>Ga0183100_1001180_pt1 | contig 14078 bp, 13 predicted proteins | sample Biomet2_FD_127789 | JGI IMG/M metagenome (GOLD analysis project Ga0183100, IMG submission 127789) | Microbial communities from bioreactor (seeded with anoxic lake sediment) at LBNL, California, USA - Biofuel metagenome 2 | ecosystem: Engineered > Bioreactor > Anaerobic > Unclassified ...
AAAGGAACCAGAATACCTGCTCTACCTCACCGAAAAGTACTCCACCGTACTCGATAAAAATTCGTTGGAAACCAAGTCTGGCCATCACATTCTGGAATATCTCATTTCGGAACTCGATGAGCGTTTTGCCTTGCTGACCGAGATTTTGATGCCAAAGCTCAAAGGGAAATCCGACTATTCCTTCTCGTGGAAGCAGTATCAGACTTCGTGGAACCATCACCCGAAGATTTTTCTGGAAGGTTTCCTGATTTCAGGATTGCTAAAAAGAAAGGTGCGGAAGTCGGCCCGAATGGCGCAGCAAACGATTAGGGCAGGCTACCCCAAAGTTTGTGAAGCCGATCTTTCGTTGACTCAAAAGATTTCGCTCGAAGTTTTTAAGTCGCTCGACAAATCGACGGGTTTCTTTTTGCACCGCTACTTTGCTGCCCGGAATTATTTCAAAGATTCAGGAATTAAAGCAATAATTGCCGGCGATGAAAACAGCCCGTTAACCAAATCGATTCTGGATGCAGCCAAGTTTTGCGGAATCAAAATCATTGGCCTGCAACACGGAACCATGCACGATTTGCATCCGGCGTACCTTTACACGCCCAACGATTGTAAAAACCGGATAATGCCTGATTTGACGCTGACCTGGGGAAAAAATTGGGAAGAATTTCTGGTCGAAAAAGGCAATTACCCGAAAGAGTCGGTAGTTTCGGTTGGCCAGATCCGAACCGATATTGTTCCGTCGCTGATGGAGGCCGAAAAACAAAAAAAAGCCAGGTCTGTCGATAAAATTGTTTTTGCTTCGCAGCCCCAGCGCGATCCCGAGTTGAGATACCAGGCAGCTTACGATGTGTTTAAAGCCGCCAGTGATTTGCCACAGTCGAATCTGATTGTCAAGCTTCATCCACGCGAGTTCGCCGACGCTGACTATTATTCGGCCATTGCAGCCGAGGCTGGGTGCAAAAACTTTGCGATTGACAAAACGTCGGATTTGTATCAGTTGATTGCCTCCTGTGATGTGCTGATTACCTGTTTCTCGACCGTGGGGACCGAAACGGTTTATTTCTATAAACCGCTGATTATTCTCGACCACCTGAAACAAGACATTGCAGGATATGCTGCTGAAGGCGTGGCTTTCCAGGCGACCGATGCTGATAGCCTGACACATATTCTTTCGGGAATTTTTAGGGGAAAACTGAACGTTGACCGTGCCAAATACGATTCGTTTATTCAGAAATATGCTTACCAGATTGATGGCAAAGTGGCAGAAAGATGTATCAAGGCAATTACAAAGTCAGAACTTTGATTGAAACTGATTAATCTGATTTCACTGATTGATATTTCGAATTAATCAATCGTTTGAACTCCAGACTTTTTGCGCCAAAGTTGATCAACAATCCTACCTCAAGGTTGTATGCTTCCAAGTAGTTGATTGCCTGTGCCAAATGTACATCTTCCAATTTCGTAATGGCTTTTATTTCTACCGAAACCTTTTCCTCAACTAAAAAATCCACTCGTCTGGTTCCTATTTGTTCCTCTTTATAAAAAATAGGCATTTCATGCTCACGGCTAAATGAAACATTTTGAAGATTCATTTCTTTTGTCAATGCCCGTTGATAAATCACTTCCTGAAAGCCGTTGCCCAGAATTTTATGTACTTCCATGGCACAACCAATTATCTTTCTGGTCAACCCCGAATACTTATATTGTTCTTCTGTCATGGTAAATCATTTAATCTGGTTAATCTGAGGTTCAGACTTTTCTGGTTGCTTCGAGGTATTTTTCTATTGCAACCTCCAAAAGGTTTTCTTTCTGAAGCAAGATTTCGACAAATTCGCGGAAGGCGCCATCTCCACCACTTTTGGAAAGCCTTTTCTGTGCAAATTTTTCCATGTAGGCCGGAGCATTGGCCGGAATGGCGCTGAACCCAACGGCTTTCAGTAATAAGGCATCGTTCAGATCGTCGCCAATGAATGCCACTTCCTGAATCGAAATATTAAATTCAGCACAAAGCTTCTCAGCCACTTCAAGTTTATTCATTACACCCATGTACAAGTGTTTAATCTTCAGCTTGTCGGCCCGGCGCTGAACAATTTGAGTATTTTCACCGGTAATGATTCCAACCGGAATATCAAGCAAACGCAGAAAAACAACTCCGGCGCTGTCGCTGGTATTGAATTTTTTCCATTCATTTCCGGTTTGGTCGTAATACATTCCGCCATCCGTCCAAACACCATCAATATCGGTAAGAACCAATTTTATCATTTGTCTGTATTTTAAGTTCGGAATTCGGAGTTTCAAATTCATCTCCAAATCCTCAAATTTTCACATTCTCAAATTGTTTCTGTCAACTGAGACTGAACACTTTTTTATTCAATCATTCCCGAATAAACAACTTCATTGGCCGGAATATCCACCACGGCTTTTTTTCCAATGATCAGGTTGCGGTCGGCCCACTTTAACCCGTCGCCAGGACTGAGCATATGCAGGTCTTTCTCTGTAATCGTTTCTCCGGTTGCAATCGGGCGCAAGGTTGCAACCGACCGTTCGAGTTTCACCCGGGTTGCCTGAACTTTATCGTTCACAAACATGCCGTATTCACCAATGGCATATTCGGTATTGCGGATATCGCGCACCATGCGCCAGATACCGTTCGGTTCGAGCGACCCGCGATGGTCGGTTCCTTTCATGTTGCGATCGAGGGTAATGTGTTTCTCGATAATTTCGGCACCCATTCCAACGGCTACGGCAGGCATCAAAATACCAATGGAATGATCGGAATACCCGATGGTGTATTGCGAATAATATTCTTTAAGGAAAGGAATTGTAAGCAAATTAATATTCTGATATTCGGAAGGGTATTGCGAAAGGCAATGCAGAATGCTGATGTTTTCATGGTATTTGGTTACCACTCCGAGCGCATCATCCAGTTCTTTCTGGCCGGTCATTCCGGTCGAAAATATCATCGGGATTTTGGTTTCTGCCATAGCTTCCAGCAGCGGAAGGTTGGTCAAATCGCGTGAAGCTACTTTCAGCCGGTCGGGCGTGAACAGGCGCAACATTGACAGGCAACCCTTGGCGCAAAGCGTTTCAACCACTTCCAGGCCTTTCGATTTGGCGTACTGGTAAACTTCAAAATGCTGTTCGTCGTTCAGTTCGAGAAAAGCCCGGTGCTCGCCATAGGTTTTGCCAAACGAATTTGGATTGTCGTAAGGTCGCATCATTTCCGAGGCCGAAAGCTCTTCGTTCAAATCGCGGCGGGTCATCTTGATGGCATTCATGGGCATCAGTTTCTGCCCGAACAAATAATCAATCACCGGTTCGGTTACCACGTCGATCAATTTCTTTGCAATCTCGACTTCGCCGTTGTGGTTTTGCCCGATTTCGCCGATAATATAGGTTGGCTTTACCATTTATTTCTGATTTTTCAGGATTTCGTTTTTCATTATTTCCAGGATTTCGGGATGGCAGTCGAGCCAACTCACGATTTCCGGAATACCAAAATTAGGATTTTCCTTGCTGAGTGTTGCAAATATTTGCTGTTGAACCTGAAAATCTTCAGGCGTATCAAGAGTCATCCGGATATCTGTCCGCGAAAAAAGCAACGGTTCAGCCTGAATAAACTGCACATTGAAAATTTCAGGATGACCATAAACAAAATTGGTCACATGCTCGTGATACAGTTTTTCGGAGGTCAGTTGCTGAGCTTTTTCGAGCGCATTGAGCCGCACAGCTTCAGTCCAGAAACCAAAATGCGTCAGAATAGAAGGCTTGTTTCCGGTCAATTGAAAGCTCAGGTAATCGGAATCCGATTTTTCAAATTCAGCAATTAGGGTTTTCATTCCGGCCAAATCCAGAAATGGGTTATCAGCACAAACACGGATAATTTTGCTGAATCCGAACTGACGGGCAGCCTGAACGAATCGGTCGAGCACATCGTTTTCAGAACCTCTGAAAACCGGGAAGTCGTGTCGGGCAGCCAATTCGCAAATCCGGTCGTCCGAAGGATTCACCGTAGTTGCTAAAACGGCCGGAATACTTAGTTTTTTTACTTTTTCGAGCAGCAAATCCAGAATTGATTTTCCATCATAAAAAGGCAGGATTACCTTTTCTGGCATTCGGGTTGAGCCGGTCCTGGCCTGAAGTATGATTCCTAATTTGGACATGGTTATTTTATGATTCGGATTTGTTTTAATATTTTGTCTGCCATCTGGTTAAAATCGTTGGAAATATGGAACAAGTAACTTAGCCCAACGAAAAGAATGCTAATTACCGAGCACCGTACAAAAAGATCGATGATAAAGTTGTCGATTGCAGGGATGATTTTCGCAATAACAAATGCCACCACCCCAATTGCGGCACATTTCAAATGAATCATCCGGTAAGGAAACAGGTTCATGTTTCGTTTCAAGTAATAAACCCGCATCAGTGAAGCGCCAGAAATAGAGAGCAACGAACCAAGTGCAGCACCAATCATTCCGAGAACCGGTATAAAGATGGCGTAAAATATAACCGATAAAACGACCAATAAACCAAGCGAATAAGTCTGAATTTTATACTTGTGCGAGGTGCCGATGATTTGCACGCTCGATCCGGTAGAGGCCACAATCAGGCTGGTTAGCGAAACAAGCACGATCACCCATTCGGTGCCCTGATATCGGTGTCCCAAAAGCTGAATGATATTATTCGTATTTGCGACAATCAGGATAAACAGCAGTAAACTAAATAACATCTGGTTGATACTGCTTTTGAAGTAAATATCGTCGATGGTTTTCAGGTCGTTGTTCTTCCACGAGTCGGCAATAATGGTTGACGAGATTTTTCCCAACGCGACACTCGGAATTAAAACAACCGTTCCGAAGTAAAAAATAATGGAATAGACACCGGCAACCGACAAATCGGCATAGGCACCCAGCATAATGGTGTCGATCTGTTTCAGGGCAATACTGCTCACCCCGCCAATAATGCCAAACAACGATAAACTGATCATTTCTTTCCGGAGAGTTGGGCTTATAAAATGTAGTTTGGGTGAAACATTAAATTGCTTTCGGTAAATCAAAAGGCCTGTAAGATAAATAGCCGGAAGACTCAAAAAGAAGATGTAACCCCAGATGAATAGCGTAAAATCAATCCATTTTAGGTAGAAAGCGCCCAGCAAAAAGAGGTTTCCAACGCGGTACACAAAGTCGTTCAGGATTGTTCCGGTAGTGGCGTCGAAAAGCATTTTGTTGTAGGTATCGAGCATCAACGCGTACATCCTGAAAAAAATAAGCGGCACGATGAACCAGACATACTCGACCAACAGCGGTGATTTCGACTGGTAATTATTGATGATGTACGACTTCAGGAAAAAGAACGAAACCAGGGAAACTAGGAATCCGATCAGGCCGACAATCAGGGTTAGAAAAACGAAACCGTTGTGCTTGTTTTCTTCGTCGCGGAAATAGGGGAACAAACGCTCGATAACCTTAGTAAATCCTAACGTTGAGAATTGGGAGTATATTCCTGAAACGGCAACAAAAATGGCTGTAAGTCCAATCTGAGCAGTTGTAAGCAGCTTTATTGAGATGATGGTAACCAGGAACCCGATTCCGACGCCCAGGTAGGAGTAGATTGAGCCTTTGATTGTTTGCCTTTTAATTACACCCATTTAATTTATTATTGACTTAAAAAGGTTTATTTTTGCTGCGCACGAAAGTACGAATTTAAAAAATTACACCTATTAATAATATGGATACAAAAAATCTCCTTCGTAAATCAGGACCTTATATCCTTGCTGTTGTGTTGTTTTTGGTTATAAGTGTTATCTATTTCTCTCCTGTTTTGGAAGGGAAAAAGCTGCAAAGCTCGGATGGGGCTCAGTTTAAAGGCATGTCGAAAGAAATTGTCGACTACCGCAATGCCACCGGAAAGGAAGCGCTTTGGTCGAACAATATGTTCTCCGGAATGCCAGCCTATCTGACATCGACCATCTATTCCGGCGAAATTCTTTCATCTATCCAGAAATCAATTACCTCGATTTCGCAGCCGGTGATGATTTTGACTTTCAGCTTTGCATTCTTTTTTATCCTTTGTCTTTTGCTGGATATTGGCGTTTGGACAGCCTTTGCCGCTAGTTTGGCCTACGGAATGATGACTTTCACTTTTGTGGTGATGGTAACCGGTCACTTAACCAAGGCCCATGCGCTGACTTATACCTCATTGGTTGTTGCCGGAATTCTGGTGGCTTTCAAAAAGAATAAAATCGCCGGAAGTATTATTACCGCTGTTGGCCTTTCGCTGATGCTGAGTGCCAACCACCTGCAAATGACTTATTATGCATTTATTCTTGCACTGATTCTCGGCATCACTTATTTGGTGTATGCCGTTCGCGAAAAAACTCTGGCTGAATATGGTAAAACAATTGGGTTCCTTGTAATTGCTGCAATGATTGCAGTTGGCACTAACTTCTCCAGATTATACACTACTTACGAATATGGCAAGTATTCCATGCGCGGGCAGTCGGAATTAAGCCTGAACAACGAAAACAAATCGAGCGGACTTGATAAAGAATACATTCTGGATTACAGCTACGATTTGGGCGAAGCCATGACTGCATTCATTCCGCGCTTTAAAGGTGGAGGCATGAGCGAACCATTGACAACCAGCTCAGAAACCTATAAATTTTTGGCCGAAGCTCAGGGTGCTGAGAAAGCAAAAAAATTCGTTGAAAGCGGAATGCCAATGTATTGGGGAAGCCAGCCTATTTCCGGAGCGCCATTCTACTTTGGTGCCGTTTTGTGTTTTCTCTTTGTCTTTGGACTTTTCGTCGTAAAGGGTAAAGATAAATGGTGGCTGGCAGCGGTGTTTGTCGTTTCACTTCTGCTTTCGTTGGGTAAAAATTTCTCTTTGCTCACCAACCTGATGCTCGATCTTTTCCCTGGATACAACAAGTTCCGCGACGTGAAAAATATCATCGTCATTCAGCAATTTGCAATGGCTTTGTTGGGTGTGCTTGCCATTAAGGAGGTTTACCAGCGCAAAATTTCTTCTCAGGAATTTATGAAAGCGCTGAAATATTCGGCCGGAATTGCGGGAGGTTTGGCTTTGATTTTTGCTGTTATTCCTGCTTTAGCCGGAAGTTTCTCCGGAAATACCGATGCCCAATACCTGAAAATGGGCTGGCCACAGCAATTAATCGATGCTTTGATTGCCGACCGGAAATCGGCTTTGCGTATCGATTCTTTTCGCACATTCGTTTTTGTAGCATTGGCGGCTGCAGGTTTGTGGGCCTACTGGAACAACAAAATCAAGGCTCAGTACGCCATCGTTCTATGGGTTGGCTTGGTTTTGGTCGATATGTGGCCGGTAAATAAAAAGTATTTCAACAACGACAATTTCACTTCACAAAGAGAGGTTGCCGTACCCTTCCAGGAAATGCCGGTTGACAAGGAAATCAAGAAAGATAAAGATTTGTATTACCGTGTGCTGAACCTGCAAAACCCGATGGCTGACGCACGTACATCATTCTTCCACAAATCGTTGGGTGGCTATCACGGAGCAAAAATGAAGCGTTACAACGAGCTGTATTCCTATGCCATAGAACCTGAAATGCAGTTGTTGATTCAGGGCTTCCAAAAGCCTGAAGGTATCGATTCAGTAATGAATCATTTATCGGTGATCAACATGCTGAATACGAAATATTTCATTTATGATTTGAATCAGCCACCGCTCCCAAATACACACGCAATGGGTAATGCCTGGCTGGTAAAATCGGTTAAAGTGGTTGACAATGCCGATCAGGAAGTTTCAGCAATTAAAAACTTTGACCCGAAATCGACAGCAATCGTAAATAAAAGCTTCGCCAAAGGTCTCGAAGGATTTACTTCAGGAACAGGCGAAGGCGAAATCAAGCTTACCGGATACCAACCCAATTACCTGAAATACGATGCAACAGTGAACAGTGGATCGCAATTGGCTGTTTTCTCTGAAATTTATTATCCGAAAGGTTGGAAAGCCTTTGTTGATGGGAAAGAAACGCCGCACGTTCAGGCCGATTATGTGTTGCGTGCAATGGTAATTCCTGCCGGGAAACACCAGGTTGAGTTTAAATTCGAGCCAAATTCATATTTTGTAGGGAATAAAGTATCGCTGGCCAGCTCAATTCTTTTGCTTCTGGCAATTGGCGGGTATTTGGTATATATTTTCAAAGTAAAAAAGTAAAAAGCAATGACAGGCAAAGCACAGCCGCAGAAGCTGAATAAACGGATATTCAAATCGTATCTGACCTCAACCATCAGCATTTCAATGGTCTTATTCCTGATTGGACTTCTTGGTGTCGTCCTACTCAATGCCGAACGACTTGCTAAATATGTTCGTGAGAATATTGGGTTTACATTGGTACTGAAAGATGACGTTCAGGAAAGTGATATTGACAATCTGCTCAAATCGCTCAAATCTGCCAATTTTGTAAAAGAGGCCGAATACATCGATAAAGCCACCGCTGCCGAGAAGTTGAAGAATGAGCTTGGTGAGGATTTTACCGGTTTCCTGGGATATAATCCATTACTGTCATCCATTGACGTAAAGTTGCTCGCAGCTTATGCAACACCAGGGCAGCTGGTCGTGATTGAAAAGAAGTTAATGGAATTTCCTCAGATCAAAGAAGTTTCATATCAACACGATATGGTTAAGATTATCAATGAAAATGTGCAAAAAATAGGTTTTATCCTGATATTCTTTTCCGTTCTTTTATTGGTTATCTTCTTTGCACTCATTAATAATACCATCCGGATTTCGATTTACTCACAGCGATTTATCATTAATACCATGCTTCTGGTTGGAGCAACCGATCGTTTCATACGCACTCCCTTTATCAAACAAAGCATAAAATACGGTCTGCTTGGCGCTCTGATTGCCAATGCGCTGCTATTCATACTCATGATGTCGTATGCCTCCGAACTAACCGGAATTATCAGTATGGATGACTTCACGATCTTTGGGGTTGTTTTCGCTTCAGTTATGTTGCTGGGGGCATTTATATCCTGGAGTTCAACCTATATGGCCGTGAATAAATTTATCAGGCTTAGGTTTGACGAGCTTTATTATTAATTGTTTATATCCCTGATATTCAATATTTGGATTTTAGAACTTTTAGCTAAATTTACGCAAAATTTATACTACAATACAGATGAAAGATTTAGACAATATGGAAGGATTTGCCCTTGGAAAAGAAAACCTAAAACTACTGGTTATTGGTTTGGTAATTATCGTGATCGGTTTTCTTCTGATGACAGGGGGCAAGGCTAGTAATCCAACGATTTTCAATCCTGAAATTTTTAGTTTCAGGCGGGTTACTTTGGCCCCAATGGTTGTGCTTTTTGGCTTCCTTTTCGAGATTTATGCAATTATGAAAAAACCGAAATCAGAAAAATAACAATCGGTTAACAAGGTGTTTGTTTACAGGCAGTTTGTTAATAGTCGATTTTGTTATATCTTGTTTTTTACATTGTTAGCTGTACTTTGCAATTTCTTTAGTTGCGGTTCTTTCTGTTTTTTTAAGAAAAAACAGAATAAAAACCTCCAAACTTCCGAATTTTCAGGTAATTCATCAGGAATAGTTAATTCTGTGCTTTGTTGCATATTGATCGAATCGTTATATTTGCGCCCTGAAAATCAGACTAGTTTTCCTGATACAAATCACTTATTTTAAAGCGTTTCACGATGGGCAAATCCATTGAAGAGTATGATTTTCAAAAAGGGGAGATACTTCTTTTTGACAAAGAATTGGATTGGACATCTTTTGATCTGGTAAGAAAGCTTCGCAACTTTCTTTGCAGGAAAACCGGAATTAAAAAACTGAAGGTTGGTCATGCGGGAACGCTCGATCCAAAAGCGACTGGTTTAATGATTGTTTGCACCGGGAAGGAAACAAAAAATATTGATCAGATTCAGGCTAAAGAAAAAGAATATGTTGCAACAATAAAACTGGGAGCAACAACACCATCATATGATTTGGAAACAGCAGAAAATGAGACTTTCCCAACCGATCATCTTACTCCAGAGCTTCTGAAAAGTACACTTGAAAAATTCATTGGAGAGAATGATCAGATTCCGCCTTTGTTTAGCGCAGTAAAAATTGAAGGTAAAAGAGCTTACGAACATGCCCGAAAAGGCAATGACATGGTACTGGCACCTAAGAAAATCACAATCTCCGAATTGGAGTTGCTAAGTTTCTCGAAAGAAGAAATTAGGCTTAGAGTTGTTTGTAGCAAGGGAACTTATATTAGGGCATTGGCTCGTGATTTGGGAATAGCACTTCAGAGCGGAGCTTATTTGGTAGGTTTATGCCGAACAAGAATTGGCAATTTGAAATTACATGATGCCTGGAACGTACAAAATTTCATAGAAAGTTTTACAGCGAATGAAACTAATTGAAAAGCGGTCCGTACAACGGGGTTCTGTTAAGCCGGTAATTTCAGGAACTTGACAGGGAATAAATTAATAAAAGACATAATGGAACAAACCAAGAGTGAAAGTTTCCAAACTTGAGCTTATCTCTCAGGCGAGTTCCATATAACAATTAAAAAACAAATTTATAGATATATGAAATTATCAAAGTTTAAATACGATTTACCTGAAGAATTGATTGCCTTACATCCGTCACCCAACAGAGATGAATCAAAGTTATTGGTATTAAATCGTGTAACTGGTAAAATTGAACATCGGATATTTAAGGACATTGTTGAATATTTCGGTAATGATGATGTATTGATTTTCAACGATACCAAAGTCTTTCCCGCCCGCTTATATGGAAACAAGGAAAAAACAGGTGCTGAAATTGAAGTTTTCCTGCTTCGTGAGTTAAACCGGGAACAGCGTCTTTGGGATGTATTGGTTGACCCTGCCCGGAAGATTCGTATCGGAAATAAATTGTACTTTGGCGAAGACGATCTGTTGGTTGCTGAAGTGATTGACAACACGACATCAAGGGGACGTACTTTGAGATTTTTGTTTGATGGTCCATATGACGAATTTAAGAAAACCCTATATGGACTGGGCGAAACTCCACTTCCCAAGTTTATTAAACGTAGCGTTCAGCCTGAAGATAAAGACCGTTACCAGACGATTTTTGCAAAGAATGAAGGTGCCGTTGCTGCTCCGACGGCCGGATTGCACTTCAGTCGTGAACTGATGAAACGCATGGAGATTAACGGCGTTAAATTCAGCTATGTTACCTTGCACGTTGGACTTGGAAATTTCAGGAGCGTTGATGTTGAAGATTTGACCAAGCACAAAATGGATTCTGAACAAATCTGGATTTCAGAAGAAGCTTGTCAGATTGTAAATGCTGCCAGAGATGCCAAGAAAAATATATGTGCTGTTGGAACAACTGTAATGCGTACCATAGAAAGTTCGGTTTCAACTCAGGGGCACTTAAAACCGTTCGAAGGCTGGACCAATAAGTTTATTTTCCCTCCGTACGAATTTAGCGTAGCAAACCGGATGATCACCAATTTCCATTTGCCACTTTCGACTCTTCAGATGATGGTTGCCGGATTTGCAGGATACGACAATCTGATGAAAGCCTATAAAGAAGCAATCAAAGAAAAATACCGCTTCGGCACGTATGGCGACGCCATGCTGATCCTGTAAGATTTCAGATTCAGATAAAAAATCCCCGTCAGACTAAAACTGGCGGGGATTTTTACTTTTCAGAACAACTTTCTTCTTACCTTAGTGTAGCTCTAATCGAAACGTCAACACAGTATCTCAAACTATGGAACCCATTGTATTAACCGACCCCGACATACAGCCAACCGAAGAGTTAATTTTCTCGATCATCGGAGAAAATAGCACCTTCTGGGAACAGTTGATCGAATATGTGTACGAAAATCATTTCGACATTACCGAAGAATGGCGATTTTACAACGATGGTAAAAGCTGGTTGTACCGCGCCCTTCGCAAAAAGCACACCCTTTATTGGATTGGAATAATCAAAGATACCTTCCGGATCAGTTTCTGGTTTGGCGATAAAGCCGCACCTGTTATCGAAACCAGTACGCTGCCCGACAATATCAAAGAAGAATTCAGGGATGCCAAACGATACGCACACAGCCGTGCAATCTCCATCGAAATACGCACAGAAGCCGATTTGAAAAATGCTATTAAGCTTGTCGAACTAAAAGCAAAAATGAAATAAATTTCAGGCGTAATCGGCTAAAGCAACCCAAGTTTATCACCCAGGAACGTAAGACTGAGTGAAAGACAAAATGCAATGATTGGGGCAATAATCCACATCACGAAAAATTTGTTAACCGAAGTTTTCCTGAAGATATTTTTGGCTCCCAGCCGTGCAACACCAATCCCGATAATTGCAGCGGCATTCAGTTGAATCAATGAGGTTGGGATTCCTCTGGTAACCGACGAGATCAATAAAATACTGGCCGTTACAAACGAGATAATAATGGCCTCGAAAGGCCCAAAAAGAAAGATTCCCTTTCCTGTGTTTTCCAGTCCTTTACCTCCCAAGATAGAAGCTCCAATGGCAAAATTGGGTGCAACAATCAGGGTCGAAAGAACCATGATGATTGAAAACCCATTTCCATCAAACGGAAGCTGAAGTTCGTGCGAAGTCATCGAAGCAATTGGGCCAACAGCATTGGCCACATTGTTGGAGCCGATCGAAAAAGCCACGTACAACGACATGATTATAATAATACTTTTTACAGCCTTGTGCTGCGATAATTGCCCGTATGTAAGATAACCCTTTTTCCGCAGCGGAGTGTAAACATATTTTCCAAACAGGTAACAAATGGCAAACGACAGCAGTGGCGCAATAAACCAGGTGGGTACAATCTCAACAAAAACCTTGTGTGCATTAAACTGATGAAAATAGGTTGCCGGTGCCGAAATGGCAAAAACCGTTGTTTGAACATTCGATTGCGGAATACCAATCAGATTGGCAATGAACAAAGTAATTCCAACTGAGCCCAATATAATAGTTACCAACTCCCAGCTCATAAAAGCAGGAGGAATCAAATCCTTTCCCAAAGTAGCAGAAGTCGCTTTCCCTGCAACCATTGCTCCTAAAAAAACCATAATTCCGAAAAGTCCCGGGATCATCGATTTTCGGATAACATTCGATCCATATGCTGCTGAAAAAGAAGGAGATATACTTGTCCCTCCCATATTAATGGCCAGAAAAACAGCGGCTAAAAGCGGTATAAGTATGTGATGAAACATTAAATGATATCTAAGATAAAAAGCTAGTAATATCAGATTTTCCGGAATTTCACACAATACCCTTAAAGACGTAATCTTTTTTTCGGAAAAGAAAGATGGCTTTTAGAATTCGTGGAATCCAAACCTTAGAAAACCATGCTGAAAACAGTTTCTTTCCCCGGAACCGATCGCACCTGAAGGCTTCCGCCATGCAACCGCATAATCTGTCGCGAAAGGCTCAGCCCGATTCCCGAGCCGCTTTCGCGGGTAGTAAAAAAAGGCACAAAAATCTGCTCCAATATTTCTTCCGGAATTCCGGGGCCATTGTCAATCACCCGTATTTCGGGACGACGCTCCGAATTAAATCCGGCGTAAATCTGAATTCTGCCTTCCGGATTCTTTTCATTGGCTTGCAAAGCGTTTTTAGTCAGGTTAATCAACACCTGCGAAATCAGGTTTTCATCGGCAAAAAGCTCCATATCCGGCGGAGAAATGGTGACTGCCAATTTCACCTTCTCGCTGTTTTCGAGCGACGAGTACAAAACTTTAATGCGCGTAACCAGCTCTTCTACCCTAAAAGGTTTCCGGTCGGGTTTTGGCAACCGGGTCAGTTTCCGGTACGACTCGACAAACAGCATCAACCCATTTCCCTGTTCTTTTATCACATTCAAGCCACGCAGCGTTGACTGAATGGTTGTTTCGGTAATTTCTTCCGGAAGGGCTGGCCGCCCGTCGATGGTAAAAAACTGGCAAAGGCTTTCGGAAAGTGAGGTAATCGGGGCAATCGAATTCATGATTTCGTGCATCAGCACCCGGATTAGTTTCATCCACGAATCGAGTTCCTTTTCGTCCAGTTCATTCCGAATATCCTGTACCGACAACAAGAT
>Ga0183100_1001181_pt1 | contig 14076 bp, 11 predicted proteins | sample Biomet2_FD_127789 | JGI IMG/M metagenome (GOLD analysis project Ga0183100, IMG submission 127789) | Microbial communities from bioreactor (seeded with anoxic lake sediment) at LBNL, California, USA - Biofuel metagenome 2 | ecosystem: Engineered > Bioreactor > Anaerobic > Unclassified ...
TCATTTCAGATATTAGATTTGAATTTATTTGTGTCTACCTTTTTCCCTTAGTAGGATTTTGGTTATTATATCAGGTTAAGAATCTCATTTGCTTCATTCACAATGTGTGTGGGATCAAATTGCTTAAGCTCGCTGAGTGGTCGGAATCCCCAGGTAACTCCCGCAGCAGTTATTCCTGCATTCTTAGCAGTCAGCATATCAATGCCTGAATCGCCAACGTAAAGTACTTCTTCTTTATCCACTTTAGTTATGGCAAGAATATCTTCCACAATTTGCGGATCTGGTTTGGTCTTGATGCCTTCTCTTTGTCCGAAAACAGCCGCAAAAGGAACATTGTTGAAATAATGCTCAATGAGCAATTCCGTTGCCGACTGATATTTGTTTGATGCAACAGCTAGCAGAACACCTTTTTCGTGAAGTTGGGACAGAAGCTCGGGAATGCCAGGATAAGGTCTGCTTTTATCCATTTTATGCTCGCTATAATGAACCAGAAAATGCTTGCGAATCTTTGAAATATTCTCTTCGCTCTTTTCTCCTTCCGGCAGTGCACGTTCAAAGAGCTTATTAATACCATTACCTACAAAAAACTTATATTCACTCTCTTCATGCTCGGGAAACCCTGTTTTTCTTAGCGCATAATTTGTACTTTGTGCCAGATCGGCAATTGTGTTAAGCAGAGTTCCGTCTAAATCGAATATTACTAATCTTTTCATACCTTAATATATTTGCAGCACAAAATTACGGAAAATAAAAACGGAAGTCCCTAGACGTTTGCACATAATTTAAATATCTTTGTTGATTCGCACACACTTTGTTAAATTAATATTTGATTATGAAGAAAATTTACTGTCTTATTTTATTTTCATTCCTATTCGTAGGAATGGTATGCGCCGTAACTCCAACTACATTTACTGTAGCAACTTACAATCTGCGCAATGCCAATCATGGTGACTCTATAAACGGCAACGGATGGGGCCAGCGCTGTCCTTATATAACCCAATTAATCCGCTTCCATGGTTTTGACATCTTCGGAACTCAGGAAGGATTGTATAATCAGCTTCAGGAGATGAAGCAGATGTTGCCTGGTTATAATTATATAGGTAAAGCGCGTGACGATGGAAAAACCAAGGGTGAACATTCTGCCATATTTTATCGTACCGATAAATTCCAATTACTTGATCATGGTGACTTCTGGTTATCAAAAGATGAATCTAAACCCAATCTGGGCTGGGACGCTGTTTGTGTGAGGATTTGCACATGGGGAAAATTTAAAGAGATTAAAAGTGGTTTTGTTTTTGTTTATTTCAACTTACATATGGACCATATTGGTACGGTTGCCCGTTCTGAAAGTGCCAAACTTATCTTAAAGAAGATTCAGGAAATGCCTAAAGGTATTCCGGTTATCTTATCGGGTGATTTCAATGTAGACCAAACTTCTCCTTCTTATAAACTTTTGAATACTTCCGGCATCCTTCATGATTCTTATGGAATGTCTAAATTAGTATATGCACCTAACGGAACATTCAATGATTTTAATCCGAATAGTAAAACTGATAGTCGTATAGATCACATCTTCCTTACAAATAATTTTAAGGTGTTGAAATACGGAATCCTGACAGATACTTATCGTTCTGAAAATAAAGGAGAATTTAATTCAAATGCTGCTCCAAAAGAGATAAAGTTGCAGGAAAATTCAGCCAGATGTCCGTCAGATCACTTTCCGGTAATGATTGTGGTTCAGACTAAATAATCCGGATATAGTTCCTTTTGCTTAGATAGTTAAGGCAATATCCCGCCGGACCTAAGCAATTTATTAACCGGATATTTATGGAAAGACCTACACTTTATTTATATATAGACTACGCTTTATGTATTTAAGGTGTAGACTTTTTATGAATAAAGTCTATATCTAAAAATGAACATCCGACCGGAGTTTATCTTAATAGTAAAGGCTACCTTGCTTACATCTTTAGTAAGATTGGACAGCCTTTGACCATTAGAATGAATATTATTTCTCAATGCGGAACCAATTTACTTCAGCCCATCCGCCATCATTGATTACAATTGCAGGGCGAGTGCAGAATGTTCCTATTTTTGCGCCAATCCATTTGCCTTCACGTGCCTGGAATCGTTTTCCCAACTTCTTGAAATTCTTTCCATCAAGGCTATAAGCGAATTCGCATTTGGCTTCTTTTGTGAATGTTACTTTGAAATAGACAGTGCTTTCCTTTAAAGTGACCGATTCATTCACCACTTCAGCAGCTCCTTTATCGGCATTTTTGCATTCGTTCTGTGAAAGGACTAATCCCTCTTTTGTATTTTCAAGTGAAAGAAGGGCATAATTGAGTCCCATAACGACCAATCCTGTGCGTTCACCGAAATACTTCGGACTAGGAGCAAAGCGTAGTTTCATTACGGCACTGAATTCATTTGCCGGAGTCTTCTGTAAAAGCAGGTTGGCTACGTCCCACAGATTTTTATACTCCTTTGAAACCGGATAAGAATACAGTCTTGCATACCCTTTGTCGGCTGCAAGATAAATCCATTTAGGATTGTAATTAGCATGCCATTGCCATTGAGGAGAAAGCATGTTTGTATTGAACTCATCACTTTCCTGCGGAGTGCAAATAGGATAAGTCTTTCCCACGTTTGGTTTCTTATATGAAAGAACAGGCTCACCGCAACCGTCACCATCTTTATCTATGCCAATAACCGGCCAATCCTTTACCCATTTCATTGGTTGCAGATGAATGATACGTCCGTAAGCGCCTACATCCTGAAAATGCAGGAACCAGTCTTCACCTGTATTAGTATCAACCCATGCGCCCTGATGAGGACCGTTGATTTTACTTTTTCCCTGAGCCATTACAACCTTTTCTTCGTATGGTCCGTATGGGTTCTTTGAACGAAGCACCAACTGCCATCCGGTAGAAACTCCGCCGGCAGGAGTGAAGATGTAGTAATAACCATTACGTTTATAGAACTTAGGGCCTTCACAAGTCTCGTTATGATCATGTCCGTCATATACAATTCTTGATTCTGCTATAGCTTCTGTTCCCTCAGTGTTAAGCTCGCATACGGCAAGTACACTTTTCAGTCCGGCACGGCTTCCTGCAAAGGCATGCACCAGATATACCTTTCCGTCTTCATCCCATAACGGAGTAGTGTCAATGATTCCTTTCCCAGCCTTCACAAGAACAGGCTTGCTCCAACGGCCTTCAGGATTTTTTGTCTTAGTCATAAAGACTCCCTGGTCAGGATCTCCCCAATAGATATAATATTCGTTATTATGATAGCGTATGCTTGGCGCCCAAACCCTGTTGCCATGTTCCGGCTTTTCTACAGCTTCTATTGGTTCCAGAGCATAAGGTACTGCTGCGTTGACAATAGTCCAGTTAACCAAATCCTTTGAATGAAGAATCTGAAGTGCGGGAATGCAATTAAAGCTGGAGGCTGTCATGTAATAATCATCACCTACACGGCATGCATCAGGGTCAGAATAGTCAGCATAAATAATAGGGTTCCGGTATGTGCCGTCTCCTTTATCGGCTACCCAAACTTTTGAAACATAATTCTGGGCCATTACAGGCATAGTCATAAAAATGAATAAGCTTATGGCCTTACTAATCTTTTTCATGTAGTATTATTTTTTTAGTTTTATATATAGTGCAAAAATAAAAAATTCCGGGAGAACACATGTGTATAAATTGTGCAATCTCCCGGAATTGTATGGGTAAAAATTGGTAATTATTTCATTGTAATTTTACAAGGATGTTCCAATTCTTTTTTCCATTCCTGAACATAAGCAAACCATGCTTCGGGTGTTTTATAGCCAAAAGTTTCTTTCATTGAAGTAAATACAATGTTATAGTCTATTGATTTTTTTCCTTCAGCGCCTATAGTGTAAAGGTAGTTATCAGCATCTTTAGCTTCGCTCTTTACATATTTTTGTGGAACGCAAGTTGCCAGTCCTACAGTTTCTTTTTTATATTTGATGGTATCATTCACCGGCCAGTCTGTTCCCCAGCAAGCAATTAATCCTTTATGGTCAGAAAAAGAAGTTGATCCTTTAATATCCTGTACTCCTGTACAGAATATTTCTTTCTTCAATGGTTCATCAAAGAGTATTTTAACTTCAGCATCTCTGTGACCAGCATACAAAATGTAGCGGGTAGTCATATTCAGCTCTGCTCCCTGATATTGCCAATCGTTAGCAATAACATCAACAACTGTACGTACCGGACCGTAAGCCAGAATACTTTCAGTACGATTGCTTACCGGATCAATATGTAATGCCTTCTTGCCATCCCATCCTTTAAAGGTTCCAAGTCCGCAGCTTGCATTTACACGAAGAACATCGTCTCCAAATCCTTTGGCCAATTGTTCATCAGTAGGGTAGAACTGAGATTCCTTTAATTCAAATCCTTTGTGGAATTTACCGTAAAGGTCTACAGTCTGCTTCTTGTCGAAATAAATCCTGTAAGCCACTAACTCAGATTCAAAAGCAGGTCCGTGGTGATGAAGCTGATTATATAATATTCCGCCCGGAACAGAGACAGAAGAGATAGGAACATGCTTTCCTTTCTTGTCACTTACCAGCATATCGGCATATACTTTTGACGGATATGTTTTCTTTGATTTTTCAGAAGACAGAATAATTTTAAAAACCTTGTTTGCCTTAGCGGGAATATTAGTTACGAATGCAAGTTCGTCAGCTTTACGATCTCCGTTTAAATCATCCAACTGAGATGGAATTTCTGTATTTCCTTCCCATACTACAGCCGACTTCACTGTGAACGGAGCTTTTAAATCTTTAATATTTAAAACAACAGGCTCATTCTCTTTTGCCTTGTTCCATTCGTTACTTACTTCGATAGTAATGCTTTTTTCTGCCTTTTGTGCAAAAGAACACAAAGGAAGACAACAATACATTGCTAAAGCAATTTTTAGACTTTTTTTCATGACTAACAAATTTCTGTTTATATTAATGCAAATGTATAGTAAAAGCAGTGATGTTCGCTGTTTTTTTTGATTGAAATCATTTAAATATTACTGTTTTCCCTTTTGTGTTTACTTCCTTAAACAGAATACCGTCAATCTTGATATTCTTTGAATCTTTTACAGACAGGCTGTTTCCTGATGGAGATGTGATTTTTATATTATCCATTGTAACACCATCTGTCTGACTTACTACAGCACCTTGTTTAGCATTGGTAATTACTACATCCTTGACTGTTACGTTCTGAATCTTCATTTCCGGCAATCCGTTGAAGAACATCGCTCTGCCGGATTTGTTGCAATAAATATTTGATATATGAATATCACGGAAAATAGGAGTTTCTGCTGTAACGGGAGGCACTACGTCCGATTTATCTTTCGAATCTTCTTCTGTTACTTCATCCGGGGATTTTCCGCCATAGAACAAATCGAAAAGAAGCGGCTCGTTAGGTATATTGATCATATTGATACGATTGATGTAGATTCCTTCAACCACACCACCACGTCCACGGGTACTTTTAAATCTCAAACCAACATCAGTTCCAAGAAACGAGCAATCGGATACATATATGTTCTTTATACCTCCTGACATTTCACTACCAACCACAAATCCTCCGTGTCCATGAAGCACTATATTGTTCTTTACTACAATGTTTTCACATGGTTCGCCTCTTCTTCGTCCTTCTTCATCTTTTCCCGATTTCAGACAGATTGCGTCGTCACCGGCATCAAAAGTACTGTTGATAATCAAAGCATTCTTGCATGATTCCATATCAAGAGCATCACCATTTTGCGAATACCATGGATTTGATACGTTTACATTGTTGATTGTTATATTTTCGCATGACATGGGATGCAGACACCAGCTTGGAGAGTTCTTGAATGTTACACCTTGAAGAAGTACATTTTTACATCTGATGATATCCACCATTACCGGACGAAGCCAGTCTTTTATGCTTTCCCACTCTGCATCGGTAGTTATTCCTGTAGGATTATTAAATGTTTCAGTAGCCAAGGCTCCTTTGATAGACTTAGCAGTAGGATACCATATCTTTTTATCGCTGCTTAACACGCCTCCCGAATTGACGAGATCTTTCCATTGTTTGTCTGTTAGCTTATCTTTTTTTACTGGGCGCCAGGCATCACCTGCTCCATCAAATACACCCTTTCCGGTTATTGCAATGTTGCTGGCGTTACGAGCTGATATAGGAGACTGGCAGCGGCGTGTTTCCATTCCTTCAAAAGAAGTTTTAATGATTGAGTATGCGTTATAATCATCAGTGAAAAGAACCAAGGCATTTTGTTCTGCATACAAGTTTACATTGCTGAGCAGTTCAATAGGGCCGGTTAGCCATAGTCCGGAAGGGATAATTACCGTTCCGCCTCCATTGGCATTTACTTTTTTTATAGCATCATTTATGGCTTTTGTATTGAGAGTTACTCCGTCACCTTTTGCCCCCAAATCAACAATATTAATCATATAGTTGGGAAAAGAAGGCTGGATAACTTCGGGCATTTTGAACGGAAGTTCTTTATATATTGCTGGATCAATATTGTTGTTACTCTCTATTGAAGTAGCCTGGATATCTAAACTGTATAAAAGAGGAAGAGCAGTTGCTACTGATAGCAGTACATACTTTTTTATTAATTTGTTCATTGAATCAATTTGTGGTTTATGTTATATACTATTTAAATCTTCTTTTTACTTAAAAATATATTATTCCTTTCCAAACTATTCTCGCGAACTGTTTGTGAAAGAAATAATAAACAATTCTAATGATCTAATCTAACCTTAAATAATTTTTTGAAAAAACTTCTAGTCTTATTCTAGATGCAAATATAGATTTGAACGGAGATTGGCATGTGTACATTTTGTTAGTTTAGGTGTATTTTTTGTTGATTTGAGTAGATAATTAGTTAAACTTAGTACCTAAGTTCTTTGTTTTTAGTAAATGTTTGTATCTTTGCAGCCTAATTTAACTAATAAAACAGGTATGAGTTACAATTTATTAAAAGGTAAAAGGGGTATAATTTTTGGTGCACTTAATGATCAGTCAATTGCCTGGAAGGTGGCTGAACGTGCCGTTGAAGAAGGTGCAATCATTACATTATCTAACACACCGGTAGCTGTGCGTATGGGAGAAGTTTCAGCTTTGGCTGAAAAACTTAACTGTGAAGTTATTCCTGCTGACGCAACAAATGTAGAAGACCTACAAGCTGTGTTCCAACGTTCAATGGAGATATTAGGCGGAAAAATTGATTTCGTTCTCCATTCAATCGGAATGTCTCCTAATGTTCGTAAGAAACATACATATGATGATCTTGATTATGATTTGTTAGGTAAAACCATTGATATTTCAGCTGTTTCTTTCCACAAAATGTTACAGGTAGCTAAAAAGTTTGAAGCTATTGCAGATTATGGTTCTGTTGTTGCTTTGACTTACATTGCTGCTCAGCGTACTTTATTTGGTTATAATGACATGGCTGATGCAAAAGCTATGCTTGAGTCAATAGCTCGTAGCTTTGGATATATTTATGGTAGAGAACATAATGTGCGCGTTAACACTATTTCTCAGTCACCAACAATGACTACTGCGGGATCTGGTATTAAGGGTATGGATAAGCTTATGGATTTCTCAAACCGTATGTCTCCACTAGGTAATGCCGATGCTGATGAATGTGCTGATTATTGTATTGCAATGTTCTCAGATCTTACTCGTAAGGTTACAATGCAAACTCTATATCACGATGGTGGTTTCTCAAGTATGGGTATGAGCCTTCGTGCCATGAGCCAATACGAAAAGAGTTTTGATGAATACCGTGACGAAAACGGTAATATTATTTATGGATAAACAGAATACAGTGAAAAGTGGCTTAACCGCTTTTCACTGTTAACTTTATAGTAATGCGGAAAATTATATTCTTTTTTATAACATGTTTATTCTTTTTTTCCTGTAAACTGGGAGGAAATAAAGGTGGTGATTCTTTAAATAAAAGAATAGAAATTTCCCGCTACGACAAAGTCCTGAATGAGTACGTGGAATTTAATAGTTTCTCTGCTCTTCAAAAAATGAATTCGGAATATCTTTTAGCCACTAAGTACCTTATTGAAGATGTTTTAAGACTTGGACAGGTTAATGATGATAAAATAACAGAAAGGCTTAGAACCTTTTATTCGGATACTACTTTACGAAAGCTAACTGTTGATGCATTGGCCAAGTACAATGATATGAGCTGGCTTGAAAAAGGATTCACTAAAGGATTCCGTAAACTAAAAAAAGAAATTCCTTCAATTAAAATTCCTCATATATATTCTCAGCTGTCCGCTTTAAATGAATCAGTTGTTGTGGGCGATAGTATATTAGGTTTCAGCATAGATAAATATATGGGAGAGGATTATCCTCTTTATAAACGTTTCTTCTATGACTATCAGCGAAGAAGCATGAAACCGGAACGAATACTTCCGGACTGCTTCGTATTCTATCTTATGAGTGAATATCCTTTACCAGAGGCTGATAAGGGGTATTTAGTAGATCGTATGCTACATGCCGGAAAGATTCATTATATTGTTTCGCAAATATTGAAATATAAATCTTTTGGAGGCGAACTGGACTATACTAAAGAGGAAGAAAGCTGGTGTGAATATAATCGCAAAAGGATCTGGGTGTATATGATACAGAATGGTCAGCTTTATAGTACAGACCCAATGACTTTGCGTAAATATCTAAAACCAGCACCTAATACGGCTTTCTTTGGAGATCAGTCACCAATGATGGTTGGCGTATGGATGGGAATGGAGATTGTTGATTCATATATGAAGAATCATAAGGAAATGACTCTTGGCGATTTGCTCAAGATGAACGATTATACAAAAATGCTTGCTGAGGCAAGATTTAACCCTTAAAGAAAAATTTTTATAATGGAAGTTGCTTTATATCTTTTGCCTGTAACGTTAGGTGATACTGCTATTGATTCTGTTTTACCGGCATATAATAAGGAAATCACTGTTCAGATTAAGCATTTTATTGTAGAAGATATTCGTTCGGCTCGTCGTTTTCTAAAGAAAGTGGATAGAAACATCGATATTGATTCTCTTACGTTTTATCCATTAAACAAGCACACTTCTCCTGAAGAAATATCGGGTTACCTTAAACCTTTATTAGAAGGTATGTCTATGGGGGTGATATCTGAAGCTGGATGTCCGGCTGTGGCCGATCCGGGTGCAGATGTAGTTGCAATTGCTCAACGTAAGAACCTTAAAGTAATACCTCTTGTAGGACCGTCCTCAATTATTCTTTCTGTTATGGCATCTGGCTTTAATGGACAAAGTTTTGCTTTTCATGGTTATTTGCCTATTGAACCTTCAGAAAGAATAAAAACAATAAAGCATCTGGAACAGCGAATTTATACAGAGAATCAGACACAGTTGTTTATTGAAACTCCGTATCGCAATAATAAGATGGCTGAAGATATTTTAAATAATTGCCGTCCTCAGACAAAACTCTGTATAGCTGCCAATATAACTTGTGAAGGCGAATTTATAAAGACTAAAACAGTGAAAGAATGGAAAGGGAAATTGCCCGATCTTACTAAAATACCATGTATATTCCTTATATATAAGTGATCTTTTACTGAGCTGTTTTAAATTCCTCACTGATTAATACTGCATCTTTCAACTGTTCATATTCTGTCTCGAAACATTCTCCGAAAAAGTTTTTTTCCAGGTTTGTTTCAATTTGCTGAATAGTCCACAGTTTCCCATCTATAAATTGAGGTGAACAAAGCAGTGAATCATCATCAACATATAGAATATACAAGTAGATAAGACGATTAGTCTCGTCACTCCTGAAACGATACTTAATGCTAAACCGAGGTTCTGACAGAAACTCAGGTGGAAATGCACCCCGCATTAATCTGCTTACTCCGTCTTCTATCTTCTCTTCATATCTAAGGTAACATTCCAGTGGAAGATCAATCTTTCCGGGATTAAAACATACCTTTTCCGATCTTCTGCTGAGAAACAGCATCCCTTTTGAAATAATAGCAATACGGATAATGGGATTTATATATTGATTCTTGTAGTAAAACGTTTCAAAGCTGTATTTTTTATCAATAACTTCTCCTTTATCATTAAGAACCGGCACCTTCTCAATTTTGGATGATAAAGATAGCAGCATTGACAGTCCGATCTGACTTGCTACAATGGCTATAAAAAGTATTACCGGAGGAAGTATATGCAGCAAAATTAAACCTACAGTTTTATTTAATGGCGATGCAAAGATTATGATTAACGATGCTATAATGAAATGAGGCGTACAGAGTAATTGTATTACTCTTGAGTATATAGCTCCTGAATTGATGCTATATAAAATATTCTCATCGCAATGCAGTGATTTCTTTTTCAGGAATAGTTTTTTGATTTTTCTTTTTTCGTAAAGCATTACTGAAACAAAAATTATAAGTCCTATTTCTGCATAAAAAGGCAGCATTCCATCTGGTATATTTATAGAGGGGGACAGCGTAGATATTCCTAATATAAACAATAATAGTACCGACATTAATAGGAGCAAAAGACTACCTCCGCGTCCTATAATCCAGTAGATTACTGCTGAAGCCAATACCGCTGTAACAAAACTAATATAAATAGCTGATGCTGCTGAAATGAATTCACTTAGAAGCATGCATAATATGATGGGTAACACTCCGATAGTTCCATTAATGATAAATAGAGCAGATGTGTTTTTTATATAATTTTTCATTGTATTTCTATTCTTGTTCTTGCTTCTTTAACAAAGATAGAGTAGAATAGGTTCTTAGATTTTGTGTTTGTTAAGAATATGTTTCTCTGCATGGTAGGAAGAACGTACCAAAGGGGCGCTTTCTACTTGTTTGAATCCTTTTTTAAGGCCAATTTCTTTGTATTTTGCGAATTGCTCCGGATGGATATATGCAACAACCGGAAAGTGCTTATGGGAAGGCTGGAGGTATTGACCGATGGTAAGTATCTGGCATCCGTTTAGCAAAAGATCGTCCATTAGTTCTTCAACCTCTGTTGCTGTTTCACCAAGTCCAACCATTATGCCCGATTTAGCAACTATTCCACATTCGGCAATTCTTTTTATAACCGCAAGGCTCGTTTCGTAATTAGCAGCACTTCTTACTTGAGGAGTAATGCGGCGGACAGTCTCCATATTATGAGAGATAATATCCGGTTGGGCAGCAATAACCTTGTCTATAAGCTCTGTTTTCCCTTGGAAGTCGGGAATAAGTACTTCAGTGGTGGTATCAGGATTCAGTCTCTTTATCTGGTGAAGGGTTTCTGCCCAGTGAGATGCTCCAAGATCAGGTAAATCATCACGGTCTACCGAAGTGATTACAGCGTGAGAGAGTTTCATCAGCCGGATGGACTCGGCAACATGAAGAGGCTCTTCCTGGTTTATAGGAAGAGGCTTTCCGGTTAAGGTATTGCAAAACTTACATGAACGGGTACAGATTTCTCCACCTATCATGAATGTAGCAGTACCTTTACCCCAGCATTCGCCCATATTGGGGCAACGTCCGCTACTGCAGATTGTGTGAAGCTTATGCGACTCAACAATCTGCTTGGTATTTGTATAGCGTTCGTTGCTTCCGATACTAATTTTTAGCCAGTCCGGCTTCTTAACTCTTTCCATCTTATTATGCTAAGATTGTATATCCTTACAGGTTCTCTTTAAAGTATTCAGTAATTTTAGTAAATAGGTGATAACGGGTATTTCCTCCGGATATGCCGTGGTTACGATTGGTGTAAACCTGCATATCGAACTGTTTGTTCTTTTGAACCAGTTGTTCGCTGTATTCTGCTGTATTCTGGAAATGAACATTGTCATCTGCAAGACCATGTACAATCAATAACTTGCCACTAAGCTTTTCTGCACGTGTAAATGCTGAAGACGAAGCATAGCCATCTGCATTTTCTTCCGGTGTGCGCATAAATCTTTCTGTGTAAACTGAATCATAGAACTTCCAGTCGGTTACCGGTGCTACGGCTACTCCGGCTTTAAAAGCATTGCTTCCTTCACTCATACTCATGATAGTCATAAAGCCACCGAAGCTCCATCCCCAGATTCCAATTCTTCCTTTGTCAACATAAGGTTGGTTATTAAAGTATTTAGCTGTTTCTGCCTGATCTTGTGCTTCTTTAACTCCCAGATTCATGTAAGTACATTTAGTGAATTCTTCACCACGGCCACCAGTTCCTCGTCCGTCAACACAAGCCACAATGTAACCTTGAGTAGCCATATAAGCTTCCCAACCTAATCCGCTTCTCATGCCACCAATGTTCCAGCGATCGGCAACTTCTTGTGTGCCCGGGCCACTGTATTGGTAAAGAATAACCGGGTATTTCTTTGATTCAGAGAAATCAGCCGGTTTAATTATCCAACCATTAAGCTGAGTTCCGTTTGAAGTACTAAATGAGAAGAATTCTTTTTTAGGTAAAACCATCTGGCTGATTTCTTCTTTCAGTTTGCTATTGCTGATAAGAACTCCGAGTTCTTTTCCTTTATTATCGTTCAGAGTAACACTAGGAGGGGTGTTCAAGCTAGAATAGGTGTTAATGAAATACTTCATTGTTTTACCAAAAATAGCGGTATTAGTTCCTTCTTTTTCTGTAAGCTTGTTCTTCTTACCTTTTGCATCAATAGCGTAAACAGCCTTTCTCAGCGGATTACCTTCATTGCTTTCATAATAGAAAGTATTTGTGACAGGATCCCAACCATGATATTTGCTTACTTCAAATTGTCCTTTGGTAACTTGCTTAATCAGATTACCCCCGATTGAATACCAGTAAAGATGACGATAACCGTCTTTTTCACTTATGAAGCTGAAGTTATTATCGTAGAAGACAATATTATCGAAATTGTTTTCATTGATATAATATTTGCTTTCATCTCTTAATACAAGTTTTGCTAGTCCTGAGCGAGGATTGGCAAAATACATATCAAACTTGTTTTGTGTATGATTCAATGTCATTACAGCAAGTTTGTTTTCATCCTTCGTAAATCGGATGCGTGGAATATAATCATCCTTGCCAATAGGAATATTTAGCTTTCTGATTACTTTCGACTTTATATCAAAAGAATAAACTCCAACTGTTGAGTTCTTCTGTCCGGCTTTTGGGTACTTATAAGAATAGCTTCCCGGGTAGTATTCATAGTCTTTATTTGTAGGATATTGTCCGGCATACAAAGGAAATGAATATGATGGTACGGCTGTTTCATCAAAACGTTCATAAACAATCATTGTATTGTCTGGCGAGAATTCCAAAGCACGGTTGTACTCAAATTCTTCTTCGTAAACCCAATCGGGAACGCCATTAAGTATTTTGCCGAAAGCGCCATCGGTAGTAACCTGAGATTCACTGTTTCCATAGAGGAATTTCACAAGAAAGATATTGTTATTTCTTACAAATGCAACCATATTTCCATCAGGGGAGAAAGTTGCAACCTGTTGCGGTCCTCCGTCTGATATTTTTTCTACAATATTTCGTTTTATTGTATATACATAGTAAATGGCAGTAAAAGAACGGCGATAAATTGGTTTAGTTTCGGTTTGAATCAGAATCTTACTATTGTCTTCTGAAAGTTCATAACCATCAAAACTCTTGAAATTACATTCGCGGGCTGTAGATACGTCGAACAAGGTTTCTACCTCTTTACCTGTTTTAAATGAATATTTTACAATGCGCTTTTTGTCGCTACTCATCATTGTATAATGTTCTCCATCGGCCATTGGCACAATTTCTCCCAATCGTTCACCATTGTATTTGCCTGACACAGCATCTTTGAAAGTTAATACTTTGCTGTCCTGAGCATATATTGCCAGAGAGAGAGCACAAAATATCAATAATAAATTAATTTTTTTCATGTTACAATACATCTGAATTTCTGTTATACTCCACAAAAGTAAACATTTTAATCGATTAAGTATATAGGCAATTATTAAAAAGTCTAATTTCGTTTGTTCCTTAAGTAATTAGCCTATAAAGTCTTAATAATTCGATGTACTTTAGTAAATACTAGTATGAGTTTATAGCTA
>Ga0183100_1001182_pt1 | contig 14056 bp, 9 predicted proteins | sample Biomet2_FD_127789 | JGI IMG/M metagenome (GOLD analysis project Ga0183100, IMG submission 127789) | Microbial communities from bioreactor (seeded with anoxic lake sediment) at LBNL, California, USA - Biofuel metagenome 2 | ecosystem: Engineered > Bioreactor > Anaerobic > Unclassified ...
CGTCCCCATTCATCTTGGAGACGATGTGTATTCATCAGGCATTATTTCTACTGAAAAGGAAGAACTTCTCATCTCCTCGCTGAAACATTTCCGCGTATTGATGGAATCTCACAATGTAGAGGAATATCGTGCCTGCGCAACGGCCAGTTTTCGAGATGCTCGAAATGGAGAACAGGTTGCAGCTGATATTTTTGAACAAACCGGGATTAAAGTTGACATCATCTCAGGTTTTGAAGAAGTTTCATTGGCCCGCAGCGGTTTTTATGCCCAATATGGCATTCAAAAGGGTGATTTCCTTTTTTGCGACGTTGGCGGAGGAAGTACGGACATCTGCCTTTGCCACAACGGGAAGGAAATTCAGTCGCATTCTTTTGCTGTCGGCAGTATGCGTATGGTCAATCACTCCCAAAAACCAGAAGACCTGCAACAACTGACTGACCGTCTATACGAATGGAGAAAACTCTTCCAAACCCCAGTTCACATCATTGGCAGTGGAGGCAGCATACATAAAATTTGTCGGTTGTTTTCGGATTCTACTCTTTCAGATGACGTAAACGTAGATAATCTCTGCAAGTTACGCGATGAACTCGCACCTCTCTCCACAGAACAAAAAATGGCACTTTACCAATTAAAACGAGACCGCGCAGAAATCATTGTAGAAGCAGCCAGCATTTTTATTCGCATTGCCCACGCTACGGGTACTTCCATCATTCAGGCACCCATGATCGGGGTGCGCGACGGCATCATCGCTTCTTTTCTACAAAAAAGAGGATTACTTTGACAAATAAAAAAAATGGAGCAATCAGGAAAGTTGCGCTCCATTTTCTAATTTATTTTTTGTAAGATCAGATTCTAATTGTGCACCAAGGTGCCTATCTGTTCCCCATTCAGAACTTTCTTCAGATTACCATAGACATCCATATTGAAAACATAAATCGGCAGGTTGTTTTCTTTACACATGGTCGTGGCTGTCAAGTCCATCACCTTCAAACCACGATTATAAATTTCATCATACGTAAGATCGTGGAACTTTCTCGCCGTCGGATCTTTTTCCGGATCTGCCGTATAAACACCGTCCACACGAGTTCCTTTCAGCATAACGTCTGCTTCTATTTCAATACCGCGCAACGAAGATCCCGTATCCGTTGTAAAATAAGGATTTCCGGTTCCTGCACTCATAATGACTATCTCACCTCTACCTAAGCAGCGCAGAGCTTTCCACTTGCTATAAAACTCTCCGATTGGTTCCATTCTGATAGCCGTCAACACGCGACTTTCCACTCCAACAGCATCCAACGCACTACTCAGGGCCAAACTGTTGATCACCGTAGCACACATACCCATCTGATCTCCTTTTACACGATCAAAACCTCTGCCGGCGCCACTCAGTCCTCGAAAAATATTTCCTCCACCGATCACAATACCAATTTCCACGCCCATCTCGTGGGCTTCCTTGATTTGTGCAGCATATTCTTTCAGGCGTTCCACGTCAATGCCGGTACCTTTTTCTCCAGCAAGACTCTCGCCACTGAGTTTTAATAATATTCTTTTAAATATTGCCATTCTCTTATTACTTTTCTTAGGTTACAAAGATAGTACAACATTTTATATTACTATACAAATTATAATAATTTCTTCAATCTCGTCAAAAGACAAAAATACGGACCACACTTCTGTGATCCGTATTCTTTGATCTTAATTATTTAATTGCAATCTTTTGTTTTCCAATAATGTAAATGCCATCCTGCAATTCTTTAGCAGCTTCATTCTTGTTGATGTTGTGTTTAACAACCTTACCATCAAGAGTATAAACATTTACAATTTTTCCTTCATTTGCAACACTCTTAATGCTATTAATCACACCATCCTTCAAGACAATTGTCAAATCTACCGCCCCAGTTTGGGTTTCAACTTTTCTCGGGTCAATATAACCGGACTGCCCTAAAATGTTTATTGCATTTTCATCTGTTACACCTAATTTTCCATCTGCATAACCAAGCCCCGGCTTTTGAAGAGTAAGTCCATTAAGAGTTCCAATAAGTCCATTGGATTCTTTTGCCAATGTATTCACATCGTTAGGAGCTGCAAAGAAAATATAACTTGTCTCATTTTCCTTATTATATTTTGTATAATCTCCATAAGTAATGAAAAATGGAACTCCAGCTTTAATTTCTTCTTGTTGCGTAAGCTCTAAAGTTGCTGAATTATCTGAATTAAGACTCAAACTCTTTAGCGAATAAGTTATGACATCGTCATTTATGTTCATTAATGACAATTTACCAGCCGGTATATCAAATGGCAATGTCATGATGCGAATACTATTTTTTTGAATAAGTAAATGCATTTCTGCTTCATCCTCAACAGGAATTACGCCCCAACTTGAAGCACCGTCAATTCCTACAGGCCAAGGAACAATCACACTGTCGCTCTCTTGCGCATGGATTTGATCTTCTAATTTATATATGTTGTTAATAGAAACAAACTGAATTTGTCCCTTACCTATATAATCAACACGGAAAGAAGAAACCGTATCTTCGGCATGATTACGATAATTTGTACCACGTCCAAGCGAAGGACCGAAATAATGAGATGTACCCATATTTTGAATAGCATAGTATGGAGTTCCCTTAATAGGAACTAAACGCCAAACTGCAGCAGGATTACCCTCATAAGTATTGGTATTGTCATTAGCATTAAACAAACCGAAATGGAATTCATTACCCGTATTCGTTTCTTGAGAATAGATAGCTTTACCAGAACAATAACCCAAATTACTCTTACTTACAATATAATACCATTTGTTTGGTTCAATCTTATTAATATGGCTCATGAAGATAGCTTGAGCTTCTTGAATTTTAGTAACAGCAGCATCAATACTTGTCTTCATAGGCTGTTTGGCATCAACACCGTAACGAGCTTCATGAATGTCATTTAGGAAAGTATTTAAATTATCTTTATTGTCAAGACACCCAACTTCATCACCAACAATAGTAATTCCTGCATACGTAACCAACTTATTGTATAGTGATACAAGTTCAGTAGTATCAGCAAATGAAGATTTTAGTTTATCTAAAGCATTCTGTAACACATCAATATCTTGTTGCCATACTTCATGCTTTCCTTTATTCTTTCCTGCATCAATAATAACTTTCAATTCGTCAGCTGCAACTTTTACTTCAGGATTGTAATTATATTGAACACGCTGGGGGTCAATTCCTGAATACAATTGGAAACGCCCAAGATTGAACAACAAACTGCCTGTTGAAGAATGACGATCGTTCACTGTCTCCTTCACAACGAAACGGATATCCGTATATGTGTTTCCAAGTTCAATCATCGGAGACGTATATTTAATAGGATGCGCGCTCTTGTCAGCTATCATATCAGAAAGTTCAATAATAGATGTCCAAGACGACTCGTTATCAGGAGTATTTGTTGCCAAGATATCAATTCTATTAGGAGTGTCATAAGTGGAGCTCCATTCAGAACTTATCATATTAAATAAGAAACTATTTACAGCTGAATTCAAATGCACTTGAAGATATGGGTCAACATCAGCTGGCAATGGATCACTCCATGAAACATGGAAAATATACTGATTCGTCCCATAGCCATCACTTTCAGGACGTATTAAATTTGCAGTCGTAAACTGATCACTTTCTGTTGAATTTGCTGTTATTTGTGAACCAGAAGAAATCATTGGTACCAATGTTGGAACAGCATCGTTATAAGCTGTATTGGCCTTATCCAATAAATTGGCAAAGTCACTATCAAGTTTATCACGGTCTATGTACAATTTTTGAATAGCATTAGCACTTTCAGTCAAAGCAGTACCGTCGTCGATAGTCGCTGTTCCATTAGCTAATTTTTCCTTTACTGAAGAAAGTAACGCATCAAATTTATCACAAGCATCTTTCATGCCTTCAACTTGATAATATTCGGATTTCTGATTAGCTACACTACTCATCATTTGGAAACGCCCAAGACTAAGATAAAAACCACCTGTTGAAGTAGGTCTATTATTGACTGTTGACTCTACTTCAAAACGAACATCCGTATAGTCAGCCCCTAAATCAATCTTTGATGACGTATATCTTACCGGATGCGCAGTCTTATCAGAAATCATATTTGAAAGCTCTGTAATTGTAGTCCAAGAAGACTCATCATCAGGTGTGTTCGTCGCATAAATTTTCATTTTGTCAGGCGTATCACAAGTAGAAGCCCATTCCGAACTAATCATACTAAAGGAGAATGCGTTCAATGAATTATTCAAATGAACCTGCAAATATGGATAAACATTGGCTGGCAAAGGATTACTCCAAGACGAATGGAAAATATACTGATTCGTTCCATAACCATCACTTTCAGGACGTATCAGATTGGCAGGAGTAAATAGATCACTTTCTGCCGAATTTGACGTAATTTGTGAACCATCCGTAATGAGCACATCATACTCATTGGCAAGTTGACGAATAGATTGCGTTGTTGAAATCATCAGTTGTAACTTTTCCCTTATCAAATCTTTTGGTGCAACTTCAGCCAGACTATCAATAAGGTTTTGGTCCACTTGGCGAGAAATCAGCCATGCCGATGCCTCATTGACTGCGCCGGGGAAAGTAACAACATATCCATCTGACCCATTTCCATCATTATCTCCATTTGCATTATAAAAAATATCATTCCCTTCATTGGAGATTCCAAATTGAGGAGCATTTTTCAAGAAAGTAAACAATTGCTTAACAGTTGGTTCATTCACAAGAGGAATACGAACCCCTTCTCCACTGGCAGTACCGATATATTTATTATTTCCCACACACTGAATATAAAATGTTCCATCTGGGTTTGTTGATACTTTAAAAAGGAATCTGGGGTCTTTTTCATTGAAAGTTGCCCATTTTAGCTCATCAGATGCTGTTACATACATCGCTTTCTTTACATTCTGTTTCTCTTCAAAACCAGGCAAAGAGTTGATGAAATAATAATAACCATCCGTAATCGGTATCATCGAAGCTTCAATAGCGGAATAAGCTTTGCGCAATTGTTCTTCTAAATTAGCATATTCATCATCACTTAATGAAGCAGACAAAGAAAAACTTGCAGTCTCATATGCAGAAACGTATTGTTTCACAAATTCTTCGGGATAATATCCAGGATTCGTTCCACTTTGGTAATCAAGATTGAGTTGCGATAAACTATCAATCAGCACACTAAGTCTAGTCATAGCATCTTGTTTTTCAACTGCCTCAAATACCTGGAAACGTCCTAGGCTCAAAAGCAAACTTCCTGTCGAGGATAGACGATTATTTTCAGTAGCTTTTACAACAAACCGCACATCCGTATATTTATTTCCAAGGGCAACATGCGGCGATGTATAGTAAATAGGATGAACACTTTTATTACTGATCATATGAGTAAGTTCTGTAATCGACGTCCAAGAACTTTCATCATCCGGCGTATTGGTTGCTAAAATTTCAACATCGTCCGGAGTATCGAAAGTGCCACTCCACTCAGAACTAATCATTGTGAAAATGACATCACTTTGCGCAACATCGAAATGCACCTGTAAATAAGGGTAAACGCCTTGTGGTAAAGGATTACTCCATGAAGCGTGATAAATAAACTGACCTGTACCAAATCCGTCTTCTTCTGGAAGCAATAAATTCGCAGTAGAAAATTGATCACTTTCAGTAGTGTTAGACGCTATTTGTGATGCATCCATTAGTAAACTCTGTCCTACAATCCATACACTTTCAGACTGTATGGAAAACTTTTGCATTTTCTGTTCTTTGGGGGATGTTGCTCCCTTTACAGAATATGACCATATGCACAAAATGCATATCAATGAAACAAATAATTTTCTTATCATAGTATTTATTAATAAAGTATTTTTTTGTTTTTCGATAATAGGATTCCATGTTTCTCACTGTTCGAATTTTCCATTTTCAATCCATTCAATAAAAATTTTTGCTCTGTCTTTTCAACCTTTATATTATGTATTCCGGAAACGACTGATTTTAATTTTGAAATTCCTTGAGTAACTAAACTTTTATAGTTGTCATCAAACGTACCATTTTTCAATTTTACTTCACCTTCTGTACACAAAGCTTTTAATTCTTGAACAGCTTGACGCAATTTTTCCGATTGATAATACATCGACTTTTCTTCGTTGATTTTTGCCGGATAAACTTGGAATTCACTCATATTATAATATGGTAGTCCATTTTCGCCCAATTTGTCAGTAATATTTTTGTTAACAACAAAAATCAAATATCGATAAGCATTGTCGAAAAGAACTAGCGGTGACGCATATGGAAGTTTGCTCGAAATAGCTGGGAATCCACTATGTATTCCTCCTATTTTTATCCAACCGTTTATATCTGTAGTATCATTACTTGCATAGATGTCAATATCGGCAGGAATTTGGTTATAACTAATATTGGCATTATTATCCATTCTACGCATCATTGTAAAGACTATTTGCTGTAATGTATCTCTACAAAGGTCTACTTGTAGATTAGGAATATCGCCAATATCAGATTTATTATCAGACTGAAACCACGTTGCATAACTCCGATCAATTAGTGCCCCGAAAGAACCCTCAGAACCCGTACCAGACGCATTGCTCAACAGTTGATTTGCATTCTTAATCAAGGGGTCATCCATATTCAATGACCAATTATAACATTTTAATATCTCCTGTCGTGCCGAATCCAGCAGCAATTCATTTGATTTATCAACTATTTTTATGCCATCTCCTTCCAGCAAATTGATAATACTTCCTGCCCAAAATTGAGCGAGTTTGACGGCTCCACCTGCATTGGGATGGAGATAAAAAGTGCCGACCTGTCCAGATTCAGAAGTATAAAATGACGTATTGTTCTCAAAAAAGCTATACGCGTTCTTATCTCCTGGAAATACATGACCTTGCATCGATACGCCATACTCTTTAACTATTTCATCAATTATTGGATGATATGATTTCAATCTATTTAAACCAGCCTGAAGATATTTCGCCCCATTGTAAGTTGTAGGACTATACCAAATAGGATAATTAATTATAATTTTTGCTTTGGGGTACCTCTGCAATAAAGCATTTATTATGCTTTTCATATTTTGTTTATAAACAGTAGTACTCACCGGAGCTCCTTCTGTACCTGCTTCTGCACTATCGTTTGTTCCAAGCATAATTAAGAAATAAAGTGGCCCAGACTCTTTACAAAAAACATCTGCAGCATTGACTACATTTTCAAATGCACTTCTGCCAGGCAAAAAGCCGAAAGTAGTAATTCCACTTACACCACCATTTTTGACTCTAACGACTTTTCCTGTTTGTTCATAAATCAATCGACCTGTTACAATAGGAGGGGCCTGTTCTGCTGGATTTCCAAGTGTTGCACCATAAGTGATGCTATTACCAATAAAAACTAAATGAATTTTTTCACTTGAGAGTGTAGACGCATTTACATCACTAAATTCAGAAAAAATTGCAATCCACAATAAAGCAATTACACATATAAACCTTTTTGTTCTTGACATTTAAATAGAGTGTTTTTCAGAGTTGTAAAGATATGCATTTATCTTTAACAATTAAACTTTTTCAGACAAATATTATCATTCACTTGTCATTTTTTACTTTTGCAACGCTTTCTGCATCACTATTTTCACTGTTCGTCACACATTCAGAATGTGCTTTATCGAAAGTAAGAACTGCATTCAAAATATCTAAATAATGGGGCTCTATTTAGTCGTCCCTTAAAAAGCAAAAAGAGTATTGATTATAAAGTTAACGATGAAAAAGCTTGTATATATCCGCCATGTTTTGTACCGTTACGTCATAAATCTTGCAGAAATTGATCATGTATAAGAAACCGAACAAATCCATAGAGCCGTCGTTATTCTTTAGTTTGGATGACACGTTAAATAGCAAACACCCCTTATACATGCTGGCCAACAAGGTGGACTGGCAAAAAATTGAACAATCGTTTTCACCTCTATATTGTGAAGATAATGGTCGTCCGGCCAAACCGATCCGTCTGATGGTAGGTTTGATATTGCTACGCCACCTGCGTAATATCTCAGATGAGAGCGTGGTGGAAGAATGGCAGGAGAACGCGTACTACCAATATTTCTGTGGTTGCCATAAGCTCAGCATCAATCCCCATGCAACGCTACGGAACTGGTACATTTTCGCAAGCGTATAGGAGCGGAAGACGCATGATTGATCTTGGAAGAACGTATCCGAAGTCCAATCATCTTCTCAAAGGCGTTTTTTCTTGAAAAAATTTTGCATCAGAAGTGTTGCATCTTCAGCCAGAACGCCGCCTAAGACTTCTGTTTTGGGATGCAGGCACTGTGGAGCAAAATGAGTGAAACCGCGTTTTACATCCTCAGCCCCATAAACCAGACGACCCAGTTGCGCCCATCCTATAGCTCCGGCACACATCGTGCAAGGTTCTACGGTCACATATAGCGTACAATCCGTCAAATATTTTCCACCCAAAGTACTTGAAGCTGCTGTTATTGCCTGCATTTCCGCGTGCGCCGTCACATCGCAAAGGAGCTCCGTCAGGTTGTGACTACGAGCAATCACACGGTCATTCGAAACAATCACTGCACCTACAGGCACTTCATCGTCTTCAAAAGCCCTGCGCGCCTCCTCCAGCGCCTTACGCATATAATACTCGTCATCCATATCTTTTATTTTTCTACAAAGTTATCATTTATTTCCAACTAATTTATTCCCCAAAAAGAATACCTTCACAGCGATGGTTTTTAAGATTTTCAAATTTTGTCATCAGAATAAACACCAGCCAGATATACCGGTATGAAATGAAAAAACGTAAATTTGCAAACACAATCAAAACAAATGGCAGCACATAATGAATTGGGAAAATGGGGAGAAGAAATGGCACAGCGTTACCTGCTACTCCACGGTTACCATATTTTGGACGTAGACTGGCATTTGGGACATCGCGATTTGGACATTGTAACCGAGAAATTGGGATTTATTATTTTTGTAGAAGTCAAAACACGCTCTACGGACCATTTTATGGCTCCAGAAGACGCTGTTGACAAAGAAAAAATCCGCAATCTGCTCACTGCGGGCAATGCCTACCTCGCAAAATACAAAATTGACAAACCCTGCCAATTCGACATTATCACCGTCGTCGGCAGTCCGGAAGATTTTCACATAGAGCACCATAAAGAAGCCTTCGACGGCTATAACTGGAATGATGATTTTGAATACAAAGGCCTTTACGGTGGAACCCCACAAATAAAGAAGTAGAAAACATGAACAACCACTTATTTTTCATCACTCGCCTGCCCGAGACCACTTCAACCAACGACGAAGTGAAACACCTTCTCACACTTCATACGACCAAATATGTTGTTGCAGCCACATCTTTTCAAACGGCCGGTCGCGGACAACAAGATAACAAATGGGAGAGCCAGCCCGGCCAAAACCTTCTTTACAGTATCGGTGTTCGTCCCACCTTTTTACCTCCGCGCAAACAATTCAGACTGCTACAAGTGGCGTCACTTGCTGTTTGCAACGCCCTCAATGAACTCTATTCAGGCTTCAAAATCAAATGGCCTAACGACATTTACTATGGAGACTGCAAAATCAGTGGCACACTGATTGAAAACGAACTTAACGGACAAAATTTTAAACAATGCGTTTTGGGTACCGGAATTAACCTGAATCAAACCGAATTTTCTACCTATCCGCCCAATCCTGTTTCACTTAAACAAATCATCGGGCAGAATACGAATCCAGCCATACTTCTCGAACAGATTTTAAATCAGTTCGACCTCCTTTATCAAAAGTTAGAACAGGGCGATGAGTTTCAACTCGCCGCAGCATATCGAAGCCATCTCTTTCGAGGTGAAGGAGAATTTCCATATCGCGACGATACCGGCATTTTCAACGCCCGCATACAAACTATCGAACCGGATGGACATCTCGTTTTGCAAACATCCGACGGAACACTCAAACGCTATCATTTCAAAGAAGTAAAATACATTTTCAAAGAAATGGAATGTAACTAACGATGAGCCATCGAACCATCTTAAAACTGGCTCTGCCCGCCATCGTCTCCAACGTCACCGTGCCTCTTCTCGGTCTAATAGACACAGCTATCGTAGGACACCTCGGTTCTCCCGTTTATATCGGCGCCATTGCCATTGGCGGCATGATTTTCAGTATCATTTATTGGATTTTCGGATTTCTACGTGCCGGAACAAGCGGTTTCACTTCGCAGGCTTTTGGAGCCGAACGAACCTCCGACATAAAAGCCACCTTGCAACGCTCCATGCTCTTTGCTCTGGCCGTCGCCATTCTCCTATTAGTTCTGCAAGTTCCCATAGCCAAAATAGCCTTTCAACTTTTAAATTCATCTGCTGACGTAGAACAGACGGCACGCACCTATTTCTATATTTGTATCTGGGGCGCTCCAGCTGTACTCCTCCTTTATGGTTTCAACGGTTGGTTCATCGGTCTCCAGAGCACCAAAATCACCATGTTTATTTCGCTCATTCAAAACCTCGTCAACATTGTCTTGAGCATTCTTTTTGTTTTCGGTTTCGGCATGAAAGTAGCGGGAGTAGCCCTTGGCACTCTCCTCGCACAATACATCGGATTAGTCATGGCGGTGTACTTCTGGAAAACGCACTTCAAACGATATTTTCACTTGGACTGGACTAAAAAGGTACTACAAAATAAGGACGAGATTCTGCGTTTTCTCCGTGTCAATCGTGACATCATGCTGCGTACATTGTGCATTCTTTCAGTGACCACTTTCTTTACGTCCATGGGAGCACGTCAGGGTAACCTCACATTAGCCGCCAACGCTATCCTGATTCAATTCTTTTATCTTTTTTCTTATTTTATGGATGGTTTCTCCAATGCCGGCGAAGCCTTGGCAGGACAATATCATGGAGCGCACGACATTCTCAATTTCAAAAAAACAGTGCACCTCGTTTTTTGTTGGGCCACCATTCTTTCTCTTTTCTGTTCTGTTGTTTATCTCTTGTTGGGAAAATTTCTGCTGTCCCTTCTTACCAACAATCAAGAGGTAATGAACCTGGCTTCACAATATTTCGAATGGACCATTCTTGTTCCCCTTGTCGGTTTCGCTGCATTTATTTGGGACGGCATCTTCATCGGCATCACCGCTACGCGCTACCTTTTCCTCTCGATGTTTCTCGCCACATGCGGATATTTTATCGCTTTTGCTCTAACTTTTCCCACTTGGGGCAACCACGGATTGTGGTTTTCCTTCTGCCTGTTTTTGTTACTGCGCGGTCTTTTCCAAACCGCCTTTTATCCACACCTACTTAAACAAAAATAAATCTGCCAACTTTTTTGAATCTGTTTATTGGAAAACATAGATTTATCGTTTACATTTAGGTTTTTTCGTAACCACACTCACAAAAAAAGTTTTGATTTTCCCAGCCTGTTGCGGAGTAATCGTCAAATAATATTGCTTGCCGTTCGCGTCTTTATTGAAAGTAGTATGTCCTGCTGCATCTACCACGATATGACCCGCAACAGATTTCGTCATGAATTTTCCAGGTTCCAATACTTGCAATACAGCCGTCGGATCCCAAGTAGGACGGTCGTAAGGCATTTTCTCATATACTTCGTAACCTTTCACCATGGGATGAAACGGTGCCCAATTAAAATCATTCTGAATGCTTTGACCCGGATACTTCACAGCCTCACCCAATTCAAAAGGCGAAGTTACAATGGGTACGGGACTTTCTTCAAACAGTTTGGCGCAGGCAGGAGCGTCCATCGCCACATTATATTCGGTCAAATTACGTCCATCGAAATTGCCGGCCATCAGTGAAAAATACTGCACCTTCCGGGCTATCAGCTCCCGCCCGGTAAGCGGGGAATAGGCATCACCCTTCGTATCCAGCAGACGTCCCAAATTCGTTGAAAATCCAGTAGAAATAATCACAACGGAATGATCCGGCTGACGCGAAAGAATTTTACGATAAAGTTTTTCCGCATCCGGCAATTTCGTAACATCAGGCACCGTTGTTCGGAACATGGGTTTCCCGTCCATTTTCAGGTCAGAAACTATCTGCGCATAATTATTGGAATTGTCGCATTTTGCGCCGTTTCTCACAATACCAATAGGAATCTGCGGATAACCGTACCACGTATTCATGATGTCCAGATAGCGTGCAGAACCAGTTCCGTTCTTATTGGTCATAATGGCCAACAATTTGATTTTGCCGGCATCCATATATTTATACATGAGATCCAACGCCAAGGCGTCGTCCACGTCATTGCCCATATCCGTGTCAAAAATAATACGCTGACACTTCGTCGCAGTTTTCTTCATCAACCCTGCGGCAGAAACACCTACGGCAAATGACAGCAATAACAAAAGAGATAAAAGTTTTTTCATCATTCTATGATTTTATGGTTACGCTCAAACACCCGCTCAATAAGGGAATTTGATCTTTTCCTGCAAAGATAACAAGATCTTTCCTCGCCGACAAATGATTCCGATACAAAAATCCGTCAAATCATAAACACAGCAGGAAGACCTTTATGAGCCTTCCTGCATAATTACAATTTTCTTTGAATAATACCTTCTGCAAAAAATGCATCGAGGATTATTTGACCATTACTTTCCTACTACTGCCGTCTTTCATCCGCACGATATTCACACCACGCGTTGATTTTGCCAATTTACGGCCGGACAAATCATAGCGTCCCACTTCTTTATTCTTATTTGCTATTACGCCTGGTTCGATAGCTGTCAGATCCGCTTCCACAATTTTCAATCGATTCCATTCGTTAGCATCACGATAGCTTTCACCACTCCCGATTTGAACATAAACAGTACATCCGTTCCATACATTTCTAAAGGCATTTTCGCCACAAGTTGGAGGCTCTTTCGACATAGAGACCACCGTGGCCAAACTACTGCAATTAGCAAAGGCATTTTCACTTACACCTTCCAAACCGGCAGGCAAATAGATATACTTCAAACTCGTATTTCTAAAGAAAGCACCTTTACCAATTTGTTGCACGGCACCCAGAGTTATTTTCTCCAAAGAGGCACAATTGATGAACGTACTGTCAGGCACAATCGTTACGCCAGGCATACTCACTTCTTTTAGTTTGGGCATATCATCGAACATCCACTGACCAATACTCGTTACACTTATAGGAAAATCCACATTTTCTAATGATTGGCAATCCGAAAACAACATATTACCAACACTGCTCACATCCGGGAATTCCACTCGCGTCAACTTATAGCAATGCATAAAAATACCATCTTTAACTTCTTTCGCCGATTTAGGAAGTATCACAGATTCTAAATTCTGACTATCGTAGAATAAATCTGAACCTATTACATTATCTTCTGTATACTTAGTTCCCCCATATAACGAAAAATAGGCATCACCTCCACTGACAATATTTGCATCCCCCATATCCAAATTTGCCAAATGGCCAGAACTACTGCACATGTTCCGTATCAGTTTGAAATCCGTCCCATTTAGATTTCCCGTTAGCTTCAAATCTGTCAAGTTTGTCACTTCATCTGCAGTCAACAAAGTACCCATCGTTCCGGCCTCATTTACATTGACCTCTTTCCCTGTTGCATAACTCATTACACAACTCAGAAAACAAAACATTAACAAAGTAAACTTTTTCATTATTCTAAAGTTTTTTCAGTTCTATCATTATTTTCGTTGCACCCACACGTTTTCCATCTGCCACGAGAGTACACAAATAAAGACCGGCAGGTCTATTTCCCAAATTCAGCGTAAACTTACCACGATCCTGCACCTTTATCTTTTCCATTCGCATACCCAAACCATTTCTAATTTCAACGTATGCATCTTTTATATCCTCTTTTAAACTACCTCCAATTTCATTTTTTCCTCGCACATAAATACATGAATTGTTTTCAGTTTGCAGTCCCTCAATGCCACTTACGACTTCGGGATAAAATGTTTTAATATCATCCAAATTTATGGTCATAGTATTTTTTCTCCTTACAAAAGATAAACTTCCAATCAATTG
>Ga0183100_1001183_pt1 | contig 14056 bp, 14 predicted proteins | sample Biomet2_FD_127789 | JGI IMG/M metagenome (GOLD analysis project Ga0183100, IMG submission 127789) | Microbial communities from bioreactor (seeded with anoxic lake sediment) at LBNL, California, USA - Biofuel metagenome 2 | ecosystem: Engineered > Bioreactor > Anaerobic > Unclassified ...
CTTAAAGCCGCAATTGTTAACGCACCGGCAGTGTCACCTAAACTATTAAGCGGTTCGCCTGTCCCATATCCTTCCGGTGGTGATGGCAGCAGTGGAACTGTATTGGTGTGTGTGCTGGTTGGGATAGATGGGAAACCCGAATATACTTCTATAGCGGGTTCTTGTGGTAATCATGTTCTTGATGGTGCTGCCATAGATCATTGTATAAATTGGCGCTTTAATCCGGCTAGTGACGCTAGAGGAAAACCCGTTAGGTGTTTGATTTATATACCGGTTAGAGTAGAAAGATGATTACGTTTAGTTTCTAAAGCACAAAAATAGAGGTAATAATTTAAATTCTATTTTTGTGCTTTTATGGTTTAGGTAAATGTTGTAAAATAAGTTTAAGCTGCTAATGTTAGAAATAGAAGGATGTATTATTAATGTTTAAACAAAATTTATTAATTGAAAATATACCCGCTATAATTTGGGGTAAAAAAAGTAATAAAATGATTGTTGCGGTACATGGAAATATGTCAAATAAAAATGACATACAAATTGCTATGCTGGCAGAGGAGGCAAGTATGCTAGGCTATCAGGTACTAAGCTTTGATTTGCCGGAACATGGGGATAGAAAAGCAGCACCGGAATTATGCAAGGTGCAAAACTGTGTCCGAGATCTTTGTAAAGTTATGGGTTTCGTTAGGCAACGTTCAAGTGAGATCAGCTTGTTTGCTTGTAGTATCGGGGCATATTTCAGCTTGCTTGCTTATAGGGAGGTACCTTTAAGACAAAGTTTGTTTTTGTCGCCAGTTGTAGATATGAGCCGTATTATTTATAATATGATGACATGGTTTCATGTAAGTCGTGAGCAATTAAAGTCGGCGCAGGAAATACCAATACCGACTGGGAACATATTATATTGGGATTATTATTGTTATGTACAAGAGAATCCCATTGTGCAGTGGAATAGTCCTACTAACATTCTTTATGGAAAAGATGATAGTATCTGCGAAATTGATGTTGTATCTTCTTTTTCTAAAAAATTTAACTGTACTATGGAGGTAATGGATAAAGGCGAGCATTATTTTCACACACCGGAACAGTTAGAATTTTTCAGGGAGTGGCTAAAAAAATATTTAATAGTTTGAAAAATATTTACGTAAGCGCAAAATAAAGTGAAGTATATAACAAACGTGGTCGTGGGAAAACTAAGCTAAAAAAGTTTTTATAGCTTATAACATCATATAGAATTATCAGGTAAAATCTCTTTTTGTTGTAGTATAATAAAACTACAGTCAAAGGGGGATTTTGTTATGTTGGAAGAGACTATCATGAAAGCACGGTTAGAAGATGACCGCATATTTGATGTGGTATTTGAAAAAGAAGATGTGGAAAACCTTGATATGACTCAGATGAAATTTGAAAATGTTGTATTTTGTAAATGCAGATTAGTAAACTGCTTATTTGAAAAAACAGCATTTTATAATAGCGTATTCGAGGATTGTGATTTATCTGGCTGTAACTTTAATGCAGGATACTGGAAAGCATCTAAAATACTTGGTAGTAAGGGGAGTAACAGTAACTTTAAATTATGTACATTCAAGAATTTCGAACTAGTAGAATCCAAGTTTCATTATGCAAATTTTATTAACTCATTATGGGAAGCTGCGAAAATAACTAAGTGTGAATTACCGGAAAGTTGTTTTGCTGAAACAAAGTTTCGCAGTATTTTATTTAGCAATACAAATCTTAAAAGGGTAGATTTTTTCAAAACTCCTTTAAAGGGAATATGTCTATCGACTTGCGACATTGAAGGACTCATGGTTTCTGATACATATTATGAGTTAAAGGGTCTGAAGGTTAATGCAATGCAAGCTGTAAATTTATCTTTATTGCTAGGAATTAAGGTTATTTAACTATGATGCATTTAAGCTATTTACAATCATATACGAAATAGCAATGCTATGGGAGGTAGAACATGACTTTTTCAATAGATACTTGGTTAGATGAGTTTGTAATAAAAATTAAAAATGAATTTATAGACCGAGTTATATTTATTGGTTTGCAGGGTAGCTATCAAAGAAATGAAGCTACTGCGAGCAGTGATATAGATGTAGTCGTTATCTTAGCTACTCTCACTATAGAAGATTTAAAAAAATATAGAGCTATAATTGCGCAGATGCCCTATAAAGAAAAAGCCTGTGGATTTATTTCTGGGAAAAGTGAAATTATAGGGTGGGAAAAATCGGACTTGTTTCAATTTTATTATGACACAAAGCCTATTTATGGTAACATAGATTATTTGCTGCCACTTATAGACCAACAAGATATTAAACGTGCTATAAAAATAGGCGCATGTAATTTATACCATGCAGGCTGTCATAATTTTATCTATGAAAATAGTGCGGAACTTTTAGCTACGCTTTATAAGTCGGCATTTTTCATTTTACAGGCTAAATATTTTTATGAAACAAAAAAATATATAAGCAATAAAGCTGAGCTAGTAAGAAAGCTAAAAGGAATTGATAAAGAAATACTTAAAATCTGTATAGACCGGGAGCGTATAAGAAAAATCGATGAGGCGTCGTTGAGCACATATTCTGATAAAATTATCACATGGAGCAGCGGTCTTATAAAAGACTATTAAACAGCTTGCATTATAAATAACGAATTATGAGGGGAGCAGGAGTATTAAATGAGAGCGTATAAAAATGGCAATGAAGCTGCAATAATTATCCTGCATGAGATATATGGTATAAATAGATTTATTGAAGAATTATGCATACAGTACCATAATGACGGATTTGATGTATTTTGTCCTCAACTGCTTGGCAGAGAGCATTTTCCTTATGAAGACAGTGCGACCGCCCATGCTTACTTTTTTAATGAAGTCGGGTTTGATGTTTATAAAAAAATTGAAGAGCAAATAAAATACTTAAAACTTTCCTATAAACAGGTATTTGTGCTTGGATTTAGTGTAGGGGCTACTATTGCTTGGCGATGCAGTGAAACATCATTAGCAGATGGGATAATATGCTGTTATGGGTCACGAATAAGGGACTATTTACAGGTTACGCCGAGTTGCCCTGTTCTTTTGCTTTTTGCAGAACACGATTCCTTTGATGTTCAAAAAGTAGTCAATGGTTTTAAAGAGAAAGAGAATATTGCAATTTTTAGTCTGCCGGCACACCATGGTTTTTTAGATAAATACAATAAATACTATGACGAAAAAGAGGCTAATATTGCGGCTGTACTTATTAGGAACGCTATGAAAAAACCAACAATATGAATTGTACTACTATACCATTGTCAAATATATGTGGCTATCTGTAATAGTTGTAGTGTTTTCATGAAATACTGTCCACCAAAAATACTTTTTGAATTGTCTGAAAATATATGAAAGTTTCATTGACAAATACATTCTTATTAAGTTAAGATTTAATTGCTAGTAAAATACTTGCAATTAAAAGGAGAAGTGTCAATGAGTACAAACAATTCCGAACAGCATGTTCAAATCGCGGTAGCTGATCCAACCCCTTTGGGTTTATTAGGCCTAGCTATTGTGACAATGGTTGCGTCTGCACAAAAACTTGGTATCGTGGAAGGTGTATCCTGGGTTCTTCCTTGGGCTCTTTGTATGGGCTCTTTGGCCCAATTGGTTGCAGCATATTTTGATTTTTATCACAAGAATATTTTTGGAGCCACAATTTTTGGCGCTTTTGGTTTTTTTTGGGCAGGAGTAGCTATGAGCTGGATGATTAAGGCTGGCTGTTTTGGAGCTGCATTAGCAGCAGGTACAGATCCTAAAGCTTTAGGGTTCGCATTTTTAGGATATTTTTTGTTTGCATGTGTGGGGACCATTGCTGCTATGGAGGCAAACAAATTCTTGTTTTTTGACATGGTGTTTATTGATATTTTATTGTTAGGGTTAGCGTTAGATGCATTAGGCATTGGTGGACGGTGGGCGTTTTTCATGGCGGCCTATGCTGAGCTTATTGTTTCGCTGTTGTCATTATACGGTGCCAGTGCAGTCTTTTTAAACAATTTTTTTGGAAGAGCTTTTTGGCCATTGGGTAAGCCTTTAGGTGTGTTTAAACGAGCGTAAAACACATGGTTTAAATATACTTGCGATGTAATTGAATATTAGTAAGGTCCTAGCATTATTTTGCAACAAGAAAGATATTTGTCTTGTATTATAGGCAGGTGTTTTAGTTTTGACAAAAGCCATTTTCCATGGTAAATTCTATAGAGATAGGAAAAGGAGTTGGGAAAATGGAAATACGGAAAAAGATTTTAGTGTTGGGGACGATTTTGGTTTTGAGTTTGCAACCAATGAATACGATATTAGCAGAATCAGGAGGTAATGGCGCCGGTTATGGTAATCAGGAGCAAAGAATCATGGCAGTTCTTTATCAGCAATACGCTGCTGAGCATAGGGCGTTGTATTATCAGGCGTATAATGTGGTTAATATGCTTGTGGATAAAGCTATAGCTGATGCAAAACCAGGAGATAAACCGTTAGCTATTGTGATGGATCTAGATGAAACGGTAATTGACAATAATCGGATGTTGGCCGAGTGGATTGCTTCGGGGAAAGAAATTAGCGAACTTAAGCCAAGTAAGGATACTTTAGACGCCGCACCGGCAATGCCTGGGGCTGTTGAGTTGTTACAAAAAACAGCGAGTAAAGGTATTGAAACTTTTTACGTTACAAACCGCTATGAGGGTACGATGCTGCAAAATACTATGAGTAATCTAAAGAAACTCAAATTTCCCATGGTGGACGAAAAACATTTGTTTTTGGCAACAACCACTCAGGATAAACAAATGCGGTTTGATAAAATAGCTAAAAACTATAATGTTATTGTATATATGGGTGACTGTGCCGGTGATTGGGGTATCGGGACTTTTGGAAAAAATGGTAAGGAAAGACAGAAGATTATCGATGCGCATAGAAAAGATTTTGGAACAAAAATAATTGTTTTACCGAATTCTGTTTATGGCGACTGGGAAAGTGCTTTGGTTCCAGGCTATAGTAAAATGACTACTAAACAAAAGGCAGATCTACGTCGAGACCTCATCATGGGAAAATAGTATAGCTAAAAGCAGTTTAAGATGAGGAGGAAATGAATATTGCATGCGTTTTCACGAACAGAGATGATTATAGGGAAACGGGGTTTAGATAAGTTGGCTGCTGCAAAAATTGCTATTTTTGGTATTGGCGGCGTGGGCAGTTATGTTGCTGAAGCGTTAGTACGTGCTGGTGTGGGAAAATTTGTATTAATTGATGACGATACAATTTGTCTAACTAATGTTAACCGTCAATTGCATGCAACCACAAAGACAATTGGCCAGTTGAAAGTTGATGCTATGCGTCAACGAATGTTAGACATTAACCCTCTTGCTGAAATTGAAGCAGTATCGGCCTTTTATTTGCCAGAGCTGGCAGAAAAGTTGATTAAAGACGATTATAATTACATCGTTGATGCTTTGGACACAGTAACAGCAAAGATTGATTTAGCGGTTCAAGGGCAAAAAAGAGGTATTCGGGTAATTAGTGCCATGGGAGCCGGGAATAAACTGGATCCGGGTGGATTTGCAGTAGCAGATTTATTCGAAACATCGGTTTGTCCTTTGGCTAAGGTGATGCGTAAAGAATTGCGCAAACGCGGCGTAACTAGTTTGAAGGTTGTATATTCGCAGGAAAACCCGTGTAAACCAGTTTACGTGGCAGAAAGTGATTGTAGCGAAAATTGTATCTGTCCTCCGGGATCTGCCAAGCATTGCTTGGAAAAGCGCAGTGTTCCCGGAAGCATCTCATTTGTGCCGGGTATGGTTGGGCTATTGATTGCAGGCGCAGTTGTGAACGACCTGCTGGCATTAAAATAACCTAAAAAACGTAATAAAACAAAGCCTATGGCGGCCGGTATATGGCAACCATAGGCTTTAAGTTTGTGTTGCTTTAATAATAAAAAGAGAAAAACATAGAAGGGAATTTATCAGAATTTAGGAGCTTTTAGTTCTCCGGGATCTGCTTGCGTAAACAATTTAGACACATTTCCGTTATAGTCTGGATTTTTGCTTAAGTCTAGTTTTAAGGCAGGGCTGCCGACAGCAGAATCAAATTGGCTAAAATCTGCCCATAAGAGGTAAGGGCTGATAGTAGATTCATAGTAATAACATCCATTGGTCAAATCAGCTACAGAGCGCCAAATTGTAGCCGAGGTGTAGGGGTTTTTAGGATCTACGGAAACTATGAACGGCTGAGACGCGTTTCTAGTCACACTAAACACATAAGCAAGGGCTTCTTGTAAATTATTTGGTTTGGGTAAATTTTTCATGTAGTAAGCTGCACGTACAAATCTGTCAGGCGCTGATGAAGTACCAGGTATGGGTTTATTACCTCCGAAGCCTTGATATTGTTTAAGATTTTCCTGTTGTTTTTCGAAGGTAGGGGAATTTGTCATAATCGTATAATTGCGATCGTGGTAAATAACGGGCTTGCCATTTATGTACTCAATAATAGCAGAATCACCTGTTTTATCGGCTAAAGCCAAATGCAGAGAGGCACTAGTGATTGTTGTCCCTTGCGTGGGAATATACATGGGAACCGTTGCAGCAACGATTTGGTATTTATGATTTCTGGCATCCTGCACTGCTTCAGCAACAGTAGAATAATTATCAAGAACATATTGCGCCCACAAAGCTATAGATATGCCAGGGAGCTTTTCTTCTCTCTTACCGTAATCACTCTCATTAAGCCAAAGTAAATTTGCAGCCAAGCCTTTTTCGTTTATCCCATCGGAAGCAAAGGACCTTCCTTGGGCAGTAGAAGCGGCGACAATGCTACTGTATTTGGCCGTCCATACCAATGAATTACCTTCAGGTAAACCAGTGCGCTCAACACCACGTGGAAGGAACCACAAGGCTAAATCTGTTCGTTCCGGCCAGTCCATGTTCCTTGCAGAGATTACGGCTTGTCCATTATTTGCTGAAAGCACGCGACTGCAGGCGAAACCTTCAGAATTTGGAAAAAATGAAAAAGCAGAGAAAACACCTAAAAGGCATAAAGAAAATAAAACTTTTTTAGAATAATTATGCATATACTTCCCCCCTTGTTTGCTTTATGACTGAATATTAGCACTATTTAAAGGGGCTGTCAACATGATATTAAGCAGTCTGAATCAGGAGTATGGGGATTTATCAAAAGCTGCTAAAATATTTATGTTTGAATTATTACGCTTCAAAAAATAAATATATGCTATAATTAGAAAAATGTTGCAAACTTTAAGGCTATTATTTGTTTAGTACAATGAGTTTAGATACCTGTCAGCTAGAAAAGGGGCTATGGGAGAAGAATGAAGTTTTAGTAAAGGGGGAAAGAAAATGAAGAAAAAGGTTTTTTTGGGGCAAGTACTTATTTGCTGTTGCGTTTTTCAACCTAAATTGGTCCATGCTACTGAGGGAGCATCAAGTTACTACTTTCCAGGTGCGACAACTACTTTTGCTACGGCTGTAGCACCTGCGCCTGGCTTCATGTTTGTTAATGAGATGTTGTTTTATAGTGGTAGTGCACAAAAAGCAGTGTTGCGAGGAAAAGTTAACTTAGATTTGCACGCCAATGCTTTTTATAATTATGTTGGCGGTTTTTATACTTTTAATAAACCTGTGCTTGGCGGGAAATTGCAAGTGGGCGGAATCGTGCCTATGGGATATACTGATCTGGATGCGAAAATAGGGCATGTTAGTGTTTCTGATAGGGATACAAATATTGGGGATTCAGTTCTTTCTGCAGCGTTATATTATGGAAAAGGAAAAGTGAGGTATAAGCTTACTGAATCTATTTTTACGCCAACAGGTTCTTACAGTACAAGTACCCTTTCAAATACCGGACGTAATTATTGGGCATTTGATACATCTTTTGCTATAACTTGGTTAAATCCGAAGAGGGGCACAGAGATAACGCTTACACCAGGCATTATGTTTAATACAAAGAATACCGAAACTGACTACAAATCAGGAGATGAATTTCATGTTGACTTAGTGATGAACAAATATTTTACTAAAAACTTTGCAGCTGGCATTCATAGCTATTATTATAAACAGATATCAGGTGATAGTGGCAGTGGGGCAAAACTCGGGGGGTTTAAGGGAGAATCATTAGGGGTGGGACCTGCTATTTTGTGGACACCGCCGGCAGGTAAAGGCAGAGTTTCTGTGATAGCTAAATGGTTGCATGACGTGCATCAGAGTAATCGTTTGAATGGAGACTATGGCCAGATTACAGTTGGTTACAAGTTTTAAGCCAATAACATAATAAAAACCTTGCAGATTATTTTTCTGCAAGGTTTTTATTATGTTATTTTAAAAAATATGTATCACAAGTTTAGTGTAAATTGTGTGATATTTTCTTGACATAACTGTAAAAAAGCAATACTATTTTCACGAGAAGAGAAATGCTCAGAAAATTCACAAGATTACGATAGGTAAGGGCAATTGCGCATAAAGCGCTAAAAATATGGAGGTGTTATATCAAATGTCTACATTTTTAATTGCATTACTGGCACTTATTCTGGGTTATCTTATTTATGGTAAGATTGTTGACAAGATGTTTGGACCAACGGACGCGGAAACACCGGCATTTAAGTTTGAGGATGGGGTAGATTATATTCCTATGCCGACATGGAAAATTTTCATGATTCAGCTCTTGAACATTGCCGGCCTCGGTCCTATTTTTGGTGCAATTGCTGGGGCGTTATGGGGGCCGAGTGTTTATCTTTGGATTGTTTTTGGTACTATTTTCGCAGGAGGAGTTCATGACTATCTTTCAGGAATGATATCTTTGAGAGAAGATGGTAAGTCTATTTCAGAAATTATAGGAATCTATTTAGGTTCAAAAATGTTGATGATTATGCGTGTTTTTTCAGTTATTTTGCTTGTGCTTGTAGGCACGGTATTTGCTACCGGGCCGGCGATGTTGCTGGCAAAACTTACAGGTTGGGCAGTTATGCCTTGGTTAGTTATAGTTCTAGTTTATTACTTTTTGGCCACTATTTTGCCCATTGATAAAATTATTGGCCGCATATACCCTTTGTTTGGTATATGCCTAATCGTTATGGCTGTTGGGATTGCTATGGGTATGTTAGGCGGAGTAGGGGGACATATTATGCCAAATATGGTCCTTGCAAACATGCACCCAGCGGTACCTCCACTTCCTATTTGGCCACTAATGTTTATTACTGTTGCTTGCGGCGCTATTTCCGGTTTTCATTCTACTCAATCTCCACTTATGGCACGCTGTCTTACAAATGAACGTCATGGGCGTCCCGTTTTTTATGGTGCAATGGTTGCAGAAGGTATAATTGCATTAATCTGGGCTGCGGCAGGCTGCACTTTTTATGATGGTAGTTCAGGATTGGCCGCTGCTTTGAAAGCCGGCGGCCCCGGCGGTGCCGTTTATGATATATGCCTTGGCTATATGGGGACAGGCATTGGCTCAGCTTTGGCTATGCTAGGAGTTATTGCTTGTCCTATTACTTCAGGAGATACGGCATTTCGTTCCGCACGCCTGACTATTGCTGACTGGTTTAAAATTGACCAAAAAAATACTCATAAACGCTTGGCGGTTGCTGTGCCACTACTCCTTGTCGGTGCTTTCCTTTCACAAATTAAGTTCGATATTATTTGGAGATATTTTTCTTGGACCAATCAGACATTAGCCATGATTGTTCTTTGGTCAGGTGCCGTTTATCTGTTTAGAAAATTCCCTGGAACCAGTAAATATTTGATAGCGGCAATACCTGCAACTTTCATGTCCGTAGTAACATCTACATATATCTTACAGGCTGAGGAAGGACTTAAGTTATCTACTTCGATCACTTATCCTGCGGGAATTGTTTTTGCAATTGTCTGCGTTGTGTTGTTTGCTAAGGCTACTGTTATGAAAAAGCAAGAAGAATAATTTTACTTAAAAATGTTAGAAGCCGTTTCCTACTATTTGAGGAAACGGCTTTTTTTAATTCATGGTTCGGGAAAACTTTTTTATAGCAATAGCAAAAGTTGCTAGTATAAAAATAATTAGTGCTAGAACCTGTACCCAAAGGGTAGCAAGATTATTTCCGCGCAAAACAATTCCACGAATTATTTCCATATAGTAGGTCATAGGCAGCAAGCTGCTTACCAAGTAAAAAAATTTAGGCATAGCTTCGCGGGGGAAAATGAATCCTGAGAGAAGGACGCTGGGCATAAAAATGAAAAATGACATCTGCATAGCTTGCATCTGTGTGCGAGAGATATTAGATATAACAAGACCTAAGGTAAGTGACGCAATAATGAAAAAAGTTGTAAGTGCGTATAACAGAAAAAAGCTTCCCCGCATGGGTAAGGAGAAAACTGACAGGCCTATTAATATTGCCACTGTTGTTTGCACATAGCCTACTAAAATATAAGGAATAATTTTGCCAAGCAGCAGCTCCCAAGGTTTTAATGGGGTAACGAGAAGTTGCTCTAAGGTGCCTCTTTCCCTTTCCCGAACGATGGCCATTGATGTTATCATAACCATTGTCATGGTTAAAATAATTCCTAATATGCCGGGGAGCATATAATAGGCAGTTATGAAGTCCGAATTATACCAAGCACGGATACGCATATCATATAAATTCAAAGTGCTTTCAGGGAGGGCATGACGCTGCAAAAATATTTCTTTGGATTTAAGCTGACCGATGCTTACTGCGGCTGAAATTGCCGAGGATGCAGAAGTGGAATCAGAAGCGTCAACAATAACTTGAATTGGAGTTGGTTTTTGATGTTTAAGATTAGCTGTTAGATCAGGAGGGATAATTATGCCAACCTTAGCTTTACCGCTATCAACCAGTTCGTTAACTTGAGCAAAACTTTGAGCAGAGTAGGTAATATCAAAATATTCACTGGCAGAAAAACTGGAAATGAGCTCGCGGCTTTCTTGGGTAAGTGATTGATCAAAAACCACAGTGTGTTGATGTTTAATGTCAGTATGTATAGCAAAACCAAAGAGTAGGAGTTGCACAATGGGCAGAAGAAGCATGATGCCAAGGATTACAGAATCTCGTTTCATCTGAATGAATTCCTTGATAAGTATTGCTTTCAAACGTGTCATTTGCTTTTATCCTTTCCGCTTTGCTGTTTATCATAATAAACAAAAATATCTTCCATAGTCAAATCTGCAGGCGTATAGTTTTTTAAAATGCTGGGAGATTCTGATTTTGGTAAAAGCACATGCAATTTTTGTCCAAAAACGTAGGCATCCAGATAATTAATTCCTGAGTTATTTAAATCTTGTAAGGCCGCCATAGGAGTTTCATATTCCATAATAATGGTTTTAATTGGCAACTCGTCTTTAAGCTTCTTAGGAGAACCTTCGGCAATCATACAACCATTTTTCAGGAAACCAATTAGGTCACAATGTTCAGCTTCATCCATGAAGTGAGTAGTTACGAGGATAGTGGTATTTTCTTGCGCAAGCTTAGGAAGCAGATTCCAGAACATGCGCCGGGAAGTGGGGTCAACAGCAGAAGTAGGTTCATCCAAAATAAGAATTTCAGGATTATGCAAAATAGCACAACCAAGAGCCAACCGTTGCTTGGTACCACCAGAAAGGTCTCCGGCTAGGCTGGTTCTTTTTTCCGATAACTGCATAAGTTCTATTATCTCTTCAATGCGTCTGATTTTCGCAGTTCCTGTTAATCCATAAAGCCCGGCATAAAATGACAAATTCTCCATAGAGGTGAGGTCATGGTAAAGACTAAATTTTTGTGACATATAACCGATATGTTTTTTGACATTTTCCGGTTCTAAGGCTGTATTATAGCCAAGAACTACAGCTTGTCCCTCTGTAGGGCGTAAAAGGCCGCATAGCATGCGAATGGTTGTTGATTTTCCTGAACCGTTGGAGCCAATAAATCCATAAATAGAGCCACGAGGAATGCGCAGAGAAAGATTGTCAACGGCAGTAATATTGTCAAATCTGCAAGTAAGATTTTTAGTTTCTATAACGATATCATTTTTATTCATCGAAAATCACATCCATAGGCATGCCTGGTTTCATTATTTTTTCAACATTGTCCATATAAACCTTTACCCCAAAGACCATGTTGGCTCGCTCATTTTTTGTTATGCTCTGTCTTGGTGTGTATTCTGCATTATCGCTTATTTCACGTACACATCCGGTAAAAGTTCGGTTGGGAATTGAATCAATAGAAAGGGTGGCTTTTGTCCCAATTTTTATTTTACCAAGCTCAGTGGAAGGAATATATACTTTAACCCAACAGTCTGATAAATCTGCTATAGTAGCAATTGGAGTACCGGCGGCAACGTATTCCCCTTGCTCATAGTTCTTTGTTAGAATTACGCCATCAAGTGGAGCATATACATTGAGATCAGAAACCAAAGAGTCAGATATTGCTAAAACAGCTTTAGTGCGGTTAAGCTCTTCTCTGGCAGCGAGAACTTGTTCAATCCGTGTTCCTGACTGTAGGAGACTTTCTTGTTCTTTAGCGCTTTGCAATAGGGCAAGGGACGTATCTTTGTTGGCAGCAGCATCATCTAAATATTGTCTAGAAACCGCATTATTATTGTATAGAGAACTGGCCCGCTCGAAATCCCGTAGAGCTTTGTCATAGGAGGTTTGTGCAGAATAGGTTTTGGCTGCTGCATCCCGTAATTCTTGGGGGCGAGCACCATTTTCTAATTCAAGAAGTTGTGCTTGTGCTTTCTTATAAGCTGCTGCATCTCGCATTAGTTCTGCTTTTAAGTCTTTGCGGTCAAGTTTTGCTGCTAGCTGTCCTCTGTGTACGAAGTCACCTTCTTTGATTGAAAGGTGCTCTAAATAGCCGCTGGTTTTAGGCATGATATCGGCCTTGGTAACTTCAATGGTTCCGGTAAAAACTTTTTCGGACTGTTTTTGCCTTTGATATTCAAAAATAGCAAATATAACGAGAATAATTAGTAAAGCGAAAAGCAAAAATAAAGGCAACTTTTTTTTCATGCTTGTGTCCTCGCTATTCCGTCGAAAAATATTTTCATTGCCTGTCTCATGTACTCTTCGTCATTATCCTCAACATTGCTTATCCTATTACGCAGGTCACGGCTTATATAGTAAAAATTAACTATACCGGCTAGAACAACTGCTGTTGAACGAACATCTAAATCTTCCCTAAATGAGCCATCGTTAATTCCGCGGCGAATTGCTTGGGAAATAACGTAATAGACTCTTTGCAGTCTTTGTTTAATAAAGGTTTCAGGGTGTTCAGATGGGGTTTTGAATTCCCAGCAAATGAATTTCATAAGGGTGGGATTCTTTTCATGTATTTCTTGCAAAGTATCAGCATATAATTGCAGAACTTTTTTGGCACTAAGCGTAGCTGTCGAGGAAGAAATAAAAGTTTGCAAAGTGCCTGCTTGTTTTTCTAAGGCAGCATCATAAAGATTTTGTTTGCTGCCAAAGTAATAAGAAATCATTGAACTATTTGTTTTAGCTTTTTCAGATATATCTCGAATGGATACTTTGTCGTAGCCATACTCGGCAAAAAGATTAATAGCAACTGACAACAGAGTTTGTTTTGTAGTTTGTTTCATAGTAAAGATCCTTTCACAATAAGATATAAAAAAAATCAATCAATTGATTTAATCAACTGATTGAATTCTAGCACAGAAATATTATTTTTTCAAGCTAAAAAATTATAATAATTTTTTATTGTAATAAGAAAAATATGTTGACATTTTCATCTCATAATGTTAGAATACAAGTGTGGTTACGGTTTGAATGATACCCTTAACTAAAAGAAGACGATGAGGTCATGACATATTTTGCCATGACCTTTAATTTTTTTACATGTTTCACTAGCAATTCTTCTTATTTAAACAAAGGCGTTTTAACACATATATGTGTTGAGACGCCTTACTTTTCTCTTTAGATAAATTGAGTTAACAAGGCTTTTTAAAACAAAAACTTGACAGTTTTTGGGAAGAAACATATAATCATATAATTCATATATAAATAATATGTATTAAGCAGAAAATTAGAGGAGGGCAAATTTAT
>Ga0183100_1001184_pt1 | contig 14055 bp, 9 predicted proteins | sample Biomet2_FD_127789 | JGI IMG/M metagenome (GOLD analysis project Ga0183100, IMG submission 127789) | Microbial communities from bioreactor (seeded with anoxic lake sediment) at LBNL, California, USA - Biofuel metagenome 2 | ecosystem: Engineered > Bioreactor > Anaerobic > Unclassified ...
CAAGAAACGAATATTGGTACAAGGCGTTTATTTGTCATCCGGGGTAAAAGCAATGGCGGAGAAGTCAGGAATTATTGAAGAACAGAAAAGGATGTTCAATGGAAAAGAGGTGGAAATAGTATATGGACAAAATGGCATATTGCCCGGTTCCTCCTCCGACGTATGTTCATGGATTATTGAAAGGGCCGCAGAGTTTTAATGTGCGGATAAGACAGCTAGTGATATTATTATAAAAATAAAGATAATGAAAAAGAATTTTTTATTGATGGCGATTACAATGATTGCCATCATGTGTGCATCGTGTTCGAACAACGATGATGAGTTTGTCAATCTGGCTCAGAAGGTGGCCGGTGATTATAAGGGAGATGTTTCTGCAACATTTAAGTATAGTCCTACCCCATTGACTTATACAGATGAAAAGATAACGGTCACTTCCAATGAAGATGGAACGGCGAACCTTGTACTTGAGTCCGGTGAATGGGGAACCTATGAAATAAAAAACATGCAGGTCGCGGAAGCAAGTGACGTGTATAGTTTCTCCGGTTCAGGAAAGGTCAGCATAGGGATGGCGGAAGATTCAAAGAAAAGCTATGATTTTACCCTAGCCGGTACATTAAACAGCAGCAAAGTAATGAATATAACATTCTCTGTTCCTGCTGTGATGGGAGGCGTAACGTTGACCTTTATATCATCTGCAGTAAAGTAAATGAGAAAGAGTTGTTTCAAAATAATATCTGTTATCGCAGGATTGGGAGTGTTTATGTTCTCGTCCTGTGGTTTTATGTATGATGATCCGAAAGAGATCAGTACATCGGGCGAAAACTCTTTCTCCTCTCTTGATGCAAGCAGTTATTCGGCATGGGTTTATGTGAAACTGTCAACACATAAGTCTGAGATAGTTGAAATGTGCGATACGGGCCGTATTCCTGCCGACTGGGATTTTGCTATTCATCGTTATAACTGTAAAACAAATGGCGGATCTGTTATAGAAACGAAGTACACAGAGTTATCGGAACTGACTGCATCGGGGAAATTGCCTTCAGGTGAGTTTGTTCCTGATGTAATGACAGACAGCGTGGTGGTTTCGGATGCTTCAAAGATGCTGTCTGGCATACTTATATACCAGAAGACAAATCTTAATATGACGTTATCTCATTGGATGACACTTGATACAGGCAGCATGCCGCCAAGCTATACAACGTCAAACCGGATTTACATCCTCAGACTTAAAGACAACACTTATGCCGCTGTCAGGTTTACCGATTATATGAATGCAAGTGGAATAAAAGGCTATATTTCATTTGATTATATTTATCCGCTTTCGTTATGACAAGATATTTTTATTTTCTTTTGTTATCGTTTATTCTGTTTTTGCCGATAACAATGTCTGCCTCCGATGACTATAAACGCGAATTGACCGGAACCGTGAGAACCGAGAGAGGAGAGCCTTTGGCTTACGCCACTTTACATGTGTTGGGTACTATGATCGGTACGACAAGTGATAAAAACGGCTTTTATAAAATGATGATCCCCGGCAAGAAAGAACTTTCGGTTCAGGCCTCATTTGTTGGATATGTGCCATCAACTCTTGTGCTGACTTCAGGTAATAAGAATCTGGATTTCAAGTTGAAAGAAGATTTTATTTCTTTGTCCGATGTCGTAATCACAGGCACCCGAACGCCCAAAACTATTTCTGACGCCCCGATCATAACAAGAGTTATCGTCGGACAGGATCTTAAGAAACTGGATATGACGAATGTTGTGGAATTGTTGCAGAGTGAAATACCCGGAATAGAATTCTCGTATAGTATGAATCAGCAGTTATCTCTCAATATGCAAGGATTCAACGGAACATCAGTATTATTTCTTGTCGATGGAGAACGAATGGCAGGCGAAACATTGGACAATATTGATTATTCGCGGTTGAACCTGGATAATGTTGATCGTATAGAGATCGTCCGAGGTGCAGCTTCTTCCCTCTATGGCTCGAATGCCGTTGGGGGAGTGGTTAATCTTATCACAAAGAAAAGCAACCAGCCATGGTCGCTTCGCCTTTATAATAAGTCGGGCGTACACAACACATGGAATAATAGTATTGTATGGGGTGTCCACCATGGAAAATGGAACAATAATTTCAGTATCAATCACAATTCCATGAGTACTTATGATATTCCTAAAGACGCCGACGGAAAGGCAAAAGGAGACTATTCATCCGTATATGGTAATTATAACTGGAACATGAAGGATCAATTGCTGTTTGATGTGTCTGATAAAATGAAACTTACCGGTCGTTATGGGTATTTTTTCAGGCAAAGGGATTATTCGGAAGCCGACAAAAATCGTTATCGTGATTTTGACGGATCCTTGAAGATGGATTATAAACTTTCAGGATCTACTACATTGGAGACAAGTTATCATTTCGACCAGTACGATAAGAGTGATTATTATCCTGTTAAGAATAAGGATATACGCGATTACAGTAATATTCAAAACACACTGAGGGCGTTGTTGAATCATTCGTGGAATAGCAATCATACCGTTACTTTTGGCGGTGATGTGATGAGCGACTATCTGATGAGCTATCAATTTGAGAATAGTGGCAGCCATACAGAATATCTGGCTGATCTATTCGCGCAGTATGATTGGAATATCAGTAAATCATTAAGTATGCTTACCGGGATACGCGGTGATTATTACTCAAGAGCAGGCCTGCATTTTTCACCGCGTTTTTCTCTGAAGTATAAAATGAATGATTATTTTTCTTTGCGAGGCGGATATGCCAATGGTTTCAGAGCGCCGACCCTTAAAGAGCAGTATATGAATTTTGATATGGCAAGTATTTTTATGATTTACGGCAATAAGAACCTGAAGTCCGAGAATAGTAATAATCTGTCTTTGTCTGCCGAATATTTGCATAATCGTTGCAGTTTCACTCTCTCAGGATACTATAACATGGTGAATAATCGCATATCTACGGTCTGGAGCAAATCTTTGAACGGAATGGTCTATTCAAATACGGAGAAAGTGTATATCACGGGAACAGATGCCGCATTTGTTTACAAATCGCCTGTCGGAGTCGGCGTGAAGCTGGCTTATGCATTTACGCATGAATGGTATAATGACGGTCCAAATACCACCTCGACTCGTCCTCATTCGGCGACGATGAAACTTGATTATGGCAAATCGTTTAAGAATTATGGCTTCAATATCGTTTTGAACGGACAATGGTTGTCATCGTTAAAGACAAATGTCATGACATCATTTTCGCAATACAGCGAATATGAAAAAATAAATTATCCGGGTTATATGATGTGGAGACTTATTGCTTCTCAATATATACTGAAAGAAGCTGTGGGCATTTCTTTCACTGTCGACAATCTCTTTAATTACAAACCTGATTTTTACTACAATAATTCTCCTGTATCGCTTGGTACAAATGTATTAATCAGCTTCTCGCTAAACGTTGATAAATTATTTGACAGGTAAAGTGGGGATACAAAGCGAAGCATGCAGATGAATATCTTCATGCTTATTGGTACTGCCTGAATTTAGTACTTGATATTTTAGGAACATTGCCGTATTACTATTGCTAATGCTTTGAAAGACAAATGGAAATTACGTTGTTGTGTCATGAACATTATGGGTGTGGAAATGTTATTTTAATATAACAATCTAAAGTCAAAGAATTATGTTAAACGAAAAAATTCAAACAGCCATTAATGCTCAGATTAACGCTGAGATGTGGTCAGCTTATTTGTATTTATCGATGGCATCATATTGTCATTTCATCGGACAGACCGGTATGGCGCGATGGTATGAAGTGCAATTCAAAGAAGAACAGGATCATGCTAAGATTTTGTTTAATTATGTCGTTCAGCGTAATGGTAAAGTTTTATTGCGGGCAATCAATGCTGTACCGACAGAATGGAAATCGATCCTTGATGTTTTTCAGAGCACGTTGGCACACGAACAAGATATTACAGAGATGATTAATAAACTTTATGCGCTGAGCACCACAGAAAATGATTATGCAACGCAGAGTATGCTTAAATGGTTTATTGATGAACAAGTGGAAGAAGAAGAAAACGCGCAGACAATTATTGATAATCTGAAAATGATCAAGGAGGATGGTGTCGGTCTCTTTATGCTCGACAAGGAACTCGGAGCCAGAACATACTCAGTGGCCGCTCCTTTGGTTAACTCGACGTTGTAATCGCATTTGTATTTTAGAAGCTTATTATTCTTGTATATATAGAATGTAAGTTTTTCAAGTATATTAAAAGCTGTCACGCAGCAGACTCTCTGTTATGATTTGTATTTGTAACGAAGAGCCCTGCTGTATGACAGTTTTTTGTTTATAGTTCCATATCCCAGATCCCGGCGCTCTTTTCAAGCTCTACCAATGCAGCGCTCTGATTGAAAAGCGCTTCGATATATTGGGCCTGCACATCGTCGTAGGTGCGTTGGGCATCAAGAACTTCCAGTAACGAGACTTCACCGCGATTGTAACTGTATATCTTCCCGTCCATCACTTCGCGTGCTTGGTTGAGCATGCCGTTTTCATATCGTTCGACCTGTTTGCAGAATGCATCGTAACTGCGATACGCGTTGAGTACTTCCGTCTGCACTTGCAATAATGCTTGTTGATACTGTGCATCGGCCTGCTGCTGACGAAAACGTGCGGCATGCACTGTGCCTTTGTTGAGGTTCGAAAACTTCAGGGGGATGGCGATACCGGCCGTGATGCCTGTGAACGACGGAGCCGGAGCAATATCGTTGAGCACTTTGCCGTTATGACTGACAGCCACGGAGAGATCGACATCGGTGTTGCGTTCGCGCCTGGCAACGGTCAGCGCTCTGGCAGCTACTTCTTTATTTTTCAGTGCCGCTACAAGATCGGCTCTCTCCTGAAAAGCCGTATTGAGCAGATCAGCCATAACGAAGCTGCGCGCTTTGGTGCGCAAGGTCGCTTCCGGTTTGAGAAGCGTATCGTGGGCAGCCGTTCCGGTCAGCAGGTTCAGGTTGGCAAAAGCATTGTTTAGCTCAGCGGAAGCCTGAAGCAGATCATTATGAAGTATGCCTGCTTCGAGGCGACTTTGAGTTGCGTTGATCTCCATGATTTTTCCCAGGGAAAAACGGATACTGTCACTTTTAGCCAGCTGTTGAATCGTTTCATAAGCATTCTCCTTAACCTTGTATAATTCGGATTGTTTCAGCGCTTCCAGATAGGATGTTGTCGCTTCGGCACGAAGGTTGCGAAAGTAGTCGGCAAGGAGAGCCCTGGTCAGTTCGCTCTGACTGCGCGCCAATGCAATGCCTGCCCCGCGTTTTCCGAAGGTGAAGGTCTTGCTCAGCTCGACGGATACGCCTTCACCCATCTGCAATGAACTGTTTTGATTATTGAAGTAGGAGAAGGAGAGATTCGGATCATTGAATACTTTGGCTGCTGTCAGTTCAGCTTCCGAGATATTCACGTTCAGCTGCTCGGCGGCATAGTTGAGGTTGCCTTTCGCCACCTTTTCCATGTATTGGCGGTAGGAGAGCTGAACGATCTGTTGAGCCGAAGCCATACAGCTAATGGTCAAACCAATAATGATATTATATATTTTCATCTTTTCATTCAATTATAATTATTGTTGCAATCGAATCTGCTTATTATTTCTTCGGACTTTAGTCATCATCCGTACTGTCGTCTTCCGCATTTGATTCGGATTCTTTGCCCAAATACCGCTTCTCCATCATATAATATAATGTAGGCAAGACGTAGAGGGTAATGATTGTCGAGAAGAGCAGTCCGTAAACGATGACGGTTGCCAAGGGTCGTTGCACATCCGAACCGATACCGGTACTGATGGATGCAGGCAGTAGTCCGAGAATGGCAACAGTCGAGGTCATCAGAATCGGTCGGAAACGATGCTTTGCACCCGTGATGACCGATTCTTTAAATTCACGACCCCGCTTACGTAGCTCATTCATGTGGGAAATCATGATCACACCGTTTTGTATTGCTACGCCAATCAGAGCAATGAATCCGACAGCAGAAGAAACGTTGAGTGTCATTCCACGCACGTTCAGTGCCAGCATACCTCCGAACAATGCCAGAGGAACAACAAACATCATCAGTGCAGCCTGCCGGAACTTACCGCAGGAAGCAAACAGCAGCAACAGCATGAGACCTAAAACGATTGGGATGACTGTTCCCAGTCGATTGTATGCCCGATGCTGGTTTTCGAACTGACCGCCCCACTTCAGATGGATCTCGTTATGATTATATTTGACTTCCTTGTCGATCAGGCTATTGGCTTTTTGTAAAAAGGCCGTCAGGTCAACACCACGCAGGTTTACACGAACGGTCATATGACGCTTGTTCATTTCGCGGGCAATCGTGCTGGCTCCTGTTGTCATCTTGATATCGGCTACTTGCGAGAGTGGGATCTTTGCCCCTTCACTTGTTGTGAGAAGCAGGTTTCCTATGCGTTCGACAGAGTTTCGACTCTCATCATCGAACCGGCATATCACATCGTAGCTTTTGCTTCCCACAAAGATTTGCGAGATGGCTTTGCCTCCGATAGCCAGTTCAATCATATCAGCCACATCCGACACGTTTAATCCGTATTGAGCAATGCGATCACGGTTTGCAATGATCTGTAATTGAGGAAGCGGCGGCTCTTGGTCGATAGCTACGTCGGCTGAGCCCGGAATCTTTTTGATAACATTGACCACCTTCTCGGCAATATGGCGTGTCTCGGTGATATTATCGCCATAGATCTTTAAAGCCAGATCGCTGTGAGCGCCTGCAATCTGATCCATGACCATATCAATGATAGGTTGTGAAAATCCGACCGAGTAGCCTGGCATTGTTGAGATCTTTTTCGCCATCTTTTCGATGAGTTGCGCTTTTGTTTCGCCACCTTTCCAGGCGTCGTAAGGTTTCAGCCCGATGCCGCATTCGATGTGCGAGAGCGAGAAAGCCTCGGCACCTTCGTCATCACGGCCTACTTGTGTCATCACATAGGAAACTTCGTCAAACTGTTTCAAGGTGCGTCGTAATTCGGCACCCATTGCTTTTGATTTGTCAATGGAAATACCCGGAGGCAGCTGTACCTGTATCCATATAGAACCTTCATCCAACGGAGGAAGAAAGTCTTTTCCTACGGTGTAGCTCAATATTCCTGCGCCAATCAAGATCACTATTAATGAACCGATAACCGTCTTTGGCATATCGATCAGTTTTATTATCTGTTTGTTATATATATTTGAAAGTTTTTCCAGCCAACGATTGTGATAAATCTTTCGGGGTTTGCGATAGGCACTGAATGCCAGACCGGGTGTAAGAAACAGGGCTACAAGAAGCGATCCGATCAAGGCGTAGCCCACAGTGTATGCCATTGGCGTAAAAAGTTTTTTCTCGATATGTTCGAAAGCAAACAAAGGCAGGTATGCCGTAATGATAATCAAAGTCGAGAAGAATATCGGGCGGGCTACTTCAGTTGTTCGTCTCAGTATCGAATCTTCTGTAAGCATTTCGTCAGGATGGCGTTCGCGCTTTTTCAGGACAGTCTCCATCATGACAATAGCCCCGTTGACAATAATACCGAAGTCTATAGCTCCCAAGGAGAGCAGGTTGGCCGGCACATTTGTCAGAAGCATCATGATAAAAGCAATCAGCAAAGAGAGCGGTATGGTGATAGCCACCAGTAGAGAACCGCGCCAGCTGCCCAGGAAGACAACAAGTACCAATATCACCAGCATCATTCCTGCAAAGAGCGTGTGCGAAACGGTGTGCAAGGTGGTCTGGACCAGATTCGTCCGGTCCATGAACACATGGATATGCGTACCTTTGGGCAGGGTCTCGTTGTTCAGCTCGTCGACAGCAGCATGCACACCTTCAAGAACTTTCGACGGATTCTGTCCTCGAAGCATCTGAACAACGCCTTCTACGCCATCTGAAATCTGTCTTTCATCGTCCAGAAAGCCGAATACCCCTTTGCGTTCCAGGTTACCATATTTTAGTTTGCCGATATCGTTCAGATAGATAGGAATGCCATTCTGTGTCTTAATGACAATACGCCCCAGATCGTTCAGATCCTTCACCAGTCCGATACCCCGGATGACATAACTAAGGTCGCCTTGAGTCAGCATACTCCCGCCGGCATTGACGTTATTTTTTTCAATCTTTTCGTTTATATCATTCAAGGTGATGTTGTATTCTTCCATCTTGCGTGGATCGACTTCTATCTGATACTGCGTCGTGATCCCACCGAAATTGCTCACATCGGCAACACCGGTGACCTGTTTCAGCCGGGGGATGATGACCCATTTATGCAGGTCGGTCAGTTCGCGCCGGTCCAGACTGTCACTTTCCAGAACATATCGGAATATTTCTCCTGTAGGCGAAGTAAGCGGATTCAGTCCCGGGACAGCATTGTAAGGCAATTCTACTTCACTCAATCGTTCTTGTACACGCTGTCTGGCCCAATAGTCGTCGACACCGTCATTGAATACCATAATGACGGTCGACAACCCGAAGGTGTTCTTGCTTCGCATCACATTCAGCCCGGGCATTCCACTCATCGCCCGTTCAATAGGAATAGATATCTGTTGTTCAATCTCTTCAGCAGCCAGACCGGGGACCTGAGTAACCACCTGAACAGTTGTATCCGCAATATCAGGGTAGGCATCGATAGCTAGTTTTGTCCATGCAAAATAACCGATGAAAGCCAGAAAGGCAAACAGGACGAACATCAGACCTCGCCGATGTAGCGCCAATTGTATAATTTTCTTCATAGTTGTTTATCGTACATCTAATAAATAGAATGCTCCTGTAGAAACAATTTCTTCTCCCTGGTTTAATCCGGAGAGAATCAATGTTTTGCCATTATCGGTTGTTCCGGTTGTCACTTTCTGTCTGCGATATTTGTGATTGCCTATCGAAACCAGCACATAGCAGTTGTCTTCTTCCTGCATAATAGCAGATGTCGGTATCCGGATCACTTCTGTTTCTTTGTCGCTCAGTTTCACCGAGCCATACATCTGCGGTTTCATCAGATGAGCCGTGTTGTCGCATTCAACCAATACTTCGACAGAGCGTGTGTTTTCGTCGAGCATCTCGCTGACATGATATATTTTGCCGGTGAACGGATGATCGGGCATAGCTACCAGACGAATTTCAACATTATTCAGTGATTTCACAAGACTCAGATCTTTCTCTTTGACATGTGCAACGAACCATACTTTGTTAAGGTTGGCTATTACAGCAACCGGAGCAGCGTCTTCTCTGATGTATTGTCCGATCACCATCTGGTCGGTCACGACCTCGCCTGCTATAGGCGAACGGATAATAAGCGGTTGCCCGAGTACAACACGATCCGGATTGATCTGGAAAACATTGAGCGAAGCTCTGGCATTCTCATAGTCTTTCTTTTTCAGTTCGTAATTAACTTCGGCTTCTTCAAGTTCTTTTTTGACGCCGACCTTGTTATCTACCAGATCTCTTTCGCGTTTCAGACTTTTTTGCGCAAGTTCCATCTCCTGTTTTGCCTGATAATAGATCTTCCCTGTTTCATAAAATGCCGGCGAACTGATCTCAAAGATCGGACTTCCCGGCATCACTCTCTGTCCCAAACGAACAAACGATCTGACGATTCGCCCGGAAAATGGCGAAGCAATCTCGGCGTAGCTGGTCGGGATGGCTTTAACGACACCGGAGGTCGTAAAGTCCACACTATAAGGCTCGAGAGCTACTTTTTCTGTTTTAAGATGCGCCAGAATAGGTGAACCGGCACCTACCTCAATGATATCTCCCTTAAGAGAAATCTCTGTGTTATCTTTCTCCTCTTGCTTGTTTCCATGGCATGCACATAGCATTATTGCAGGAAACAAAAGCATAAATATTCGTTTCATATAATAATAAGCAATTAAAAAACATTAATATTCTTCTGTCTTTAGCACATGGAGGCTTAATGCCACTTGAGTAACGACAGAATATAGTTATGATTAAATCGGGTAAAAGTTTACTTATATATTATATGTAACAGGAGGCGCGCGCAGGGAGGAAGTGTGAGCCGTTTGCAACACACAGGAGTAGGTATGAGAATATATAAATGTGGTCAGAAGCTGCCACGAAATACGCACGACATTGACAGGCGTCGGTTCTATAGTAATTTGGTTTAGCAGATGAATGGTGGAAAAAGCATTCTGCGAGTGCGTGTGTAGGGGTTGCCCATGTGGTCCCGGTAAGTAAGGATGGGAGTGGATAATCGTATAGTTCATATAATGGTGAACATGCGTAAAAGCAATATCACCCGTATAGTAGCTTACAAAAAGCCCTATCAAAAAATAGGCTAATATGGAACTCCGGAAATGTTTCACACTCCTTTTTAATATTTGTGTGCAAAAATACATAATAATCTTCTAAATGCATTCAGAATGTATGATTTTTGGGAATAATTTATGTATGTTTGTCATAAAATAGTAGGTTATGAAACGAATTGTATTGATGTGTGCCGTCGCAATAAGCTTGACGGCATTTACTGTGTCTGCACAGGATGATGCAGTGAACAGGATTATTAAGATGGGACAGACTGATAATCAGGTGATGAATCATCTGGATGTATTAACCAACCGTATCGGCGGACGTGTGATAGGCTCGTATGCTTATGATAATGCGGTACAGTGGGTTGCCTCAAGTTTTAAGAAATGGGGCTTAGACGTTGAACTGCAGGAGGTGGGTACATTGCCTGTAGGGTTTGATCGCGGCCCGTGGTTCGGACGTATGCTTGGAGAGAAGAGTATGGATCTGCATTTTGTTACTCCATCGTATACCTCCGGCACTAAAGGGGTGAGTCGCGGGCAAGTACTGCAGGAACCGCTTACGCAAAAAGAGTTCGATCGCATGAAGGGACAGTTGAAAGGCGCCTGGGTGTTGATTAACGGACAGAATACCGGATGGCCTGTCGACCGTTCGGCCAAAAGCGATTCTATTCGCGAAACTGTGATTGCCGACAATAACAAGACCGCCGAACAGAATGATAAGATTCAGAGAGGAAATTGGGAAAATGGCGCCAATAACGCATTACTTCCTTTGAAGGAAAATGTGCCGGCATTGTTTTACAAACAGATGTGTGAAGCCGGTGTGTTGGGTTTTATACAACGAGCTTCTGTTCCCCTGAGAGCGCTTTATGACAGGGAGATCATGCAGGATCCGACTTTTACTTTTGATAATTTACCTACCGCATGCGATATTAAGCTCGATGAGAGCCAGTTCGATATTATCAAGCAAATGGTTAAGGAACGTCGCACTTTCTTTCTTGAGTTCGATATTCGCAACCATTTTCGTATGGGACCTGTTAAATATTATAATGTAATAGGTAAGATCAGAGGCACGAAGTATCCGGACGAATATGTGATGGCCGGCGGACATCTGGATGCTTTCGATGTAGCCACGGGCGGTGTCGATTGCGGATCAGGTGTTACACCGGTTATTGAAGCTGCCAGGATGATTATGAAGTCGGGAGCTAAACCTAAGCGTACAATACTTTTTTGTGCATTTGCAGGAGAAGAATTCGGCTTGCTTGGTTCTGAGGCGTGGGTAAAGGCTAATCCTGATAAACTGGGGAAAATAGCAAACCTGTTCAATCGTGATGGCGGACCGACACCTCCTGTAGGTATTGAAGTGCCTCAGGCTATGTACAAAGATTTTGTAAAAGTTTGCCAGCCGGTAAAGAATATCCGTCCTGATTATCCTTTTGAAGTGACAGTGGGCGGACCGTTCACCAAGCCAACGAAACCTGGAGGAACAGATGCATCGGAGTTTGCGATGCGCGGCGTTCCGGCAATCGGTTTTAGTGAAAAGGATTTCAAAGGCTATAATTTCAATTACGGCGAGATATGGCATACCGAGCGCGATACCTATTCAAAGAGCATTCCGGAGTACGAAGAACAAGCGGCTACGGTAACCGCTGTCGTTACTTTGGGAATAGCAAATTTGGATCATCAGCTTTCGCGTGACGGATTGTATAAATAAATTCGTACCTTTGCACGCTTAAATAAGTGAGCATATAAAAAAAACAGGTAAATCATGATAATTGTAAGTAATTTAGACGTTCAGTTCGGAAAGCGTGTTCTTTTTCAGGATGTGAATATGAAGTTTACACCGGGGAACTGTTATGGTATCATTGGAGCTAATGGTGCCGGAAAGTCCACCTTCCTTCATGTTCTTAGCGGTGATTTGGATCCCACGCGCGGATCGATTACGATGGGTTCGGGCGAACGTCTGTCCGTATTGAGTCAGGACCACTTTGCTTTTGATGAGCATACGGTGCTGAATACGGTGCTGATGGGACATTCGACGCTTTGGAATGTGATGAGCGAGAAGGATGCTCTCTATGCAAAAGAAGATTTTAGCGATGCGGATGGTATTCGTGCTTCCGAGCTGGAAGAAAAGTTTGCTGAACTCAACGGATGGAATGCCGAGAGTGACGCGGCTTCATTGTTGAGTGGTCTGGGCATTAATGAAGAGCACCATAGTATGTTGATGCGGGATATGAGCGGAAAGCAAAAAGTACGTGTGTTACTGGCTCGTGCTCTGTTTGGGCAACCGGATAATCTGCTGCTCGATGAGCCTACCAACGACCTCGACCTTGATACCGTTTCCTGGCTTGAAAACTATCTCTCGGAATTTGAACATACCGTGCTTGTTGTCAGTCACGATCGACATTTCCTGGATGCCGTTTGTACTCATACTGTTGATATCGATTTTAGCCGATTACAGATGTACGCCGGCAACTACAGTTTCTGGTACGAATCCAGTCAGCTGGCTCTTCGTCAGATGCAGCAGCAGAATAAGAAAGCCGAAGAGAAAAAGAAAGAACTTGAAGAGTTTATACGTCGTTTCAGTGCCAATGTAGCTAAATCAAAACAGACAACCAGTCGTAAGAAGATGATTGAAAAACTGAATATTGAAGAGATTCAACCCTCTTCGCGTCGTTATCCCGGGATCTTGTTTACGCCTAATAGAGAACCGGGAAATCAGATTCTAGAGGTTAAGGGACTCACTAAAACGGTAGAGGGGAAAGTTCTTTTCAAGGATTTGAATTTTAATGTTGAGAAAGGAGATAAGATTGTTTTTCTGAGCCGTGATCCACGCGCTATGACGGCTTTTTTCCAGATTATCAACGGAGAAGACAAACCTGATGCAGGAATCTATCAGTGGGGGCAAACCATTACGACCACCTATCTGCCTTTGGATAACTCCAAATATTTCAATAGCGATTACGATCTGGTGGAGTGGCTGACGCAGTTTTCTCCTGATACGAACGAAGTGTTCCTGAAAGGATTTTTGGGCCGTATGTTGTTCAATGGCGATGAGCTGATGAAAAAAGTAAGCGTCCTCTCCGGTGGCGAGAAGATGCGTTGTATGATTTCGCGGATGATGTTGACGAATGCAAACTGTATCATCCTTGATACGCCAACGAATCATCTTGATCTGGAGTCCATTCAGTCGTTTAATAATACGCTCCAGGCATTTAAGGGAAATATTCTGTTCTCGAGCCATGATCATGAGTTTATTCAGACGGTTGCAAACCGCATGATCGAACTGACGCCAAATGGTATTATCGACAAGATGATGGATTATGATGATTTTATCATCGATCCGATGGTAGCCGAAATGAAGGATAAGCTATATAAGTAATAAGTGAAATGAAGAGAAGGGTAGCATTCCTGTTCGCATTATTCTTTATATGGCTACCGATTTTTGTGATTCAGAAACCGGCATTCATGCTTTATCACCATGCTTTAGCCACCGGATGTTCATTCTCTGATTATATTCAGGTGATGCTCCATGGGTTGTTGCTGGATAGTACGATTGCCGGTTACCTGACCGTTATCCCGTTGTTATGCGTCCTTGTTTCAATATGGTTGCCGGGTCGGTTCTACCGGAAGTTTCTGAAAGGTTATTTTCTGGTTGCCGCTGTCTTGATTGCCGTGATCTTTGCTGTTGATGTGGCCCTCTACGGCTATTGGGGGTTCCGGTTGGATGCCACCTTGTTCTTT
>Ga0183100_1000377_pt1 | contig 14049 bp, 10 predicted proteins | sample Biomet2_FD_127789 | JGI IMG/M metagenome (GOLD analysis project Ga0183100, IMG submission 127789) | Microbial communities from bioreactor (seeded with anoxic lake sediment) at LBNL, California, USA - Biofuel metagenome 2 | ecosystem: Engineered > Bioreactor > Anaerobic > Unclassified ...
AGCTTAACATTAAAGGAATTAGAGAAAGTTTTAAGTGCTTCAGGTATTAATGATAATGATGAGTTGAAATTTTCAAGGGGATTAGAATACACATCATCACTTCTAGTAGATGAAAGTACTTTATACGCATCATTACTAGCTTCATTTGCTAATTGATTTATTTTATTCTTTAAAACTTCATCATAATTATTTGGATAGGTTACCTCTAAGGTGATTCTATAGCCAATATTTCTAGCTTTTACATAGGGCACGTCACTTTTAACATTATTATCATCTATATAACCTATGGTTTGAGTTATAAAATCTTCTTTAATTTCAGGAATATCTATAGAAGCCAAAGTTTGAGTATATACATCTCTAGTTTCATTTAATGAATATTCTTTTTTGCTATTTAGTAATGATACATCATCTTGTCTTAAATTTTTACAATCCTCACAATCATCTTCAAAAGTAGATCTATAGCATACAAAAGAATCAATTCTCCTTAAATCTACTCCGAAATAAACCCAACGTCTGCGAAACCATCTAAATCCGGATACAGAACGTCTATCAACATTTAATAAGAATGCCCAATAGTTCCTACCATTTCTCTCCCAAATATATGTGTATTTATAAAGACAAAATCTTATAGAATTTGCACTAACAGCGGTAGTTCCTATACCACCTCCACTTGGACCAAAGCCCTGAACTCCAGCAGCACTTTTGCTGGGAATATAATTTGGTGGTGGAGATTTAGGCATTCCAGGTGGGGTAAAGGATCCTCCGGGAAAATTAAAACCGGGTGGAGACTCAAAATCAGGTGGAAAATTATCTGTTGGAGGAATGTTACCACCTGGCATAGGTAAAAAAGGTGGCCTTTGTCGTTGGAAAGATTCATAGTGAATAGATGGAATTTCATAGTTTTGAAATTCCATCTCATCTTCATAAGCATCATCGTTTAGATTTAGCATTTATATTTAGCTCCCAATTAATTATTTATAAAATAATATATTCATAAAAATTAAATTTGTTATACTTTAACTTAAATAATCAAATCCAAAATTTTCATTTTCACGTAGGTAGTTTATTAGATTATTGTTCAATTATTAAAATTTAGGAACTTCTAAGATAGCGCCTCTGTTGCCGGATGTTACCAATGCAGCATATCTTGCAAGATAACCTGTTGTAATTTTAGGTTGTCTTGGTTTCCAATTTGCTCTTCTTTTTTCTAATTCTTCATCGCTAACTACAAAGTTAATAGTATTAGCATTTATATCAATTTGAATAATATCACCATCTTCAACTAAAGCAATGTTACCACCAACTGCTGCTTCGGGAGAAACGTGGCCGATTGAAGCACCTCTACTTGCACCACTAAAACGTCCATCTGTTATAAGGGCAACAGTGCTACCTAAACCTCTTCCCATAATTGCTGATGTTGGGTTAAGCATTTCTCTCATACCAGGTCCACCCTTAGGTCCTTCATAACGGATAACTACAACATCACCTTCAACAATTTTACCTGTATTAATAGCATTTAAAGCATCTTCTTCACAATCGAATACTTTTGCTGGACCTTCATGTTTTAACATTTCAGGTACAACTGCTGAACGCTTAACAACACAAGAATCAGGAGCAAGGTTACCTTTAAGAACAGCTATTCCACCAGTTTGACTATATGGATTTTCAACAGGTCTTATAACTTCTGGATTTTTGTTTATGCAACCTTCAATATTTTCACCAACAGTTTTTCCTGTACATGTTATTAAATCAGTCTTTAATAAACCAAGTTTATTTATTTCATTCATAACTGCGTAAATTCCGCCAGCTTCATTTAAATCTTCCATATAAGTATGTCCTGCAGGAGCAAGGTGACAAAGGTTTGGTGTCTTAGCACTGATTTCATTTGCTATATCAACATTTAAATCAAAACAAACTTCATGTGCAATTGCAGGTAAATGTAACATGCTGTTAGTACTACATCCAAGAGCCATGTCCATAGTTAACGCATTCATAAATGCAGCTTCTGTCATAATATCTCTTGGTCTTATGTTCTTTTCAAGTAACTCCATAATCTTCATACCAGCATGTTTTGCAAGCTTAATTCTATCAGAATAAACTGCTGGAATTGTTCCATTTCCTTGAAGTCCCATACCAAGAACTTCTGTTAAACAGTTCATACTATTTGCAGTATACATTCCTGAACAAGAACCACAAGAAGGGCATACATTGTTTTCATATTCGTCTAGCTTTTCAGCTGTAATTTTTCCAGCATTGTAAGCACCAACAGCCTCAAACATACTTGAAAGACTTGTCTTACATCCATCGACTTTTCCAGCAAGCATTGGTCCGCCACTTACAAAGATAGTAGGAATATTAACTCTTGCTGCAGCCATTAAAAGTCCTGGTACATTTTTATCACAGTTAGGTACCATTACTAACGCATCAAAAGCATGAGCCATTGCCATTGATTCTGTGGAATCTGCAATTAAATCTCTTGTAACTAGTGAATACTTCATGCCTTCATGACCCATTGCAATTCCATCACATACAGCAATTGCAGGGAAAACGATAGGAGTACCTCCAGCCATTGAAACACCCATCTTTACAGCTTCTACTATTTTATCTAAATTCATATGACCTGGTACGATATCATTTTGTGAACTAACAATACCTATAAGAGGTCTTTCCATTTCTTCTTTTGTTAAACCTAATGCACTAAGTAATGAACGTTGTGGTGCACTTTTAGATCCTTTTGTTATTACATCACTTCTCATAGCATAATCTCCTCATCTTTATATAATAATTACTGAGTTGTATATTTTTATTGTACGTTGTATGATGTCTATTGTCAATATAATATTATAATTCATATTAAAAAAATTAAGTGCTAATTCTTAGATAAAGGATTAGCACTTAATTCTATTCATTATATATATCTAGACCTCGCATAGCATGAAGAATGTGAAGTTTCATTGCAGTTTTTGCTCCCTCAGCATCTCGGTTTGCTAAAAATTCCATTATCATACGATGATCATTTAATGTGTCTTGTATTATATCTTTATTCTCATCAGATAAAATAACACCCTTATCTATAGCCTTATAAAGTATTGGCATTAGTTTATTCATAAATTCATTGTGAGTTGCTTTTGCAATAGATTTATGAAAAGACTGCTCAGCTTCAGTACGATCTTCATTTCTTAAAATTTTTTCTTCCTCTAGTTTCCCATAATAGAGTATTCTTTCAAGTTCTTTATCAGTAGCACGTTTTGCAGCATAATAAGCAGTTTGTGGTTCGAAAATCAATCTCATCTCATATAAATCTTTTGCATTTAATTTTGTTGTAGAAAGTTCTTCTAATCCCAAATTTTCATTTAATCCTTGATGATTTGTTACATATGTCCCTTTACCTCTCTTAATTTCAAGAACATTATGAGCAACTAAAATACGAATAGCTTCTCGTAATGTAGTTCTACTTACTTTTAGCTGGGTGGAAAGTTCATTTTCATTTGGAAGTTTATCTCCAATAGCAAATTTCTTATCTATAGTAATCATTGCAAGAATATCATCAGCAATACGTTCAGATAGGCTTTTTTCTTTTCTTGGCATAAAGAAACCTCCTTTTAGGTTATGTCTATATAATATAATAAAAGAAGTTGTCTTTCAAGAGAGATGTCTGATGTCTGTAATAGTAATGTAAAAAATATAAATTATTTTGAATATGCCTTAAGTAAAAGCAAATAATACATTTAAAGAAGTTAAATATATTATATAGAAACTAATATGCAAAATTACTAGTAAATTGTAAATTTATTTGATATAATCTACATATTCAGTTAAATATATGTAGATTAATGCATTATAATTAGTATTGGAAACAATTATGAATTTCTTTTATTTGGGCACTTAGGAAATTCGGAGTTTGTAGTGCAACCGGCCAATATGAGAATAAAACCTTTAAAAGGTATTATTCTTGTATTGGCTTTTGTAATGTCATAAAGATGATTGAATTTACTAGGAAAGGAATCTTAAATATTATAAGGATGTGGGGAGACAATATGAGTAAAATAGGCGTAAAAATTTTAAAAATGATTGGAATAATTTCACTTATTTCAATGATATTGTTACTATTACTTAATGTAATAGTGTTTAAAATGTTATTTGCAAATCTGCAAACTGATGCAAAAAATATAGCAATAAAAGCTGTAAATGTTATTGATGGTGATAAGCTAGAGAGGGTTATACAAAATAAATCAATGGATAGTGACGAATATAAAGAAATTGAACAATCAATGATTAACTTTAAGAGTGACAACAATATAAGATATTTTTATACATTAGCCAAAGATGAGGGTGATAGTGCATATATTCTTGTGGATGCAGCGTTAACTGATAAATCTGACCTAGGAGAAGAATATGATTTAGAAGATGAAATGAAAAAAGCATTTGAGGGAACACCATCATTTAATGAAGAACCTACTCAAGATGAATATGGTACATTTATATCTGGCTATGCACCTATCAAAAACTCTAGTGGTAAGGTTATTGCAATAGTAGGAGTTGATAAGGACGTTGCAAATTTTTTATACATAAGAACTAGAATTATTAGTGATAGTATAATAGCTTCAATAGTTATTTTAATATTATCTGTGTTATCATCTATTATATTCTCAAAAAAAATAACTTCTAATGTTAACCAAATAAAAGATGTATTAAATGCTATGAAGCAAGGAGATTTAACTATTTCCATAAATGTTTTAAGTAAAGATGAGTTACAAATTATAGCTGAAGAAATAAATCATTTTAGAGAAGGGACCGCAGAAACGTTAAGATTGGCAAAAGGTGTTTCTGATGACGTTATGCAACAAAGTGAAACTCTATCAGCAGTGTCGCAAGAATTGGCTGCATCATCACAGGTTATTACTAATTCAGTTGAAGAAGTATCTAAAGGATCAAGTGACCAAGCTGGAGAGTTAATGAATATAAGCACTACTATTAGTAATTTTGGTCTAAAAATTGATCAATCAGTGATAGATATTCAAAAAATAAATAGTAAAATGAGATTAGTAGACTTAAAGGCAATAGATAGTAGTAAGGACTTAATGGCTTTGGAAGATTCAGTAAAAGATATTAATTTATCATTTGATAATGTAAGAAAAAAAATACAAGGTTTAGGTACGGAGTTATCTAAAATCAGTGAAATAACTAATGTAATTAAATCTATTTCTGATCAAACTAACCTTCTTGCTCTAAATGCTGCAATAGAAGCAGCAAGAGCAGGTGAATCTGGCAGAGGCTTTTCAGTAGTAGCAGAAGAAATAAGGAAATTGGCCGAACAGTCTAAGATATCTTCTTCAAATATTAGTGATTTAATTTCAAACATTTCAAATGATAGCGATATTGTAGTAAAAACATCAGAAGAAATGAACGAAAAACTTAATAGTCAGATGCAGGTAATTGATAAATCTATGAGCTCATTTAAAGAAATAATAGAAAATATAGAGGAAATAATGCCACAAATAACAGATGTAAATAGTAGTATAGCTATTATTAATAGTGACAAAGAAAGCATTATTAAGAATGTTGAAGTAGCAGCGTCTTTGGCTGAAGAAGTTTTAGCATCAACCGAAGAAATAACCGCATCATCACAAGACTTTAATGCATCATCACAAGAAGTAGCCGCATCATCAGTAGAGTTAAGTGGCAAGGCGCAATCTATGATTGGAGCAATAAATAAGTTTAAAATATAATTTAGGCATATTAAACTCTGTTGTAACTTGAAAGAACATTGTCATTTTATAATAGGGTTTAATAATGTTACGAAAACAAATAGAAATAAATTATTTTATAGGTTATGGAGTAAATAAAAATTCCACAACCTTATTTTTTTACCATATAATAATAGTTTTACTCTTATATTAAATTTATAAATAGAGTAGAAATGAATTGTTACTAATACATATGGATATTTGGGGGAAGATATAAAAGTATGTCATACTTAATAGGAAGGTTGTGAAAAAATGAATGAAAATAAGAACACAAATAAACTGATTAAGGAAAAATCCCCTTACTTGCTTCAACATGCTTATAATCCTATTAACTGGTTTGGTTGGGGGAATGAAGCCTTTGAAAAAGCAAAGAATGAGGATAAACCAATATTTTTAAGTATTGGGTATTCTACATGTCATTGGTGTCATGTAATGGCACACGAATCTTTTGAAGATGAAGAAGTCGCAAAAATTATTAATGATAATTTTATAGCAATAAAGGTAGACAGAGAAGAAAGACCTGATGTAGATAGTGTTTATATGACTGTTTGCCAAGCTTTAACTAATCATGGTGGTTGGCCACTTACAATAATAATGACTCCAGATCAAAAACCTTTTTTTGCAGGAACTTATTTTCCGAAGAATTCTAAATATGATATGCCCGGACTTACAGATATTTTATATTCTATAATCACTCATTGGAAAGATAATAGGAGTAAGCTTATATCAACTAGTGAAAGTATTTTATCAGAACTTAATAAATATTATCAAGGAGAAAATAATGATGCTAAATTAACTTTTAAAACATTAGAAAATGGATATAATCAACTTTCACGTGTTTTTGATAAGAAATATGGCGGGTTTGGAGCTGCTCCTAAGTTTCCAACACCACATAAAATTATGTTTTTGCTTAGATATTATAAAACACATAAAGATATTAAAGCTTTAGAAATGGCTGAAAAAACTTTAGATTGTATGTATAGAGGTGGATTGTTTGATCATATAGGCTTTGGATTTTCTAGATATTCAACTGATAATAAATGGTTAGTACCACATTTTGAAAAAATGCTTTATGATAATGCATTATTAATTATTGCATATCTTGAAGGTTACGAAATCACTAAAAATGAGTTATATAAAAATATAGCAGTGAAGGCATTAGAATATGTATTTAGAGAACTTACAAGTGAAAATGGTGGATTTTTTTGTGCAGAAGATGCAGATAGTGAAGGAGAAGAAGGAAAGTATTATGTATTTAATCCTTTAGAAACTTTAGAAGTTTTAGGTGAAGAAGATGGAACATATTTTAATGAATACTTTGATATAACTCAAAATGGAAACTTTGAAGGTAAGAGCATTCCTAATTTAATAAAGAATAGTGATTTTAATAAGGATAATGCTAAAATAAGAGACTTAAGTGAAATAGTACTTGAATATAGAAGCAAAAGAATGAAATTACATAAAGATGATAAGATTTTAACATCTTGGAATGGTCTTATAATAGCTGCTCTTGGAAAAGCATATAAGGTTATTGAAGATGAAAGATATTTTGAATATGCTAAAAAGGCAGTAAATTTTATTTTTGATAATTTAATTGATGAAAATAAAAGATTACTTGCTAGATATAGAGATGAAGAATCTCGTCATAAGGCGTATTTGGATGATTATGCATTCCTTTGCTTTGGGCTTATAGAACTTTATGAAAGTAGCTTTGATGTTTCATTTTTAAAGAGAGCTATTGATTTAAATGAAGAGATGATTAATCTATTTTGGGATAATGAAAAGCAAGGATTTTTCCTTTATGGAGAAGATAGCGAAAAATTAATAGCTAGACCTAAAGAACTTTTTGATGGAGCAATGCCTTCAGGAAATTCTGTTTCAGCTTATAATTTAACAAAACTTGCAAGAATAACTGGAGATTCAAAATTAGAAGAGATGGCAGAAAAACAACTTAATTTTATTTGTGGATCTTTATTTAGTGAAGAAATAAATCACTCATTCTTTTTAATTGCAGCATCATTTGCATTAAATACATCAAAAGAATTAGTATGTGTTATCAAAGACAAAAGTGATGAAGAGAAGATTAAAGACTTACTAAGCGAAAAACAAACCTTTAATTTAACAACAATAATTAAGACTGATGATAATAAAGATGAAATAGAAGAGTTAATACCATTTATTAAAGAGTATGATTTTGTACAGGATAAATCTACTTATTATCTATGTGAAGGAAAATCATGCTTAGCTCCAGTTAATGAAATTAATGAATTAAGAGTGTTACTATAAAATGTGAGTTTGGCTTTAGAATTTAACATTATACTAAGTTCTGATTTTGAATGTACTTTTGAATTGTTTCAGCACTTACAGTTCCAATATAATATTCCCTACTCCACGAACCACTACCCCAAAACTTACTTTGTTTTAATGTAGTAAAGCCTTGAAATATCCAGTTTATAGAAATACTTTTAAATTTTCATCAAGTTTTGGATTAGTTAATAGTGATGTAAATGGCTCATTAAACATATTAAGAAAAGAAGAAAAATGTATTCCCCAAATAGTTCAAACTATGAGGGATAAAGGGAGTGTGTCCTCCCCATTGAGAGTAAGGGTTGCCTGTTAATAGGTGGAAACTTAAATATCAAACCTCTCATGAAGCCAACGTTGCTTGTCTCGGTGGTGGTTCACAGTGGTTAAGTATATTTCTTGAAAAGAGGCTTTATGATGAAATTTTATGTTTCCTAAAGAATTTTTTGTTGAATTTTATCAGTATTAGTATAATATTAAAGATATAGGCATTATTGTTAAAGAACTGGATTATCATAATTTAGTTGTAGAAGAATATATGAATTTGTTTTTTTGAGGAATTAGATTAAGGGAGGAAAAAATAGAATTATGTATATTGAAGGGTAACAAATAGAGTAAAATATAATGAAATATTATGGCAATAGAGGTGTAATATGTTTGGAGAAATAATAGAAAAAATCTACTCAATTTTAAGAATTAATAAAAAAAATGAATTAAAATATGATGCTATTAAAATATGTATAATATATTTGATAATTGGACTTTTTTGGGTTTACTTTTCAGATAGAATTGCAAATAAACTTGCGAGCAATAATAGTATATTGTTAATTATAAGCACATACAAAGGCGGGCTATACGTTATTGTAACTTCAACTATTCTATATTCATTAATAGGTAGTCTTCTAAAAAAAGTTGATTTAACAGAAAAAAAACTTACTGAAAGCTATGAAGAATTAGCAGCAGCTAATGAGGAACTTGAAGCATATGTACAACAATTGACTGCTTCCGAAGAGGAACTAAGAGGTCAATATGATCAAATTATTGAAAGTGAAAAGAAATTAAGTGAAAGTGAAGAAAAAAACAGGGCTATTATTGAAGCAATACCTGATTTATTATTTGTTATTGATAATGAAGGTTACTATATAGATTGTATGGCAGGTGACGAAAGCCTTTTGGTAGCTCCAAAGGAAATGTTTCTGGGAAAAAAGCTTTCGGAAGTTATATCTGAAGAAATATCAAAAATAGCACTGGAAAAAATAAAATTAGTACTTAAAAATGCAACAATGGAAAAGTTTGAATATAAACTAGAGATTTCTAATAAAGAAGAGTATTTTGAACTTAGGATGGTAAAAAATAATGAAAAAGAAGTATTGGCTATATCAAGAAATGTTACTGTTGAAAGACAAAATGAATTGGAATTAAAAATAAGTGAAGAAAAATACAAAAATCTTGTAGATGAAATGAAACAAGGATTAGCAATTTACGAAGCGATTGTTAACGAGAAAGAGGAAGTTATAGACTATAGATTTTTGGATGCAAATGAAAGTCATGAAAAAATAACGAGATTAAAAAACAAAGATATTTTTGGAGAAACTATTTCCAATATATTTCCTGATATAGAGAAAGATGTGATTGAAAAATTTGGACATGTAGTAAAAACAGGAGAGCCAATATGTTATGAAAATTATTTGCAAGAGACAGGTAAACATTATGAAGTAATAGCTTATAGGCCAAAGAAATTACAACTTGCAGTAATTGTTAATGATATTACTCAAAGAAAACAGGCAGAGGAAGCTTTAAAGGCAAGTGAACATAATTTTAGAAATATCTTTGAAGGCTCATTAGATGCAATATTTTTAGATCAAGATAATAAGGTGATTGATTGTAATCAAGCTATGATTGAATTGTTAGGATATGATTCAAAGGAATGCATACTTGGTAAAAGTATAGGTGAGTTCTCACCGGAAAAACAGCCGGATGGAAAGCTTTCTAAAGAAAAAGCGTTTGATATATATAAACGTACTATTAAAAATGGAAAATGTAAATTTGAATGGTGGTATAAAACAATTGATGGTAGGTTGTTACCAGTTGAGGTTATGATGACAACTATCTTGCATAATGGTAAAAAAGTTTTTCATTCTATATGGAGAGATATCAGCGAGCGAAAACAAATGGAACATAAATTGGAATACTTAAGCTATCATGATCAACTAACAGGTTTATATAACAGAAGATTTTTTGAAGAGCAGTTAAAGCTACTAGATGAGAAAAAGAATTTTCCTTTAACAATTGTTATGGCAGATGTTAATGGTCTAAAGCTTGTCAATGATTCTTTTGGTCATGCCATAGGAGATGATCTCCTCAAAAAAGTAGTAGAAGTTATAATAAAGGGATGCCGAACTGAGGATATTGTTGCTAGACTAGGCGGTGATGAATTTGTAATTTTATTACCTAAAACAGATACTTATGAAGCAGAACAAATTGTTAAACGTATTAAAGTTTTAGCTTCAAAAGAAAAAGTTGGATCTGTAGATATATCTATTTCTTTTGGATATGAAACAAAGAATAATGAAAAAGAAAAAATACAAGATATTTTAAAAAAAGCTGAAGATCATATGTATAAGAAAAAACTCTTTGAAAGTCCAAGTATGAGAGGGAAAACTATAAATGCTATAATTACTACGCTTCATGAAAAAAATAAAAGGGAAGAACAGCACTCCCATAGAGTTTCGAAATTATGCGAAAGTATGAGTACAGCCCTTGGTTTATCTGAATATGAGATTAAGGAACTTAAAAACGTTGGCTTACTGCATGATATAGGGAAAATAGCTATAGAAGAAAATATACTCAATAAGCGGGGAAAACTGACAGAGGAAGAATGGGAAGAAATAAAGCGACATCCAGAAATAGGCTATAGAATACTTAGTACAGTAAATGATATGTCGGAAATGGCGGAATATGTATTAGCTCATCATGAAAAGTGGAATGGAATGGGATATCCGAAAGGTTTAAAGGGAGAAGAAATACCACTTCAATCAAGAATCATAACCATAGCTGATGCATATGATGCTATGATCAGCGAAAGAAGTTATCGTAGTGCTTTATCAGAGGAAGTTGCTATAGAAGAACTGAAAATAAATGCAGGTATTCAGTTTGATCCAGAGCTTATAAGGGTATTTCTTGAAAAAGTATTGAATAAAGCATATTAAAGAAAATAATAAGCAATGATGCGATGTATATTTTGTCCATTGATGGGATAAGTTGAACTAATTTTAGGTGGAATGTAAAATTCCACCTGAAATTAGCTCATAGTGTGGGCTATTAGCTAATACTATCTACTATTATCTCTACAGGTGATGCATATGTAATTATGAGCTATCATAAAATATCATGAGGAAGCATTATTTTATTGTAGAAGTAGACAAGTTTAATCTATAAGTACCATATTCAAGAATATCATCAAGTAATAAATTGATTTCGTCCATATTACAACATATAGTATATTGAGTTATAAGACCTAAGTCTTGAATACGTATAATTCTATTGGATACTCCTTGTGGTGTTAAATGTATATTTTCACCAATTACCTTAAGAGGTATTTTAGAATTAATTTTTAATATATCTATAATCTTCAAATCTAATTCATCAAACATAAAATATAAAATCCTTTCATTTGTAAAGTGAAAATAAGTGATTGCTTTCACATTTCAACTTTAATTTAAGTTACTATTATTATAGCAAATATAACCAAAGTAATAAATGTAAAGGTGGAATAACAATGAAAAAAGCACTACTTGTAATTGATGTACAAAATGAATATTTTAAAGGAAAATTAAAGGTGACTTATCCTAGCAATAGCCTTAATAATATATTAAAGGTTATGGACTATGCAAAGGAAAATAATATTATAATTATACTTGTTCAGCATACAGCTGTTTCTGGAGAGACTTTTGTAAAGAACTCAATGGAATGGAAGATACATCCTGATATACTTAAAAAGTCTTATGATTATCATATTGAAAAAACTAAGCCAAGTAGTTTTTATAAGACTAATTTGGAAGAAATATTAAAAAAAGAGAATATAGAAGGAATAGTTATTTCAGGATATATGACACAAATGTGCTGTGACACTACAGCAAGGGAAGCCTTTCATAAAGGTTATGCAGTTGAATTTTTATCAGATGCCACAGGGACTATAGATGTAAGTAATAATGTAGGGACTATTAGTAGTGAAGATCTGCATAAAGCAACACTTATTGCACAAAGTTTAAGATTTAGTAATGTATTAAAAACAGAAGAATGGGCAAATATTAAATAGTACATATATGATAATTATCTTATTTAGATAGGAGTTTATAAAATGGACATATATACAATTGGGCATTCAAATTATTCAGTGGAAAAATTAATAGATATGTTAAAATATTATGATATTAATTGTGTTATAGATATTAGAGGAATTCCATATTCTAAATATAATGTTCAATATAACAAAGAAACTATAGCTAAGTCTTTAAAAGAAGCAGGATTTCTATACATATATATGGCTAAAGAATTTGCAGCTAATAGAGAAAATAAATTGTCTTATAATAAAGAAGGATATTCTGATTTTGAAAAAGTGGTTAATGAAAAAGCGTTTGTAAATGGAATTGAAAGGTTAAAAGCGGGATGTGAAAAAGGTTATATAATAGCACTTCTTGGAGCTATGCAAGATCCTATAAGATGTCATAGAAGTATATTAGTTGGAAGAGCTTTAAGAGAACATAAATTTAATGTTAATCATATATTAGATAACTATTCGTTAGCTTTTCAAGAAAATATAGAAGAAGGTCTTTTAAACAAATATTATCGTAATAGAAATCAAATAACAATGGATAGTTTGCTTGGAAAGTCTTTCAGTGAGGAAGAAATGATTAAAGAAGGTTATAGATTAGCTAATAAAGAAATTGGATATAGAGTGGAAAACTTAAAATAGAACTTTTAGTTTAAGTTATAATTTAAAAAATCAAGATTAGTAGTACGAACATATACTACTTTAGATTAATAAATAGGAAGTTAAAGATGAAACTTTTATCTAGACTCTTTAGAAACAAAAAATACAATAAGAAAAATGCAAGAGCAGATAGTGTTAAGAATAATTCTAATGCTAAAAATTATGTGAATTCAAATGGTTTTTCAAGTGCAACTAACTATTTAATTTGGGTAGACCTTAAAAAATTCAAAGTAAACATTTTTAATGGAAGCACAAATAAATGGAATTTAGTTCATAGTTATTTATGTACCATAGGAAAGCAATCAACACCAACACCAAAGGGAACTTATAAAATTGGGATAAAAGGGCTTTATTTTGGAGTAAACAAGGGCTATAAATGTTGGTACTATACTCAATTTAAAGGAAACTATTTATTTCATTCAATAATATATAATTTAGATGGATCTATTAGAGATGGAAGGCTTGGAATGGCATTATCTGATGGATGCATACGTCTAACTAAAGTAAATGCTAAATGGATCTGGGACAACATTCCCAGTGAGACTAAAGTAGTTATTAGTTAAAGGGATTATTAATGAATATTGCATTAATAAGAAAAATAAAGAAAAAGATTTTAAGGTGGAATGGAACTAGATATCTTATAATAGGAAAGATGTTTGTCATGCAATGTGGTGATAAAAAAGGCACTCTAATAAGAACTAAAAAATGTGAGCTAAGTTTTGGAAGATTTTTGAGAAATGAATAGTTTTGATAATTCTGAAAATTCAAAAAATGTATTGCAATTTTGTGTGAAGCAAGATATAATATAGACAAGATAAAGAATTAAATTTATCTTAGTGTACTGACACTTCAATCCGGCAGAAGCGTATATCTTCAGAGATATACAGTTGGTGACGGGCAACGTAAAAAACCCGGAAGCAATGTACGACGTATGGGCGTACCCAGTTGGCGGACAACGTAAAAATCAGTTGCTAAGGAAGAGCAAATGTACGAATTATGGTACAT
>Ga0183100_1001186_pt1 | contig 14042 bp, 9 predicted proteins | sample Biomet2_FD_127789 | JGI IMG/M metagenome (GOLD analysis project Ga0183100, IMG submission 127789) | Microbial communities from bioreactor (seeded with anoxic lake sediment) at LBNL, California, USA - Biofuel metagenome 2 | ecosystem: Engineered > Bioreactor > Anaerobic > Unclassified ...
ATTTTCCGTTGTTATTTCAGCTACTTTATCCGGTGTGCATTGATAAATACTTGCTAATTTCAGCAATGTATCTTTCACATTGGCACTTTCATTTCTCTTGCCTCTGTTAGGAGCCGGAGTAAGATAAGGGGAGTCTGTTTCCAAAACAAGCCTTTCTAAAGGAATATTCTTTAAAACTTCGGAAAGAGTAGACTTTTTAAATGTCACCACACCATTTATGCCAAGATAAAAGCCTTCAAACTGAAGCAGTTTTTCAGCCTCATCTATTGTACCGGTAAAACTATGAAATATACCTTTCAGATGCTTGCTTTCATTTTCTTTTATTATTTCATATACTTCATTGAAAGAATCACGGCTGTGAATAACCAATGGCAAATCATAATCGGCAGCCCATTGAATCTGTGCGCTGAATGCCTCCTGCTGTTCCTTCAGAAAAGTTCGGTCCCAATATAAATCCATACCAACCTCACCAATAGCAACAAACGAATTTGGTTTGTCGAGTAATTCTTTCATGGCACCGAGCTCATCTTTAAAGCTTTCATTAACGGACGTAGGATGAAGACCGATCATAGGATAGCAATAGTCTGGATAAGAAGCAACCGTATCAAGCAATGGTTTAATTGTAGAACAATCAATATTAGGCATGTAAATGCGACTTACGCCTGCAGCTTTTGCTCGTTGCATAACCAACGGAAGATCCTCTGCAAATTCTTCAAGAAAAAGATGAGAATGTGTATCTATAAAATTCATTATTAAAAGTCATTGAGGCTTATTTTCGCCTGTTCGATAATAATAGACTATGCCATAATCCTGGCATCGGTCTAACTTTTCTGTTCCGGAAAGATTCTCAAAATATTTTTCTATCTGGTTCCAAATATCCAGAATTATGCTATCGGCTTTCTGGCGTAATGAAGCTAACATTTCCAGACTTCTTGAAGTGAGCCATTGAAGATGTTTCTGTTGGTCATAGGCTTCTTTGAATATTTCATAATGCACTATAACCTTCGCAATAGCCGGATTGTATATAGGAGAACCTCCCCTACGGGTTCGTTCCCTTTCACCTTTGATTATTTTATCTCCCCATTCTATTACAGCTGTTTCATTTGTAAGATCGGGAACTGAGTAATCCTTCGTATCAAGTCCATAAAGTGATTTTAGTTCTTCTTTTATTTCAGAACGCATCACAGCCAGATTCAGAACCTGAATAAAATGAGAAACATACATTCTAGCCATCTTTATGTTTGGATGATATTTCTGACTGGAAGATGTCTGGTTTTCAAAACATTTCTTATAATAATCATGTGCTTGTTCAAAACGTGTCAGAAAAGACTGAGCCTCAAATAAACTTTTAGCAGAAAAAGGCAAAGAATTGAAATCATTATTCATTTCTCCCTTTTCTAGAACTTTCTTTAAAGCTCTTATCCGGGCCTGATCTGTATTTGGTAACCGTCTGTAAGGCATAAAAGTATTATTTACATTTCTCTATACATAAGATGTTCAGCCAATGAACGAAGTTCTCTTTTTTTCTCTTCAACCACACTAACCATAGAAAGGCTTTCTAAACCTTTAGCATAATATTCTCTCATTTTGTTTTCGCAAAACAACTTCACGTCAATCTGGTTATAAAGTGCAGTAACTGCCTGAATTTTTTCTTTCGGATCAAACTCCTCTTTTTCTATCCAGCTTTTTAGTTCAGCACGTTGTTCTTCATTGCCCTTTTCCAAAGCCTTTATCAGCATATATGTTTTTTTGTTGCAAAGAATATCTCCACCAATATTTTTACCAAAAACAGCCGGATCACCATATACATCAAGAAGATCATCCTTTAATTGGAATGCCAGACCAATATTTAATCCGAAGTTATACAAATTATCAGCATCGTTTTTTGAAGCACCGGCCAGCTGTGCTCCCATTTTCAAGGCAGCAGCAAGCAACACTGATGTTTTCAGACGTATCATTTCCAAATATTCTTCTTCTTTCACATCATTGCGATGCTCAAAATCCATATCATATTGCTGACCTTCGCAGACTTCAAGAGCAGCCTGAGTAAATGTACTTAAAACATTTTTCATGCAGGATGAAGAACAATTGGCAACATATTGATATGCCAATATCAGCATGGCATCACCTGATAATATTGCAGTATTATCGTCCCACATTTTATGAACGGTAGGCTTATTTCTGCGCATATCAGCTTTATCCATAAGATCATCATGAAGCAGAGTAAAATTATGATAAATCTCCAGACCTACAGCAGGAGAAAGGATCTCGGATATACTCTCTTTATAAAGATTATATGCCAGTAGCATTAATACCGGACGAATTCGTTTTCCACCTAAAGAAAGGACATACTGCACCGGGTCATAAAGACCAGCCGGTTCATGGGCATATGATAGTTCAGATATATATTTATTTACAAGTTCAAGTGCTTTAGATTGTGAATGCATTCTATATTTAATTTAAGGAATTACTCCTGTTAATAACTTAGTTTGAAGGAAACAGGTACAGCGTATGTGGCTCTTACAGGTCGCCCGCCTTGCATTCCCGGTCGCCATCTGGGCATGGAAGCAACTACACGAAGTGCTTCCCGATCGAGTACTGGGCATACCCCACGGACAACAGCCGGATCGGTAACTGATCCATCGCGGTTGACAACAAACTGCACAATTACACGTCCTTGTATTCCATTTTCCTGAGCTGCAGCCGGATATCTTACATTTCGTCTCAGATATTCGAGTAATGCAGCCTGTCCACCCGGAAATTCCGGTTGATACTCTGTGAACTGAATATTTTCTTCTTTTTCTGGTTCTTCCTGTTGTGTGAACTGAACAGAATAGTGACTGGTAATAACAATTGTTCTTGCTTCTTCTGCCGGTGGATATGAGTTGTCCATTTCTTCAGCTACCTGTTTTGCGTAATTATCCGTAGAAGGCATTGGCAAGCCAGTCTCTTCCATTTTGGGATCTTCAGAAGCTTTTCTTTCTTTCTGCATTGTGATCGGAACCATTTCCTCTTCAACATCAGCACTGACTATTCTGTTATTAATTGTCGTTTTAGGAATCTTGATTTGAGAAGCTCCCCAAAGAAGAATAATGGCTATAGTAAGCCCTATAAGCAACCCTATAGGTCTCTTACCCTCCAAATCCAGCTTCGGCATTTTCTTTACTTCCATACCAATATATCCTGTTTTACAACGTCTCAGTCTGGCAAAAATAGCATTTATTTTTAAGATTGATATTCCTGAATATGGACTTTTTACTTTCAATACAGCCCTTTTTATTTTTTTTAATCCTTGATACACCCTAAATTACTTGTTTTCACGTTATTAAAAATATTAAAAGAATTTATCCCTTAAATATTCATTTATATTTAGCTCCCTGATACTTAAAAATGATGTATATTTGGCAGCAATTAAAACGGTTAATGAAAAAGGTTTTCCTCACACTAACAGCCACTTTTTTTCCTTTAGCCTTACTGGCTCAGAGCGGAGGAAGTGTGTTTAAATTTCTGGAACTTCCTTTTTCCTCACATGCTTCTGCTTTAGGAGGAGACAACATCTCTCTGATTGAAGATGATATTACTCTCGCCATGCACAATCCAGCTCTTCTTTCATGCGTCACGGATAAAACACTAAACCTCAATTACATGAATTATATTGATGGTGTAAATATAGGAAGTGCTGCTTACTCAAGGCTTTCCGGTGAACGTGGCACTTGGGGAATTGCTGCACAATATGTGAACTATGGAAATTTTCAGGAGACTAATTCGGAGAATGTTGATCTGGGAACATTTACTGCAAAAGATATGGCATTTACAGGTATCTATTCCTATGATCTGTCTGATTATTGGAGTGGCGGAATTGCCGGTAAAGCTATTTATTCTACTTACGATAAATATTCATCATTTGCTGTAGGGGTAGATTTAGGGCTGAATTATTTCAATGAGAATTCAGGATACTCTGCATCTTTTGTAGTAAGAAATTTAGGAGGACAAATCAAGGCTTTTGATGAAGTGCATGAAAAACTGCCAGTAGATATACTTGTGGGTATAACAAAGAAACTTACTTATGCCCCTTTTAGATTCTCTGTCACAATGCATGATCTGAATGACTGGAGTTCAACAACTACATCTGATACTCAGCAGAAGGATAAGTTCAGTAAAGTACTACTGAATCATTTTATCTTCGGGATTGATTTTCTACCAGCTAAAACCACTTATGTATCCCTAGGGTACAACTGTAAAAGAGCAAGTGAAATGAAAATAAATAATTCAAGTGGCTGGTCTGGAATGTCAATTGGAGCAGGGATCCAGATAAAAAGACTTAAAATTGGAGTCTCATATGCCAAATATCATATCGCAGGCTCATCACTTTTATATAACTTTGCAATGACTTTATAAATAACATAAAAACAAGCAATGAAAAAAATAACAATAGCAATTGATGGCTTTTCTTCTTGTGGGAAAAGCACAATGGCAAAAGATTTAGCTAGAGAAATTGGGTATATTTACATAGACAGTGGTGCTATGTATCGTGCTGTTACACTATATTGCATTAAGAACAATTTATTCTCCGGAGACGAAATTAATATTCCTGAACTGGAAAAACAGATAAAAGACATACATATTACTTTCAAACTGGATGAGAAGACACAACTTCCCAGAACATATCTCAACGGTGAAGATGTAGAGGAGCAGATAAGAACCATGGAAGTTTCTTCTAGAGTAAGTCCGGTCAGCGCAATTGGTTTTGTGCGCTCGGCAATGGTTGCTCTGCAACAGAAAATGGGAAAAGAGAAAGGAATTGTAATGGACGGCCGGGATATCGGTACAACAGTATTTCCTAACGCAGAACTGAAAATTTATGTAACAGCTTCTGCAGATATAAGAGCGCTACGCCGCTATGATGAATTACAGGCTAAAGGACAGACTGTTAAATTCGAAGAGATCCTGAATAACGTAAAAGAACGCGATTATATTGATCAGAATAGAGAAGTAAGTCCGCTAAAGAGAGCTTCGGATGCTATTCTGCTGGATAATAGCCTACTCACTATTGCTGAACAAAAAGAGTGGTTGATGAAGCAATTTGAAAAAGCTACTCAAAAAGCTTAATTCTATGATTAAGGTTGAAATTGATAAAGGTTCCGGATTCTGCTTTGGAGTTGTTACAGCAATAAAAAAGGCAGAAGAAGAGTTGGCAAAAGGAGAAACTCTTTATTGCCTGGGAGATATTGTCCACAATAGTAAAGAGGTGGAACGCTTGAAGGAAATGGGACTTATTACCATTAATCACGACGAATTCAAAGAACTACGCAATGCAAAAGTTTTATTACGGGCTCACGGAGAACCACCTGAGACTTATGCTATTGCAAAAGAAAATAATATTGAGATTATTGATGCAACCTGTCCTGTTGTATTAAAGCTTCAGCAGCGTATCAAACAGCAACATGATATACAGGAAAACAAAGATAAGCAAATTGTTATTTATGGAAAGAACGGACATGCTGAAGTCTTGGGCCTGGTTGGACAAACTTCCGGAAAAGCGATTGTAATAGAAAAACTGGATGAAGTTAAACAACTGGATTTCAACAAAAACATTCACTTATATTCCCAAACAACAAAGTCACTTGATGAATTTAAAAAGATTGTTGAATATATTAAAGACCATATTTCACCAAATGCAACGTTCGAATATTATGACTCCATATGTAGACAAGTAGCAAATAGAATGCCACATATAAGGACATTTGCTGCATCTCACGATCTGATATTTTTCGTCAGTGGGAAAAAGAGTTCAAATGGAAAAGTGTTGTTCAATGAGTGTTGCAAAGTAAATCCAAATTCATTTCTGATTGATAGTCCCAGCGAGATCAATCCTGACTTATTGCAAAATGTAAGTTCGATTGGAATTTGTGGAGCTACATCAACCCCGAAATGGTTGATGGAAGAAGTTCAGACATACATAAACAAGATTATTCAGAAGTGATAAAAGTTATTTATTCTCTTTATTTATAAGAAACTATATTTAGAATAATTAAAGGTAAACCCAACTTATTAATCATTGTTTTTTTTAACTTTGCAACAACAATTTAAAATCAAAGAGGTATGGGTACAGTAAAATGTATTGGAATTTTAACTTCCGGAGGCGATGCTCCAGGTATGAACGCGGCAATCCGTGCAGTAACTCGTGCTGCCATTTATAACGGACTACAGGTTAAAGGAATCTACCGCGGTTACAAAGGTTTAATTACAGGTGAAATACAGGAGTTCAAAAGTCAGAACGTCAGCAATATCATCCAGTTGGGAGGAACTATTCTTAAAACAGCTCGTTGCAAGGAATTCATGACGCCAGAAGGCAGAAAAGTTGCTTACGAAACAATGGTAAAAGAAGGAATCGATGCTTTGGTTGTTATAGGTGGAGATGGTTCTTTAACTGGAGCACGTATATTCGCTCAAGAATATGACGTTCCATGTATCGGACTTCCAGGAACAATAGATAACGATTTATTTGGAACAGACTCAACTATTGGCTATGACACCGCTCTAAATACAATTCTTGAAGCTGTAGATAAGATCAGAGACACCGCTACATCTCATGAAAGATTGTTCTTCATTGAAGTAATGGGACGTGATGCAGGATTTTTGGCTTTGAACGGTGCTATTGCTTCCGGAGCTGAAGCAGCTATTATCCCAGAATTCAGTACTGAAGTTGACCAACTTGAAGAATTCATCAAGAGTGGCTACCGTAAGTCAAAAAACAGTAGTATTGTCATTGTTGCAGAAAGTGAAATTACAGGAGGAGCAATGCATTTCGCGGAACGTGTTAAGAATGAATATCCTCAATATGACGTAAGAGTAACAATCTTAGGACACTTACAACGTGGAGGAAGTCCTTCAGCTTATGACCGTATCCTGGCAAGTCGCTTAGGAGCAGCAAGTATTGATGCAATCCTTGAAGGACAAAGAAACGTTATGATTGGTATTGAAAATGATCAGATTGTATACGTTCCTTTCACTAAGGCTATCAAGAATGACAAACCAATCAATAAAGAATTGGTAAACGTTCTACGTACTCTTTCAATTTAAGAAATTGTTTATTAAGCTTATGATAAAAGGCCGTTTTTCGCATGAAGAACGGCCTATCCTTTTATATCTCGATATTTTTTACTGTTTTTTCAGTTCCTGAAAATAAGTATCAAGAAGTTTCTTTGCTGCAACAAATGAAGTAAGATCTGCATCAAGAACCTGTCGTTCCTTTTCCAGAAGCATATCTTTTATGACTGGATGATGATAGAAGTTATTACGAAGTTGTTCATTTATTGTTTCATACATCCAATACTTAGATTGCTCATTACGACGGTGATAGAAATAACCGTTATCTTTGGCAAAATCCATATATTCGTAAACCATATCCCATATTTCCTTTACTCCTATATTATAGAATCCGGAATATGTAAGGACTTTAGGAACCCATCCGGATTCTGTGGGTGGAAAAAGGTGAAGTGCATTTCGGAATTGAGTCTGAGCTAGCTTCGCCTTATCAATATTATTTCCATCAGCTTTGTTAATAACAATGCCATCTGCCATTTCCATAATGCCTCTCTTTATGCCTTGAAGCTCATCACCGGTACCAGCCAGCTGAATAAGCAAGAAGAAATCGACCATTGAATGAACAGCTGTTTCACTCTGCCCTACCCCTACTGTTTCAACAAAGATCTTATCAAATCCGGCTGCTTCGCAGAGAATGATCGTCTCTCTGGTTTTGCGGGCCACACCACCTAATGAGCCGGCAGCAGGGCTAGGTCGTATAAATGAAGACGGATGTATAGAAAGCTGTTCCATACGAGTTTTATCCCCCAAAATACTTCCTTTTGAACGTTCACTGCTAGGATCTATGGCTAGCACAGCTAGTTTTCCTCCTTTTTCAAGTACATGCAAACCAAAAACATCTATTGACGTACTCTTCCCGGCTCCTGGAACTCCACTGATTCCTACACGGACAGACTTTCCAGAGTATGGAAGACATTTTTCAATGACCTCCTGAGCCACAGACTGATGTTCGTGACGCACACTTTCAACTAAGGTCACAGCCTGACTGAGTACTGTAACATCACCTTTTAAGATACCTTCAACATATTCGTTAACAGACAAATGTCGTTTTCTAGGTATCTTACGATGCTTCAGATAAGGATTAACAGAGGATGGCTGTTCAATACCTTTATTTACCGCTAGTCCTTTATATTCTTCACTATTCTCTGGATGTTCCATTTGCTGATCTATTCTTTTACGTTAACTTTAAGATTTATCATAACCAAAGGATTAGTAGGATCATTCGTAATCATAAGAATTTTCTTTTCTCCCTTTGTTTTCTTTAACCATTTAGCACTTACTTCAACAGACAATTTGGTTGTTTGTCCCGGTTCAATAAATTTCTTACCCAATCCTACTCCTACTGCTGAATTGAATACCTGAAGCTTCTTTATTTCAAGAATTGATTTTCCGGTATTGGTTATAAGAATAGTCTTTGATACTTTTCCTTTTGAGGTAAGTACACCTAAATCCAAGTTAGTAGCAGACAATTTTATCTGAGGAGCTTTATTCTTCAAAGTAGTCATACCTGAAAAACCAGGAAGCAATATTGCCGAAATATCAATTTCATTATCAGGATTAACTTTATCTCCTGAATAACGAGCCAGATATACATGAGCCTGGGTAAGTCCAAGATCTTTAAGCTGCTTAGTATCTAAAGTCAGAGTAATTTTTCCTCTTCTCCCTTTATTAAGAATCTGGGGTTTTGCTTCCGCTTTCAGATAAGGAGGCAAATGCATCAATGTTACATCAAGAGCCTTTTCTGAAGTATTGGCCAGCTGTATCTCTGCTGTAGGCATTTCACCACTGTTAACCGGAGGAAACTCTATATACCTTTTATCAAGACGGATAGATCCAATCTCGTATGGTAAGTCCTTCTTGTAATTTACAGCATTTAAAGCTACTTCACCTTTTATTGCTACGTACTTAACCTGATTACTCGCATTACTGTATATGCCTATTGTTTTATAAAAATGCCCCATTGATTTTGCATCAAACGTAGAACGGACATAACCCGTATCGCCCGGTGCTATCGGTTTCTTTGTCCATCCGGCAACAGTACATGCACATGAAGTTGTGACGTTGGTAATAACCAATGGTTTATTTCCTGTATTTGTAATCGTAAACTCTTTTGTCACCGGTTTATTTCTTGATATAATGCCAAAATCATAAACATCTTCATTGGTAGAAACACGTGCCTGAGACCAGGCTGTAAGTGAAAGACAAAACAGACAACAAGTGAGCAAAAGGGTACGTTTCATGTATATTTCTTTATTTATATTCATACTTATGCTGACAAAAATAAGTCTTTTCTTTCACTTACAAGAATTCAATTTGCTAAAAAACATTGCAATTATTCAACAATAACACGTTCGGAAGCCGAATGTGAAGCAAACTCCGGAGAGTAAGCCGACTGCAAAGTAGCAATACCCGATGAATAGTTTCCTTTTCGGGTTACTGAGAATGAATGTTCAAGCACATAGGTTCCTTTCACCAATGAATCAAAGAAAAAGTTTGTTGATGCGTCTTTCACTGCTACATAGTATGCAGTTCCCGCTCCCCATCTATAACCAGATAAAGCACCTTCAGGTTCAAAACAGGCAGCACGTTGATCTTTCAACTGTACAAAATCCATATCACGATCTACTTTTATAGTGATACGGCAAACAACCTTATCACCAACTTTTAACTCTGCATTATTCTTCAGCGGTTGCAACTCTTTCACTCCGTTTACCAAACGTTCTATATATAAAGCTTTAGATACATTCAGTTCTTTACCTTGCTGCTTGACTTTATCCGTTTCTTCCAGATACTGAGCATAAACAGCTCCCCAGGCAATTCCGGCATCTTGTTTTTCAACCTTTATTTGTCCCAAAGATGAGGTTGTGGCAGCATCCTCAAACGATTTCTTTATATAACCAATAGATGGAGCAATCTCATCAGAAGGATTTGTTTCCAAAACTTGTTTTCCCAGTGTAATTTTCACCTTACCTGAATTTTCAAGCAGATTATTCCCTCTATCCAGCAAAGCATAAACAGCATTGACGGTTGAAAGCGGAGAATCCCAGGCTTGAGTTTGTTTCTGCTTCAAAATCCACATTTTCATCTCTTCCACTGTATTCTTATCTTTCGCTACTTCATCAAAAGCTTCTAGTACGGCAGTCTGCATCTTCATCTTATTGCCATACCATGAATACGGATTTACACTTGATGAATAAAACATTCCCATCTCATCAGTTTTAACAGCATACTCTTTCAATGAATTCATGAAATCCTTAGCCTCAACACTTCTTTCTGCTTTTTGAAGTACAATAGCAGAAAGGGCTTTCCCCATAAGTGTCTGATTCTTTAATGTTTTGTGTATCTTATCAAGGAAATAAGCATAAGCCTCTTTGCTTTCAGAAGGAATCTTCTCATTTGTCAACGCACAGAGATAGAGGTAGTGCAAAGATTCATCATCTAACCCATAAGAAGCACCATATTTCTTCTCGTCCCTCTTTATCTCTTTATATTTCTGAAGCATTTCTTTATGCAAATATATGAAGGCTGATTGCTGCATAGACAAAGCTTCTCCACTCAATGGCTCACCGGTTAGTTTACTTAACCGTGCCATTGTTTCTAGAATGAACTGGGTTATGTAATGGCTTCCATTCATACCTTTGTACCATGTCCATGCTCCGCTATTCAATTGTAATTCTTTCAACTTAGCCAGTGCCTGACTGTTTTTATACTGAATTGTATTCAGATCAAAAAGCAGAGCCACTTTTTGCTTTTGTTCAGCTTCACTCTTCGCTTCTGTTAACCAGGGAGATTCTTCCAGCAGAATATTCTTCACATCCTGATTCTTTTGCAAATTACTCCATAATGTTTCTTTAGTCTCACCCTGTGCTTTCCACTGATCGAATAATGTCTTTATGCGAGGCTGAGAATTAACAATGGCAGATGCCAATGAGTTGGCATAGAACGCTGCAGCCCAACAAATCGCATTTTCATTAGTAGGATTAGAAAGATTCGGCAGACTTTGAACTGCATACCATACTGGATTTCCGGTAAATTCAACTGTTAACTTACGATTCGTTGCTGTTTTTGAATTACCGTTGAACAACTCCTTCAAAGAAAATTCGCGAGTCTGATTACCACGTATAGGCATTGCTACTGTTTCAATAAGATGTTCCTTGTTACTCAATACAGGAAGAAGCTGCTGTTCACCATCACTAAAGTTTCCTCCATCAGCAACAACCCTGCATCCTAAGAGAGAATAGTTTGCATCGGCTGTGAAATCAAAAGAAGAACTAGTTGTCTCTCCTGCTTTTACAGAGAATAGCTGTTTCTTTGTTAATATTACCCTTTCGGTAGCAAGATCAAATAACTGCATCTTGACCTCTCCTTTCACATCTTTCTGAGAAACATTGATAATACGCGTGGATATTGAGGTATGATCTCCTACTCTAACAAAACGAGGCATATTTGGTGTAACCATAAAGTCTTTACTTGTCACGGTTTCTCCGTCAATGCTTCCCGTTAGCATATCTTTTGTATGAGCTATTCCTTTAAACTTCCAGCGGGTAAGACTCTCGGGCATGGTGAAAGAGAAGCTTATTTCTCCCTTTTCGTTTGTTCTTAACTGCGGATAGAAGAATGCTGTTTCGTTGAAGTTTTCACGAACTGGGATATTCTTGTCCAGTGTTTCTTCATTACTTGGCTGAATGACATCAACTCCTGATGCATCCTCTGCCACTTCCTGATCTCTCTTAATTACAGGAGGGACAAACTTCATAGAACTTTTTAAAGGAGGAGGCATAATAGACGATTCATTCAACGTACTAACCCCACGTATTTTTAGTCCTTTAGACTTAGTTCCATAACCAACAACCGCAACTTCATTAAATGCTAAACCAAAAAATCTATCTACATAAGTCCTCATTAATTTATCGTATAAGGAATTATTAAAAGATACATTTTTTACAGGGAAACTAAAAAAGTTATAGTTTCCATTGACATGTAAATTATTCCAGAGCAATGTAGGAATATTCCTTCCGTAATAAACATTCAAATCCTGATATCCCTTCCATATTTTATCTAAAGACGCATCATACATTGCAGCCATAAATTCAGCTTTCGCAGTTTTATCTTTCGTATCTTTTATTGTTAATTTCCATTCTTCTTTTTGTCCGGGTTTCAACTTATCACGGAACACATCCCATTTTAATGACAGTTTATTATCCGGAAAAGCTTTCTGGATACGTTCTCCCTGCTGATAAACTTCACCATTCTTAACAAAACAGAAATTGACATAAATGCCATCTCCATACTCTGTTTTATAAGGGAAATTAAAGCGTTTCACAGAATTAGACAATGCTAAGCGGCGGCTTTCTATCTTTTTTCCACCGGCAAATACATCATAAAGCACATGTACATCTTTCTCTCCCGATCCAAATAAGATTGTTGCTATTTTACCTGGAGCAAATGTAGAATCCATCAGTTTGCACCACATTGGTTTATCTACTGGTGGATGTTGATCGTTTACAGAGAAAAGAACTATTTCCTTTTCAAAGGTTGCTTTTCGTCCTTTTTCATCGTTTGCTGAAAGAACTAATTTATATTCACCTGAAGATAGTCCCTTCCAATTAGAAAGTTCTTGTAATTTGTTTGAAAGAAATGTTCCTGTTAAAACAGCTTCCTTACCATTCTTTTTAAATAGTTGATATGTTCCTTGCACATTTACAGGTTTCTGGCTCAGATTAGTAGCAGTGAAAGTTGCTGCAATAGAGTTATCTCTGCAAACTTCAACTTTCAAGTCTGTAGAAAGAACCAGCGAACGATTACCTACAGACAGTGACGTTTCTGAAGTTTGTGTTTCACCGGCGGCATCTGTAAGTGTTGCTTCAACCTTATAGATATAGTAACTTTCATCTTTCTTATCAGCCAAATCCGGAGTCAGCTGAAATGGAACTTCAAAGTTACCAATACCATCTACAGTAGCCTCACCGGAAGCTAAGACTACTTCCTTTTCATTATAAAATCTCCACCAATTTCGCGCAGCGCGGGTTATTGTGTATTTAACCGGGGCTCCCTGAACAGCCACGCCCGAGAATGTTTTAGCCAATCCTTTTACCTTTACAGAATCATTGAAAGTATAGCTACCTTCCAAAGGCTGAAAGGTTATATCAAAAGTAGGTCTTTTATACTCTTCCACTCTGATAGAAGTACTTCCAAAATCTGTGTCTAAACGAAACTGTCCATTTAAGGTAGAAGTTGGTAATATAAATTCAGTCGTAAACGAGCCAAAATCATTGGTTAAAAGTTTTTTCTCTGCAATCATTTTACTATTAGCATCATACAGTCGAAGGGTATATTCTTTATTTGCTACCACATGAGATGTATCTGAAGCCAAACGATATGCAATTCCTTTCACAAAGACAGTCTGCCCGGGACGATAAAGGCTTCGGTCAGTAAGTAAAGTAACAGATTCATTTTCTTTTTTTGTTTCCGTATAGAAATTTCCGTAAAAATAAATATTCTGTAATGGCAGAGCAGCATCGTTATCTTTTGAAGCTGTTAGCCATCTCAGATTATCTACTTTATCAACTACAACACTTCCATTAGCATCTGTTGTCGCCTTTGAATATTCTGCCCTATCTCCTTTATTATTGACAAACAGAGTAACAGTAGACTTGGGTATTGGTTGTCCGCTTTGTGCATCAAGCGTAACAATCTCAATTTTATTATCTGAAAGATTACGTGTAAGGAGTTTAAAAGCTGAAGAATAAAAAAACGAAGATCTTGTTTCGCTCTCTTTTACATCTGGAATAATATCCATTAGATAGATTCCGAGTGCAGGAGCTTTCACTTTATAAACCGTATCTTTCAGCAAATAATCAGAAGGACGTATTAATGAATAGTGTTCTGAAGTAATTAGTTTTGCGTATTTCTTATAAAACTCCTTATCCAAATTC
>Ga0183100_1001187_pt1 | contig 14039 bp, 11 predicted proteins | sample Biomet2_FD_127789 | JGI IMG/M metagenome (GOLD analysis project Ga0183100, IMG submission 127789) | Microbial communities from bioreactor (seeded with anoxic lake sediment) at LBNL, California, USA - Biofuel metagenome 2 | ecosystem: Engineered > Bioreactor > Anaerobic > Unclassified ...
AATAGGGCTTGGAGACCGAGGCCGAAAATAAACATAATCCCGGAAAAGAGAAATGGCTTTGCGGAATTGGATAAGACCTCAAAACCGGATAACCCGGTTGTTTTTTTGGAAAGAATAAGTGTGGTCGCAAGCGGAACCAAGGTGCAAAGGCTTCTAGCAAGAACATAAGGGAAAAAACCCAGTTTGCCAATCGTAAGAGAGCAAACGACAATCGCGATGGAGTAAAGAAAATCAGCAAAAATATTAATTTGGGGTTTGCCTTTCGCCGTACATCCACTCATCACAAAATCGCCAGTTGATTGTTTCAACAAAATGAAAAACCCAAAGAGCCCAAAAACCGTTTCTGCGCCACTCCATCCCTCACCGAAAAAAACGAGAGAAAGTGTATCACGAAAACACAGACAACCAAAAGCAATGGGCAGGAAGAGGGTCGAAAAGGCTTTCTGGTAACGACTGATCACTTTAGGAAAATTCGTGGGATCGTCCTGGATGCGTGATAAAAGGCTAATCAACACGGGGGCAGAAATGGCGCTAAGTAGAGTGCCTATTCCAACAATCGTGGTGAACGCGTTTTTATATATACCGGTTTGGGTTTCGTTGAAAAACTTACCAATAAGGAAAACGTCGATGGTGACGTTGAACCAAGAAAGAAGCGTTTCCAGCAAATATAAAAGGCTGTAAGACAGCATCGATTTAAAATCGGAAAACCGGAAAGAAAACCAGATTTTAGGCTTGCTTAAAACAAAGAGAAAAAATGCCTGAAAAACCGCCGAAGCCAAGGTTCCAATGACAACGGCGTACAATCCATACCCAAGCAAAGCAAGAATAATCGTTAAAATGCCCTGAATTATCACGGATCCGATTCGAATAAAGGTCAATTTCCGAAATTCAAAATTTCGCTTAGCCAAAGAATTTTGAATGCTGGAAAAACCATACAATGGGATTTGGATGGAGGTGAGTACTAAGAGATTTCCATATCCTGCCGCATTCTCGAGGGTGGCCAACTGATCACGAAACAAGACGATTATGGCAAAAATAACCATCGAAACGAGAAAGCTAATAGTCAAGGAAGTCTGAGAAGCCTTTTTCAAAGCGGAAGGGTCTTTAAAGTTAAACTGAACCAAATATCTAGAAAAGCCCCCCTCAGAGAACATTTGAGCAAAGGAAACGACAATCGTAATGCTGGCTACAATCCCAAATATCGCCGGGGCAAGCAATCTCGAGAGGACGATATTCGTAATCGGAACCAGTAACTTGGAAAGAATTTCGGCCAAAGCAGTCCATTTGATGGACGATCCAGCTTTTTGACTTAAAGTTTCCTTTTCTTCTTCGGCTTCCATAGCTATGTTTGGTACTTAGAATGATACAATACTACCTTTACAAGCGACTGAGAATTGACAAACGGGGAATTTTCAACAATACAACAAAGAAACTTAGTATAGAAAGAGACATTGTGGGAGCACCAAATATCCTGGAAAGAAGGACGCAAGACGGCATTGACCAAGTCCCTTCAAAGTGTCTGTAAATCGCGAAAATTGCTCCAAAGTCATTAGACAAATCGAAAATTAGGAAAGCATGGAAGAAAACAGCTGTAGAAAGGAATCATAGGAATACTTAGTCGCTTCTGCCTGACAAAGAGACTTTTTTTGGTACAGGGCTTCTTGATTGAGGTAGATCGAAGAAAGCGCACCCTTGAGCTGGGATTCGTCGTTTCTGTCATATGTGTACGAAAAGGCGGGGTTTAACATAAAATCATAACCATGAAAACGCGTGCTTAATGTCGGTACGCCTGCAATAAAGGAGTCGACGATGGATCCCGGGGCGCACTCATGAGAAAAACGACTGGGGAAAACATGAAGGTCGTATTCGGAGAACCGGAGATAAGAGTCCCGGCCATGAATGGTGAAACTTTCACCTAAGATGTGGATAAATGGATATTTCCGTTCAAGGGAGGAGAGACGTTGAATGGTTTCTTTATCCGCAACGCTGCCGGCAAAAGAAAGATCGAATTTAACCGCATCCTTATTGGCATCAATAACCGCTTGAGCTATCTCGAAGACGCCTTTATCTTCCACAATCCTAGAAAAAAACAGCAGTTTAAGGATTTTCTTTTGTTCAAAGGGGGGGATGGGAATCTGATACGATGGTTTTAAACAGGCGAATACAGATACCTTTGAAGAGACCACCGGTTCCAATTCTTTTTGAAGGGCTGGAGATTCGACAATGAGGTTCGTGGAATATGAAATGTCTGATGGCAGCACTCTCCCTTCATAATAGCCATGCAATCCATAACCATAAATATACGTAATTATACGTTTTGGAGAAAAGTTGATAAAACGAAGAAGTTTAATGATAATTTTTGCACCGAAAGGCGCCTTGCATATCATCACTTCACTTTGCCGATGAAAAATGACGAAGAAGAAAAAACCCATTGTCGAAAAAAACTTGGATTTATCCAAATTGAACGCCTTGACAACGTATTGGCTTCTTAATGCTTTCCAAATGTCATTAGACTTTACCGATTCGCCATTCAAGTGTTTTTTCTTGGTCCCAAGAGAACCTATGAGGACAATGGTTCGGGGGTTTTTCATATTTTACTTTTTGGCATAAAAACGCCAGCATCCGAAACAAAAACCATACCTTTTTTCCGTTTTCCTCTTTTTATGAAGTCTTGGACCCAAATTGGTAGCAGATAACGAAGAAGGAGCATCCAATGAAAAGACATATCAGAGCCGCATGTCTGCTTGATCCGAGATCCGTTATAGAAACCGCTCTTCTGAACCATTGAGTAGGCCGATCGGAAAAAACGTCCTCCTACCACCGCTTCTCGAAAAGGAAAAGAATCCGAAGAATAAGCGCACGAAGCCCCGGATTCATACAAACGTTTTGAGAAGGATATCTCAAACAACCGGATATTGTCAGAACCGGCCATCTGCAAGATGGATTTTAGAAGAGTCTTTTTTATTAGAAAGGGGTGAACGTCAGCATCATATGGACGTTTCAAGTTAAGCGACCAAAGCTTTGGTGCCAATTTTCGGCCCTTCGCAATCTTCGGACCTTTGGTCAAACGCAAAAAGTCCAAACCATAAGTCTTCATTTTTTGAACCATTTCAGCGAGGTAATAAGGATTGGGGTTCGGCATTAACATGTAATCGTCAAGCAAAACGAGAATATATTCGCTATCGATTTTCTCCAAAGCGAACAAGAATCTTTCGGAAAATTCAAGTGGTGATGGAGGATAGATCGCTGGGAACCGAGGAGAGCAATTGTCGGTTGGCTTGTCTGTGACCAAATAAAAAGCAACCCCCAAGTATCCGTTTTTTTCGGCAAAGCCCCAAAAGAGGGGCCACAGATCTTTGTAACCGTCACAGCTTGAAACTACTATCGAGACCTGAGAGTTATCCATGTCAAAATTCCATTCCCAAAAATTCTTTGAACGAAGGCAAGGTTTTATCCTTATCCGCGATAATTATAGGGCTGCCAAAAAGTTTATCTAGTGGCCAGGATATGTTGAGATCTGGATCGTTCCACATAATTCCCGAATCGTATTCGCCATAAAATTTTTCAGCGCACTTATAAGATACGATGGATTCTTTTAACACCAGGTACCCGTGCCCGAATCCGGCGGGAACAAGGATTTCTTTCATGTTTTCGCCAGTCAAATCGAATCCCAACCATTGTTTGAAGGTAGGAGATTCTTTGCGAAGGTCAACGATGACGTCGTAAACATGACCGGAAACGCAACGAACGAGTTTGGGTTGCTGTTTGATCCTTTGAAAGTGGATTGCGCGAATAACACCTATATGGGAAAGGGTGTAGAACACTTCTTTCAAATCGTGATTGATCCCGTTTTGTTCAAATGTTTCTTTCGAGAAATCCTTGATGAATCCGCCACGAACATCCGGAGCAAAAAAAGGGGTGATTGCATAAGCCCCCTCCAAAGGCAGCTTTTCAAAAGAAAACTTCGTGATTGACATTATTGTGCCTCCAAAGACTTCAAATACTCGTAAGTCAAACGCACGCCATCCCTAAATGAAACAGAGGGTTTGAAGCCGCAGTCAGATTCAATATCCTCAGTCGAAAAGGTTCCTACTGGCGTCATAACGCCAGTATAGGGAATATCTCCAAAAATAGGTTTCTGATCAGGCACTAATTCTTCAAAAATTTCTTTTACAAATTCGCGAAGAGGCTTGGCGGCACCACTGCCAATGACGTAACCCTTGTTGGCTTTCCCTCTCTCACCGAGTAGGCAAAAGGCTTTCGCTACATCCGTCACGTAAATGAAATCGTAATTCTGAACACCCGAAGTAAACTCAAGATGCTCGCCGTGAATAATCTTTTTAATCGTGGAATTGAGGAAACGGGGAGAGTTTTCGCCCACTCCATAGGTGTTCGTTATGTAAGCCCAAACCAAATCAATGCCAAGGTTGTTGGCGAGGGGTTTGCATATTTCGTGAGCAATGGTTTTCCCGGCTCCGTAAATGTACGGCAGAGAGGGCTGACTGCCTTGCTCATATATCACTTGATTGGTTTCAAACTCCATAATGGTGCCAGCGCAGATGAAACGTTTTATTTTCATTTGAGCGGCCGCCCGGAGGCATTTGGCGGCCATCAAGGCATTTTCCAACTGAATCGTCTCGTCGCATCTTTCGGGTCCGGCTGAGCCTCTCCAGGCAAAATGAAAGAAAGCATCTGAAGCTAAAAACTCCGGAAAGAGGGTTTCCGCTTGATCGATCTTCTCAATCGACAATGAGACGTACTTAAGACTTGAGGATGGTTCCAAGCGGCGGGGCGTTGGTCCCAAGTCGATGGCTAAAACTTCATAACCTTTACTAACCAGTTCCTTCACTACATAGGATCCGACGAACCCATCGGCACCCGTAACAATTGCTTTCATTGGCAAAACCTCTTACTGAAAACTTCGATCTGCTTATCCATGACCACAAGAAGATCCTTCCCTTCAAAATAGGCTTTCGTCCACTCGATAATCCGATCCATGGTTTCATCGATATGATAAACCGGCTCCCAAGCAAATGTTTTTTTTAAAAGCGAATTGTCGAGGGCCAGAAAGGCTGCCTCATGAGGAGCGTCCTTGATCGTTAGGTCTTGCCAAGCGGCTCCCTCGCCCCACTTTTTGCAGAACAAAGACACCAAATCTCCGGTAGCGATGAAGTCTTCGGCATCGGGGCCGATGTTGTAATAACCGGCATAGGCTGGGTCTTCGTATTGTTTTTGCGCAATGAGGAGGTACACAAAAAGAGGTTCGAGAACGAATTGGTAGGGTCGGGTGGAATAACGATTTCGGACATTGATCGATTCTTTCTTTTCCACGGCCCTAACGCAATCAGGGATAATCCGGTTCAGAGAAAAATCCCCACCGCCAATAACGTTTCCGGCTCGAGCGGTCGAGATTCGCGTTTTTCCATCTGAGAAAAAACTCTTTTTATAGGAGTGAGTAATCAACTCGCTGCAACTCTTGGAATTTGAGTAGGGGTCATACCCATCCAGCTTGTCCTTCTCCTTGAACAAATGGTTGGCTGAATCGTTGTTTTCGTAAACTTTATCAGTTGTGACGTTTAAAAATGATTTCACGCACCCGACTTTCCGAATGGCTTCAAGAACATTCACCGTTCCCATGGCGTTTACCTCGTAGGTATAGGCCGGTTTCTCATAACTCGTTAAAACGATGGGTTGGGCCGCCAAATGAAAAATAATCTCAGGACGATATTTCCTTATGACCCCATTCAGGTGGTCGAAATCACGGACATCACCGATAATGCTCGTCATCTGTTGTCCAATATTGGCTAAACCAAAAAGGTTCGGTTCAGTAGGAGGCTGCAGGGAATAACCAACCACTTTGGCTCCAGAATTGATCAAGATTCGACAAAGCCAAGACCCTTTGAAACCGGTGTGTCCGGTAACTAAAACGGTTTTGCCCTTATAAAAATCAAACATTACCAAACCTTCCAAGGGGCTTTGCCACTGTTCCACAAAGCCTCAAGTTTCTCTTTGTCGCGCAGGGTGTCCATGCACTGCCAGAAACCATGGTGACGGTAAGCGTTTAATTTCCCTTCTTTGGCCACGTTTTCGAGGGGCTTTCTCTCAAAAACAGTCGAATCTCCTTCAATATACGCAAAAATCGATGGTTCGATGACCATAAAGCCACCATTAATCCATCCGGAATCTTCGTTATCTTTTTCGCGGAAGGAGTTCACCACATCGTTTTTGCCAAAATCGATGATGCCAAACCTTCCTTCCGGTTGAATAGCTGCCATTGTAACAATGGAATCCGTTGTTTTGTGGAATGCCAAGAGCTTATTTACATCGATGTCGGAAACACCGTCGCCATAGGTCATGAAAAACGGTTCATCACCAACATATTTAGCGACACGCTTTATGCGCCCACCGGTCATGGTGTTAAAGCCCGTGTCGACGACGGTGACCTTCCAGTGCTCGGACACATCGGTGTGGATTTTCATATCGCCACCTTTAGAAAAATCAAAGGTAACGTCACTGTTGTGAAGGGCGTAATTGGCGAAATATTCCTTGATAACTTCTTGCTTATAGCCGGCACAAATTATGAATTCGTTGACTCCGTAGTGAGAGAAAATCTTCATGATGTGCCAAATAATCGGCATCCCACCAATCTCAATCATTGGTTTGGGTTTGAGATGCGTCTCTTCACCAATTCGAGTTCCAAAGCCACCAGCCAAAATGACCAATTTCATAAGTACCTCACTTTACCTTTTTGAGAACAAGCAAATTATAGACGAATAACTCAAGTTTAGAAACTAGCCTTTGAGTTAGAAAAACGTTTTGCTCGATGCCGGAGGTAAGGTCGGAAATACGCTGAGGAAAAAACGAGACAAGAAGGTTAAGAAGCATTTCTTTTCCCCGGATATGATATCGAGGGACGACTCCAAACCATGCTTTCGAACAAACGAGAGTTGCTTTTATTGTCTTTCCTGAAAGACTGAAAACCTTTTTCTCGGGAGGCAACTATGGCATCGATGAAGTAGATTAGGATGCGGTTGAAATCCAGTAAACGAAGGCCGTGTCCACCGCCAACAAGAATTTATCGTTCTTCATCGAAGAGGGGTTATCGAGAAACCTCAAAAAATTCAATGTCTCAAAAACAACCTATCAAATCTCGCCACTTTTTTGCGTTCTGGACAACAAAACCCTATTTGAGCCAAGTATCATTATTAACTATTCCAACGTATTTTTGGACGAAAGCCACGATTTGAGACGAAACATCCTCAATATCATAGTCCGGAACAATGGGCATTTTTGGCCCATCGCGATGAAGCCAGCGAACTTTTTTGATGGCTTCGTTGATTGACTCATAATCAACACCGCCCTGAACGATGGATCCATGGATAATGCCTTCCTGCCTTTCGGTAGAAGTTCTAACCAAGACCGCTGGAAAATCCAATAGAGAAGATTCTTCCGTAAGTGTTCCCGAGTCGCTGAGGACCACGTAGGCGTGTTTTTGAAGGTTTATATACTCAAAAAAGCCAAACGGTTTGTCATCTTGGATGTATTTGGATAGCTGAAAGCCTTTTTTGTCAAATTGCTTCTGGGTCCGGGGGTGGACCGAAAAGATCACAGGCATTTTGTATTCGTTGGCAATCCTGTTAAGGGCGGGGTATAAACGGTTGAACTTTTCTTCGATGTCCACGTTTTCCTCGCGATGAGCAGACATGACAATGTAGCCGTCGTCTTTAAGTCCGAGTTGTTTCAGAACGTCGCAATTGTCAATCTCGGCCTTGTGGGCCATGATGACTTGTTTCATCGGGCTCCCTGTGATGAAAGTCCTGTTAACGGGCATACCTTCGCGAATGAGATTGTCATAGGCGACGTGGCTGTAAGGAAGGTTAATATCACTTATGTGGTCAACGATAGTACGGTTGGTCATCTCGGCGACATTCCAATCCCAGCAGCGGTTTCCTGCCTCCATATGAAAGATTGGGCATTTCAGGCGCTTGGCGGAGATGGCCGACAAAGCGGAATTCGTATCGCCGAGGATAAGAATGGCATCAGGTTTCACTTCGGCGATGAGATCGTAAGTCTTGGAAATTACGTTTCCCATTGTTTCTCCAAGATTTTTGCCCACGCAATTAAGAGTGTAATCAGGCTGACGGAGTCCAAGTTCCTTGAAAAACACGCCATTGAGTTCGTATGCGTAGTTCTGACCCGTATGAACGAGTATGTGGTCAAAGGACTTGTCACAAGCCTTGATGACTTCGGATAAACGGATAATCTCGGGCCTTGTGCCTAGAATTGTCATGACCTTTAGTTTGCGTTCCATAATCTTACTTGTTTACTCCCTTTGTCTCTTCTTCGACCGGAAGAAAGAACGTGTCGGGTTTATTGGCGTCGAAAAGCTCGTTAGCCCACACAACGGTAACGGAATCTTCTTTCCCGACGTTGGTTATGCAGTGGGTGTATCCCGGGGGGATGTCCACCACTTGTAAATTCTTACCAGAACTAGTGTAGGAAAAAACTTTGTCGGTACCGACTTTTCGGAACTTAATCTCACAGGTTCCCGTTACGACGAGGTACTTCTCGTTTTTGGACATGTGATAGTGATTCCCCTTAGTGACACCGGGTTTGGAGACATTAATGGACACCTGACCGTATGTTGGGGTTTTGAAAGCCTCGGTGAATGAGCCCTTCGGATTGCTGTGAGTGATCAAATAATAGGAAAATTGGTCATCGGGGAGATAGCTGAGATAAGTCGAATAAAGCTTTTTTAAGAACCCATCCTTGAGTTCGGGGACAAGTAAGTTTTCCCGAGATTTTTTGAACGATGTGAGGGCGGAGGCGAGGTCCTCAAGTTTCTCAGTGTAGTGTGGCTCGACGTGTTTGATCTCCAAACCTGGAGTCACGAAGCCATCAAGAACCTTATTAAACTCGGTCAAAATATCGTCGATGTAGACGAAATCGATGGCTGGAGCATCTTTGTTTATTTGAAGAGGGAAACCGTTGGCGACGTTGTAGCAGAAGGTGGCCACAACACTGTTGTAGTTCGGGCGGCACCATTTACCGAAGACGTTATAGAGGCGGTACACAAAAACTGGATGATTTGTTTTTTTTGCGAACCCGAAGATTTCGTCTTCGGCGGCCTTTTTACTTCGGCCATACGGGTTATCGAGTTCGGCTTGGGTGGAGGAACTGAAAATGATTGGGGCTTCAGAGCCGGCCTCTTTGACCGAATCCAAAAGTTTCTTGGTGAAATTGATGTTACCGTTAACGAATTCCTCGGGGTTAAGCGAGCGGTTGATGCCAGCCAGATGAATGATGAAATCGGCTTGGGCGACGAAAGAGCGCAAAACGTTATCGCTGACGTCTAAATCGAATTCAAAAACTTCGTGGTTCTTGGCCCTAAGCGCTAAGCAAAGATTCGAACCGATAAAGCCTTTGGAGCCGGTGACGAGGACTTTCATTTGCCCTTGAACTCAGGAAGCCTTCGGAGCTGCGTTTCCATTCCTTTAATGTCCAAACGCTTGGTATTGTGGGAGGTGTAAGGTTGGGCTTCCTCGACCGCATGGTTGCCCTTCTCGACGTACTTGTCATAGTTTAAATCGCGGTTATCAGCCGGAACGCGGAAGAAGTCACCTTCATCGATGGCTCGGGCCATTTCTTCGCTGGTTACAAGCGTTTCGTAAAGTTTCTCGCCGTGGCGGGTCCCGATGTAATCGATACCGACCTTGTTCCCGGTGAGCTCCAGGACAGCGTTCGCAAGGATCTCGATGGTCGCGGCCGGGGCCTTCTGCACGAAAAGGTCGCCTTGCTTACCGTGCTGGAAAGCATAGATGACGAGATCGACCGCATCCTCTAGGGTCATCATGAAACGTGTCATCTCTGGGTTAGTAATGGTGATGTTTTTGCCGGCCTCAATCTGATCAAGAAAGAGGGGAATAACGCTACCACGGCTCGCCATGACGTTTCCATAACGGGTGAGGCACAAAGTCGTGTCGCTCGGAAGTAGTTGACGTGATCTAGCTATGACGTTCTTCTCCATTAAGGCCTTGGTGATGCCCATGGCGTTTATCGGATAAGCGGCTTTGTCGGTCGAAAGGAAGACGGCGTTTTTGACGTGGTTAGCCACACAGGCGGTGATCACGTTGTTGGAGCCGATAACGTTGGTTTTCATGGCTTCGAGCGGGTAAAACTCGCAAGATGGGACCTGTTTGAGGGCCGCGGCACTGAATACGTAATCGACGCCTTTGAAGGTATCGACGATGCTGCAATAATCCCTCACGTCGCCAATGTAAAACTTCAGTTTGTCGCTGTTGTAGCGCTTGCGCATGTCGTCCTGTTTCTTCTCGTCGCGGGACACGATGCGAATTTCCTTGATTCCGGTTTGGAGGAAACGATCGACGACGGCATGGCCAAAAGAGCCGGTTCCGCCAGTGACGAGTAACACCTTACCATCAAAAACATCCATAACAATCGCCTTTCTTTTCTTTTTGATTATCTCACAGGAAGTAAAGAACTACACTTCAAAGGTATAATTATACCTTGATGAAATCGGTCACTGATAAAGCAAGGGAACTTTTCTTTTAGTGGCTTTTAGTAGGCGTAATTCGAATTTGACGTCATGAAAAGAGATAAATCTTTCGTAACGAGTCTCTATCCAAACTCCGCCCTCTTCGTAGGGTATAAACAAGAGAGACGAAAGGGGGGATGCGAAAGCCAGCAAAAACGGCACTAGAAAAGCCATGATAATGAGAACCATAGCGGCATAAGGCTGGTACGCGGGGAAGGGTTTTAGGAGATATTCCGTCACGGCCAATGAAGTACCAACCAAGGTGACCGTAACAAATAAATAAAGGCCATAGGAAATGAAGAAGGTCTTCCATCCTTCTTTCTTTCCAAACCAAAGGGTTACACCCGTCAAAGCCAAACACGAAACGCACAGGGCCACCATGCTGGAAAGATTAGCCGTGAGGAAAACGGACAAAACGACATCAGTAGCGAAAAGAGCCAAAGAAAGCAATAAGATCGTCAAGAATTGGTGTTTCCGGTTGGCTCCGAAATTGCCGGCCAAGAAATAGACTGCGAAGGGTGAACAAACAAAAATCGCCCCCACTTGGACCAAAAAGAAGGGGTTAGAGAAAGCAAAAATCCTATGATAGCAGGCGTAAAAGCTGGAAAGGCCAAGTGCTATAACGGCCAAGGGACCAACGATTAGAAGAAAGAGCTGAGCCACATGAAGGGGACCCCTTATCCTGAAACGCCCTCGCTCAAAAACGGGATCGGAACGTTCGACGTTCCGTTGCTTTGCGTTTTCAGGATTATTTAGCAAAGCACAATTTGTCATGAGTGGCATGTAAGTCATAAACAAAAGCATCATGTCCTTGGACTGCATATTCATAAAATTGGTGTCCTCAAAGAGGCCATGAAGAATTACCGATATGAAAAGCGCCAACGAAAGAGTGGTCGAGTAGAGCTTGGCCTTACGACACTTCACGTAGCAAACAATGAAATATGCTAACAAAGCCATATATAGAAGAACTCCAAGGATGCCATGGCGGCCAAAGACATCAAAGAGGCCATTATGGGAAGATTGAATGACCGAACCCGCGCCATTCGTCAAGGAACCAAGATACCAACTGAAATTCCAATCACCAACCCCAAAGATGATTCGAAGAGGGCTCACATTCATGGCAGTAAAGAGGGTTGACCATAATTCCACCCGTGAATAAAAGGTTGAGCTTGTCCCAGGGTCAGTTAAGTCGTAATCAAAAGAAACCAATTTCGATATGTTTCCTAAAAGCGGGATCTGCGCTCCTAGACCCGTAGGTTTTATGAGAAACAAGAAAACCACAACGGAAAGGCCGAATGCGATTTTGATGAATGACCATACAATATGTGATTTAAAGGTTACGACGAGGTTCCAAATAAAATAGAAAATGGCGAAAAATATGGAAATCGCCAAAGCGGTTCGGCTTTGAATCAGAAATTGGTTGGCCAAGAGAAAGTAGCCGGCCACGGCGTACCACCATCTCCTGGTGTTGACAACCAAGAAAAAGCTCGAGACCATCCCAATGAAAACCAAGGTACCAAAGGTATTGGGGTTGTTGGTAAAGGAATCAAGGTTCACCGAAACCGTCGAAGCTTCGGAATAGCTTAGCAAGGCTGAATAGGTTAGAGCTTCGACGATGTAACTATAAATGCAGGCGGTAACACCGATTACCATACCTCCAAAAAAGTAAATGTTCCATTGCCGATTGTTAACAACGGTTTTTGGCATAATAGCCAGCATCACGTAGAAGGCCAAACAAGCGGCTATCCAAAAAGCGATATATCTAAACCTTCGATCATTGGTGAGGTGATAAAAGCCGCCATCAACGGAATATTCCGGAAAAATAACCAAAGCAACGACATCAATCAAAAAAAGTACCACAATGAGAACAAGAAAAATCCAGTTAATTTTGATTTTGAAAAAATGACCAGCAAGATAGAAAACCGCTAGAGACAAGATGACGCTCACTGCAAACGTCAAATAGAACTCTGTTCCGCTCATGATTGTGGTGTAAATAGGGTCAAAAAAGGCTACCCCTTCTTCGAAAAACGCTGTGACGACAAGATAAAGTATTGTCACGATACCCATCAACAGATTCGGTGACTTTTTTACCTTCAGTGTCGTTCCCATGTGACCCAATTATCCAACCATGGGTTGGAACGGACAAGACAATATCAATGAAATGATTGTCTTTTGGTTTATTTTGACCCAATTAATGCATATACTAACGACAAACGAACCAAGCACTATATGTTAAAGAAAAGCCAAAAGTTTTACCTCTTCTTCAAACGCGCCATTAGTCTCTTCGGAGCTATTATTGGTTTGACAATCCTTGCTCCGTTAATGCTGTTGGTGGCCTTGATTACAAAACTCACCTCTAAGGGACCGGTGTTTTTTCGCCAAATTCGACTGGGGAGAAACGAGAAGCCCTTTACCCTTCTGAAATTCCGTTCCATGAGAGTTGATGCTAGACAGGTTCCGCCAGAATACATGACGGTGGAAGAACAACAGGCAATGGTCACCCCTTGGGGCAAGTTTATTCGGAAAACCTCCTTCGACGAATTGCCACAATTGTTTAATATACTCGTAGGGGATATGTCTTTCATCGGGCCCCGCCCTTCCCAAGACGCCGAGCACGAGAGTGAACTAATTCGTGAACGCAACTCATATTATCCAAGCGCTTATCTAGTTAAACCTGGCCTTAGCGGCTATTCCCAGGTTTACCTTCACCGAGACCACAATTACAAAGTGAAAGCCAAGTATGATTCTTGGTATGTCCAACACCTGAGTTTTTGGCTTGACGCAAAGATATTCGTTTTGACGATTCTTTGTGCTCTCGGATCAGACAAAGGCCGATAAAGAGCGACTCTTCTCACTTGCACAAAAGCCCCGTCACGGGGCTTTTTAATTCCGAGTTTTTTGTGATTGATAAGAACGAAGAAGAGGAATGTTTATTTGAGAAACTCCGCAATCTTGTCATACACGATCTGATGGTTGGTTTCGTTATGGATTTCATGTCTCATCCCGTCGTAAATGACTAGTTCGGTCGCGCAACCCTTTGCTTTATACATTTCGGCCAATTTGACTGGGCCTTTACCCATCTCTCCGACCGGATCGTCCTTACCAGAAATTATCAGGACTTTTTCCTTGGCGGAAATCTTGGCCAATTCCTTTTTCGAGTACATGTTGGCCATGCCTCTGAGAAACTCGTGCCAGAAGCCACCGGTATCCTCGTGGCCACAGAAAGGATCGGCGATGTACTTATTAACGTTCTCCTCATTGTAGGAAAGCCAATCCAAATTTGTCTTCCGCGATTTGACGGCCTTGCTATAGGCCCCCAAACCAGCGTTCGTGAGAATCTTGCAGGGTTTGTTCCAATTCCCTTTGTGAACGATGATCTTTGAAAGCCCGTAAGCCATTTTCATCTTGGCGTAAGCGGGTCCATTGGAACCACACTCAATGGCAGAGGCAACCGAATTCGGGAACAGTTCAAGAAAACGCAAAA
>Ga0183100_1001188_pt1 | contig 14010 bp, 10 predicted proteins | sample Biomet2_FD_127789 | JGI IMG/M metagenome (GOLD analysis project Ga0183100, IMG submission 127789) | Microbial communities from bioreactor (seeded with anoxic lake sediment) at LBNL, California, USA - Biofuel metagenome 2 | ecosystem: Engineered > Bioreactor > Anaerobic > Unclassified ...
ACAATCTAATTAATCAAGTTCCTTAACTGTAATATTACGATACCAAACATTGTCGCCATGATCTTGCAACGCAATAAAACCTTCTTTGTTCGGACCACCGCAATTCATCAACAACTCATAAGCCAACGGCCATTTGTCTTTGCTGAATTTACTGTTATCAAGCAATTCTTTCCATTGTTGTGTCCACAAATGATATTCAACAACATTCTGGCCATTTTGTGAATAAACAACAGTTCCTTTATAACACATGATCTTTCCTTTGTTCCACTGTCCGTACGGTTTTGAATTTTGCGGTTTAGCCGGGATCATATCATACAAAGAGGCTGATTGACGATCGCCATCTTTACCTAACTTAGCATCAGGATGGTTCACATTATCCAGAACTTGATATTCCGGAGCAGAGATATATGAAGGTTGCCCTTCAACTTCCTGAACTAAAATAAATACACCCGAGTTTGAACCTTTGTCAACTTTCCATTCAAATTCGAGTTCGAAATCTTTGAATTTGTGACCAAAAAGCAAATCTCCACCATCTTTAGCACCTGCTTCGCCCTGACCAGAACCTTTGATATGAATTGCACCATTATCAACTACCCAAGCAACAGGGACGTCGGCGCGGTCGTAACCTCTCCAACCTTCAAGCGTTTTACCATCAAAGATAGCAATTTTACCATCTTTGTCTTTTTTAAATTTTGACATATCAGCCAATGGAAGACTATCCATGAGCTTATACTCAGGGACAGCAGAAGCAGCTGCTACTGTATCAGCTGCAGCCACTTTGGCTGAATCATCTGCCTTCTTACCACCGCAAGATGCCATTAAGCAAACCATAGCAGCAGCACTTAAAAAAAATACTGTCTTTTTCATTTTACCAATTTGTTTAAAACATTATTCAGGCATATCAACTAACTTCCAACCACTACGATAAGTGTGTTTAATCAATTCCTGTGCAAATTGTTTTGCAGGAATAGGATCACTCCAAATCTTATTGAATTTCGGATCTCCATCAACAACTTTAAAGTCATCTTTCTTCAAAATCTTAACAACTTCGTCATCCTTAATATTAGTGAACTGCATGTTAGGACCATCCCACAACAATTCTTTATTCAATGTCTGCAAACGAACTGCAAGAACGCCCATATCAACCATTTCTGTCAATAAACCAGAAACGCTGAAGTTTGACTTGGTCTGAACACGATTTTCAGGACTCTCCTTGCAAGCGCGAATCCAATCTTGCTCGTGACCACCACCCATTGCATTTTCAACACGGCGGCAAACCTTCGGGGCATTCGGAACACGACCGGAAATCAACCACGGATGTTGTCCATAGCAGCCACAAATCAAAGTATCCTTTGTTCCATGGAAGATACATGTACCACCACCTTCGCGCATCAGATCCATGCCTTCTGGGAATCCAGCAGGACGGTCTGGCATCATACCACCATCATACCAATGAACTTCAACTTCAGGGAATGCAACTTTCGCCATATTCTCGCGAGCAGGGAACATATATTTAACGTGCTGTGCATTCGGTGCACAATCAGCAAGTAATAATGTAGAAGAAGCTTCAACTCTTGAAGGATAACCTAACTTCAAAGAAGCTGTAACAGGTTGAATAATATGGCAAGCCATATCGCCCAAAGCACCTGTTCCATAATCCCACCATCCACGCCAGTTCCAAGGATGATAAATAGCATTATAAGGACGCATTTTTGCAGGACCTGTAAATAAATCCCAATTCAATGTAGACGGAATTTTATCCACTTTTTCAGGAACATTCAACCCTTGTGGCCAAATTGGGCGGTTTGTAGCACAATCAACTCTTGTTACTTCACCAATTTCTCCATTCCAAATCCACTCACAAACTAAATCAGTATCTCCGGCTGAAGAACCTTGATTACCCATCTGTGTGGCAACATTATATTTTTTAGCCAATGTTCTTAGCAAACGAGCTTCATATACAGAATGTGTCAAAGGTTTCTGTGTATAAACGTGTTTACCAAGAGTCATCGCATCGGATGTGATTATAGCATGAGTATGATCGGCTGTTGCACACAATATGGCGTCAATCGATTTACCCATTTCATCAAACATCTTACGATAGTCCCAATATTTTTTGGATTCTGGATGGCGTTCAAAAACCTTCTTAGCATATCTCCAGTCAATATCGCACAACGCTACGATATTTTCTGTTTTTTCCATGTTCTTCAGGTTAGAATTACCCATACCACCAATACCAACACCGGCGATATTCAACTTGTCCGACGGAGCTACATATCCATGGCTTTTACCAAGGATTGATCCGGGAACGATAGAAAATACGGCAGCTGCAGCTGCTCCTCTTTGAAGGAAAGATCTTCTTGAAATGTTAGACATAGTAAATTACTTTTATAGATTATAGCTTATAATAAAAAAATTGTTTGTGATACTTATATACCTTATACAAGCACAAATTGTTGCAAATATAAGAAAAGAGGTTATATTTACAAACTCGCTTGACGGGTTTCTTAATAAAATATCTTTTTTTAACAAGGCGAATAAATAAAAGCTATATCGTTATAAATAATTTCTATTCTTTTGATGATGGAATCATCGCCACAAATACCTATATTTGAAAAATAAACTAATTATGTTTACAACTTGTTATACAATATCACATGAACAATGAAAGTCTCTTTATGCGAATTTACCATTTTTATCTTGAGGGATTCCAAAAGATGAATACTGGCAGGACTTTATGGATCATAATTTTAATCAAGTTGTTCATCATTTTTATTATACTCAAGTTATTCTTCTTTCCAAATTTTCTTAAGAAATACGGAAGCAATGAAGCAAAAGAAGAATACGTATCATCTGAATTAATTCAACGAGCAATAAATCCTTAAATAATAGCATGATGATTACAAGTATTGACATCTCACTAATCGACTGGTCTAGAGCACAATTTGCTCTGACTGCGATCTATCATTGGTTATTCGTACCCCTCACTTTGGGATTAGGCTTCATTCAAGCCATCATGGAGACCATTTATTACAAAACCGGAAACGAGTTTTGGAAGCGAACAGCAAAGTTTTGGATGAATCTTTTCGGCATCAATTTCGCCATTGGCGTGGCTACTGGGTTGATTCTGGAATTTGAGTTCGGCACAAACTGGTCAAATTACAGCTGGTTCGTCGGAGATATTTTTGGTGCGCCATTGGCCATCGAAGGTATTCTAGCCTTTTTCATGGAAGCGACATTTATTGCCGTCATGTTTTTTGGTTGGGAAAAAGTCAGCAAACGTTTTCATTTGACTTCAACATGGCTGACAATAGCCGGGGCCACCATTTCGGCACTATGGATCCTGATTGCCAATGCATGGATGCAATATCCTGCAGGCATGCATTTCAATCCAGATACGGTCCGCAACGAAATGTTCAATTTTTGGGATGTAGCCCTTTCACCCGTTGCAATAAACAAGTTTTTTCACACTGTTTTCTCCAGCTGGATTGTCGGCGCAGTATTTGTTGTCGGAGTTAGCAGTTGGTACTTGTTAAAACGGCGTGAACGTCATTTTGCACTCGAAAGCATCAAAATAAGTGCCATCGTCGGTTTGATAGCCGTTTTACTGAGCGTATGGACAGGTGACGGTTCCGCTTATCAGGTAGCGCAAAAACAACCGATGAAACTGGCAGCAATGGAAGGACTTTATAGAGGAGGAAACGGAGTCGGGCTCGTCACTGTAGGTTTCCTTAATCCGGCGAAAAAAAACTACCAGGATAATATTAATCCTTTCCTTTTTAACATACAAATACCTAAAATGTTGTCGCTTTTGGCTGAACGCGATAGAAATGCGTATATTCCGGGAATCGCCGACCTTATTGACGGCAAATACATGACAAATAACAATACAATAGCTTTATCAACCTCAGAAAAAATTGCCAAAGGTCAATTAGCCATCAAAGCTCTTTCTGATTATCGCCAAGCGGTCAAAGACAAAAACAAAGAGGCCGCATTACAGGCACGTACACAATTAGATAAGAATTTTGCATACTTTGGCTATGGATACATTAAAAATCCGACGGATATAATTCCTCCTATTGGGCTTACCTTCTATTCATTTCGTATCATGATCATCCTAGGCGTTTATTTTATTCTTCTGTTTATTATCGGATTGATTTGGATAAAGAAAAATAAGTTTGCTGATGCTCGCGGGCTGCAATGGACTTTCTTATGGACCATTCCTCTGGCATATATTGCAAGTCAAGCCGGATGGATCGTTGCCGAAGTCGGTCGTCAACCATGGGCCATACAAGACATTTTGCCAACAAACGCCTCCATCTCGCAACTGGCTACTTCATCCGTTCAGACCACATTTTTTGTATTCCTTGTTCTATTTACAATTCTACTGATTGCAGAAATAGGGATCATGATAAAAGCCATTAAGAAAGGTCCGAACTTAGAAGATAAACAATAAACCATATACACATATTAATACACAATAAACATGGAATCTACATATATATTATTACAACAATACTGGTGGTTCTTAGTATCATTACTTGGAGCATTATTAGTATTTTTGATGTTTGTGCAAGGTGGACAAACTCTAATATTCAATCTGGGCAAAACAGAGGCTCAGCAAAAGATGATTATCAATTCGACAGGCCGTAAATGGGAATTTACATTCACTACGCTAGTTACTTTCGGCGGTGCCTTCTTTGCCTCATTTCCACTCTTTTACTCCACTAGTTTCGGTGGTGCATACTGGGTTTGGATATTGATTTTGCTATGCTTTGTGTTGCAAGCCGTATCTTACGAATACCAATCAAAAAAAGGCAATTTACTGGGGAAAAAAACTTATCAGATTTTTCTGATGGTTAATGGAATTTTGGCTCCGATCCTAATCGGGACAGCCGTAGGCACATTCTTCAACGGTGCTGAATTTACAGTAAACAAAGAACAGTTAACAAATATCGCGGCACCCGTTATTTCTGCATGGGCAAATCCATTGCATGGACTGGAAGCCGCCTTTGTTTTTTGGAATGTCTGCCTAGGTATTGCCGTGTTCTTCCTTTCGCGCGTTTTAGCTTTGCTTTATTTCTTTAATAACATTAATGATGAAGAAATTCAGTTTCGTGCACAATTCCAACTTATAGTTAACTCGGGATTATTCCTTGTTTTCTTCCTCGCATTTCTTATCCACACGATTTTACAAACAGGGTTTGCTTATAATCCTCAAACAGGCGAAATATTTATGGAGCCTTATAAATATCTTCACAATTTACTAGCAATGCCGGTTGTACTAGCCATACTGTTAATTGGTGTCATATTGGTTCTTTATGCTATTGGCAGGACTATCAAAACATTCAAATGGAATAAAGGGATCTGGTATGGTGGATCAGGGACGGTTCTTGTCGTTCTGGCCTTATTACTCTGTGCCGGTTGGAATAATACAGCCTATTATCCATCTGTCACTGATATTCAAAGTTCATTAACCATACAAAACAGCAGTTCCAGTTTTTTCACCCTTAAGGTGATGAGTGTTGTCTCCCTACTCATTCCATTCGTTCTAGCCTACATTTTTTATGCATGGCGGGCACTTGACCTAAAGAAAATAACTCAGAAGGAAATAGAAAATTCCAAAGAACGCACCTATTAAAAAGACAAAAAAAAGAAACGGCGAAGCTCACACTTAGCCGTTTCTACATTTTAACCGTTTTAAACAAAAAAGAAAGCCAATAAGGCTTAATGAATTATTTTTAAGTCTTTCTTGTGATAGAGTCTCCTAATCACGAGACAGCAAACAAATATACTCCATCTTCATTTATCAGTGAATAAGTTTGCTCTATTTTTTGTTATTTTTCACAGTAAACCAGCGCTTTTGTATTATCTTTGCACTCAATTCTTTCTTGGAAAGGCATTATGAGCGGTTTTAACATACATATTTTAGGATGCGGATCGGCATTGCCGACGACTCGACATTTAGCCACATCACAAGTTGTTGATTTACGGGATAAACAGTATATGATTGACTGTGGCGAAGGTACACAAGTTCAAATGCGTAATTTACGAATCCGTTTCAACCGCTTGGGGCACATTTTTATTACGCATTTGCATGGAGACCACTGTTTCGGATTACCGGGATTAATATCCACACTCGGCATGTTGGGAAGAACAGGAGATCTGGTAATTCATGGTCCCAAAGAACTTTCAACATTTCTCAGCTGTATTCTTTCAGAATTCTGTCGCGGTCTTGAATTTAAAGTTATATTCGATCCTGTCGATACGACAGCCCATACGCTAGTGATGGAAGATCGTTCTTTATCCGTATACTCAATACCTCTAAAACATCGCATTCCTACATGTGGTTATCTATTTACAGAGAAACCTAAAGAACCCCATATTATACGTGAAATGACCGATTTCTATCAGGTGCCTATAAGGTGGATGAAAGACATCAAGCAAGGAAAGGATTTTATAACACTTGAAGGAGAAGTCATTCCAAATTCCTGGCTCACACGCCCACCAGAACCATCCAAACGCTATGCATTCTGTTCCGACACAGCCTACAATCCCGCAATTATCCCTATTATTGAAGGAGTTGATTTACTGTATCACGAGGCTACTTTTGCCGAAAGCGACGGAGCACGCGCTAAAGAAACTTTTCATTCGACAGCACGTCAAGCCGCCATAATTGCGCGAGACGCTCATGTTAAACAATTGATGATTGGACATTATTCGGCACGTTACGAAAGCTGTTCAATGCTTAAGCAAGAAGCCGACGCTATTTTCCCCGGAACAATATTAGCCAACGAGGGCTTAGTTCTGCCCCTTATTTAAAGGAATCTGTCCGAACGTATTCCCAAAATCACTCAGAAGAAAAAGCCATATAACGCAAACTAACCATTATTTAACTATTCTACTGCCAACGATAAAAAAACGAATAATTAACTCCATTATTCAGAAAACATTCCTACCTTTGTAGGAAATTAGGGTTTGGAAGATGAAAACAGCATACCTGATCATACTCACACTCTCTTTGGGAGTCGTTTGTCCGCTTGAAGTCGTTGCACATCAAGTGCGCGAAAATGTATCCTCTGTCAAAGACAAAGATCCTAATGCTATTGAAATAACAGCTTACGATAACAAGATTCTCGTCGAAAATGCCCCTATTGGCAGTAAGTTAGAGATTTACAGCGTAGTTGGAATCAGAGTAAAAGAAATTATTATCAAACAATCTACCTGTGAATATACCGTTGATATTGCCAAAGGCTATTATATTATTCGTATCGGCGATACAGTCCGTAAAATAGCCATCCGCTAATTATCAGAATCTACAAAAAATACAGATGAATATCATTTTTAATTTATGTGAAGAATGATGAGAGAAAACTACTTTTTCTCCTATTATTTCTTTACATTTGCCGCAAAATTTTAACAACGATGTCAGAATGCAAGGATGAAAACATATTAGGTTCAATCAACTATCCGGACGATTTACGAAAGTTGAATCCAGATAAATTAGGCGAAGTATGTACGGAATTGCGTGATTATATTATAGATATACTATCTCATAACCCAGGCCACTTAGGCTCGAGTTTGGGAACAATCGAATTAACAGTTGCACTTCATTACGTGTTCAATACTCCTTATGACAAAATAGTCTGGGACGTTGGACATCAGGCTTATGCACACAAGATACTGACCGGAAGGCGAGAATCATTTCACACGCTGCGCCAGCTAAACGGGATCAGTGGTTTCCCGAATCCAGCAGAAAGTAAGTATGATGCCTTCATTGCAGGGCATGCCTCTAACTCCATCTCGGCAGCAATGGGCATGTCGGTCGCTTCCGAATTAAAAAACGAAAAACGTCACGTCATCGCAGTTATCGGTGATGGAGCAATGACTGGCGGTTTGGCTTTTGAAGGGTTGAACAACGCAGCTGCCAATGCTAACAATCTATTGATAATTCTCAACGACAACGACATGGCTATCGATCAGCCCGTTGGTGGACTGAGTCAATACCTTGTCGATATCACGACGAGTCAAGCTTACAACAAGATGCGATATGATCTTTATCGTGGCTTGCGCAAAATGAATATCATCAATAACGATCGTAGAGAGAATATCCTTCGTTTTAACAACAGTCTTAAAGCATTACTGACAAAACAGCATAACCTGTTTGAAGGATTTAGCATCAGATATTTCGGTCCGGTCGACGGACATGATATCACTTATCTGATAAAAGTTCTTAATGATATCAAAGATCTGCAAGGTCCAAAGCTACTACATATTAAAACAAAGAAAGGCAAAGGATACAAACCTGCTGAGGAATTTGCTACTGAATGGCATGCGCCGGGGCTTTTTAATAAAGATACAGGCGAAAGAATTATTGTTCATACACTGAACGAACCTCAGAAATACCAAGATGTCTTCGGACATACACTTGTAGAACTAGCTGAAAAAGACAAACGTATTGTTGGAATCACACCTGCTATGCCTACAGGTTGCTCAATGACCTATATGATGAAAGCTTTCCCCAAACGGACATTCGATGTAGGCATTGCTGAAGGACATGCCGTTACTTTCTCGGCCGGACTGGCCAAAGAAGGAATGATTCCGTTCTGCAACATTTATTCGTCGTTCATGCAACGTGCCTACGACATGGTTATTCACGATGTTGCGATGCAGAAACTACATATGGTGATCTGTCTCGATCGGGCAGGATTAATAGGAGAAGACGGACAAACTCATCAGGGAGTATTTGATCTGGCATATTTCCGCCCGATACCAAATCTTATTATCACCTCCCCGCTTAACGAATGGGACTTACGCAATTTGATGTATACAGGTTATAAACAAGAAAAAGGTCCATTTATAATCCGTTATCCGAGGGGAAAAGGTGAAATGGTACAGTGGCGTAATGATATGCAAGAGATGCCTATCGGAAAAGGGAAAAAGATACATAGCGGAACAGATCTGGCCATTCTATCTCTCGGACCCATCGGCAATGAAGCGACTAAAGCTATCCGCAAAGTAGAAAAGGAAGGCTTGTCAGTGGCTCATTACGACATGATATTTCTTAAACCTATAGATGAAGGCCTTTTGCATGAAGTGGCACGTACGTTCAAACGCATTATCACTCTCGAAAATGGAGTAATTAAAGGCGGATTGGGAAGTGCAGTCCTCGAATTCTTGGCCGATCATGAATATAATACGCACGTAACCAGACTTGGCGTCCCAGACGAATTCATCGGACATGGGACCGTAGAGGAGCAGATGCATCTTTGCAAAATGGATGCCGAAAGCATTGCTCAACGATTACATGAGGAAGGAGAAGCTTTAAAAACCAATCATAATTGTCAATTGTCAATTATTAAAGTATGAAAATTATTATTGCCGGAGCCGGCGAAGTAGGCACACATTTAGCAAAAATGCTTTCACGGGAGAAACAAGACATTATCTTAATGGATCCTAATGAAGAACGTTTGAATTTTACTAATTCAAGCATGGAAGTACTCCCAATGGTCGGCAATCCAACATCCATACGCGACTTGGAAGAAGCTGGAATTCGAAAGACCGATCTTTTTGTCAGTGTTACTCCTGAAGAGACAACAAACATTACCTCCAGTATCTTGGCCTCTAAACTTGGAGCACACAAGACAGTGGCTCGAATCAATAATTACGAATATTTGTTACCCAAGAATAAAGAATTATTTGAAAAAATGGGTATCAATTCAATGATATATCCAGAAATGCTTGCAGCTAAAGAAATTGTAACAGCAGTCAAACGTCCGTGGACCCGCCAATACTGGGAGTTGTTCGGTGGTGCACTTATTTTGATTGGTGTAAAGGTTAGAAACAATTCTTCAATACTCGACAAGCAACTTTCAGAATTGTTAAACGAACAAAAGCTCTATCATATTGTAGCTATCAAAAGACAAAACGAAACTATCATTCCACGTGGTAGCGACCATATTGAAGCGGGCGATATCCTATTCTTCACTACCACCAAGGAACACATTGAAGATGTACGAATCCAGGCCGGGAAGATCGATCCGGAAGTTAAGAAGGTGATTATAATGGGAGGAAGCCGCATAGCTATACGCACATGTCAATATCTACCAAGCAATATCAGAGTAAAAGTGATCGAAAAAGATAAAGATAAAAGCCACCGCATCGCTGAAGCTGTACCAGGAAATGTTCTGATTATTAATGGTGATGGTCGAGACACCGATTTGCTGATGCAAGAAGGAATACAAGATGCTCAGGCTTTTATCGGGTTAACTGAAAACTCAAGTACTAATATTCTGGCATGCCTGGCAGCTAAACGTCTAGGCGTTTTCAAGACAATCGCTAAAGTTGAAAACATCGACTATATTCCTCTGGCTGAAAATATGGATATCGGTTCTGTCATTAACAAGAAACTGATTGCAGCCAGTAATATTTATCAATTCTTATTAGACGCGGATGTTTCTAATGTAAAATGCCTTGCATTTGCAAACGCCGATGTGGCAGAACTGGTAGCCCGTCCAGATTCGAAAATCACACGTAAGGAAGTTAAAGACTTGAAATTGCCTAAAGATATGACGTTAGGTGGTATGATCCGCAATGGCAAACCTATGATGATCAAGGGTGATACTCAGATTCAAGCTTATGATCACGTTGTAGTATTCTGCCTCGATACAGCAATGCACAAATTGGAAGATTTCTTTAACTAATATGTGAACCGTAGTAAATATGTTAAATATACGTTTCATAATCAAGACTCTAGGAATGATGTTCATCTTGGAGACCATATTCATGCTGTTAGCTGTTGCCGTCGCTTTTTTTGACGACGGAAGGGGGTTAACACCGCTATTATTATCAAGTGGAATTATGCTGGGTTGCGGCTTGCTATTCTCAAGCATCGGTTTTAAAGCCAACGAATTCAATGTTGGGCGCCGCGAAGGTATGCTTATCGTTACTTTTACCTGGATTTCTGTTTCTTTATTAGGAATGTTACCCTTCTATATTGGTGGATATGTCTCATCCATAACAGATGCATTTTTTGAAACTATGTCCGGCTTCACAACAACAGGTTCCTCTATATTAACTGACGTAGAGGCTTTACCGAACAGTATACTGTTTTGGCGAAGCCTGACGCAATGGCAAGGCGGAATGGGAATGATTGTATTTACTGTCGCTTTATTGCCAGCATTAGGGGGTGGTGCAATTGTTATGTTTAATGCAGAAACACCCGGAATTATACATGAACGGTTCCTTCCGAGAATTGCACAGGTGGCCAAGCGACTATGGTACATTTATGTATTTCTGACCATAATCTTGACACTATTGCTTTGGGCCGGCCCCATGAACCTTTTCGATGCTGTCAACCAAGCCATGACAACAATGTCGACCGGAGGATACTCAACAAAAAATGCAACCATTGCCTATTGGAATTCCGCTTATATTGATTATGTTATAACCATCTTCATGTGTATTGGCGCAACAAATATGAGCCTGATATACTTTTTCATCAATGGTAAATTCAGTAAACTTTTTAAAGACGAAGAAACCATCTGGTTTTATGTCTTTACTATCGGGACAATGCTTCTAGTAACCGGATACCTAATGATGAGAAATATTATCCCCGACTTCGGACAAGCGTTCCGTCTGGCATCATTCCAAGTCGCCTCCTTAATTTCCACAACCGGATTTGCAACAGCCAATTACATTTCTTGGGGACCATTCTTTTGGAACATCGCCATTATACTAATGTTGATTTGCGGCTGTGCCGGCTCTACTTGTGGAGGATTAAAAATGGGAAGGTTTATGATTCTAACCAAGAATCTTTTCAATGAATTTAAAAAAAGAACGCATCCTCATGCCGTTGTTCCTGTCTGTGTTAATGGACATGTATTGGCAGGTGAGGTCGTTTATCGTGTCTTGTCGTTTGCCTTTATCTACCTAGCACTGGTTATCTCCGGATGTTTGATTCTTATGCTTGATGGCGTTGGTTTTGAAGAATCTATAGGATCAGCTTTTACAGCAATGGGAAATGTTGGGCCCGGGCTGGGAAGCGTAGGACCTGCCGGTAATTTTTCGGCACTTCCAGATCTTAGTAAATGGGTACTTTCTTTCTTAATGATGATCGGACGACTGGAGATATTCACAGTTGTCACACTTCTGATTCCCGGATTTTGGAAACAATAGACCCGGTCAAACCTAGTCCTTTATATCTTAAAAAGTATGATACCGCTTCAATTCACGTCGTAGATTTTGTGATTGTCCATTAGTCACTCTATCAAGGAGTTCCCAGAAACGCGAACCATGGTTCATTTCAACCGTATGACATAATTCATGAAGGAGAACATAATCAATCAAAGACCAAGGCAATAGCATTAATGAAAGCGAAAGATTTATTCCTTTACGAGCCGTGCAACTTCCCCATCGTGTGCTACTTTTATTAATCTTCACCGACGTAAAAGAAAAATGATTCGTCAAAGCCAATGTATTCAACCTTTCCGGCAATAAACGAGTAGCCTCACAGCGTAATACCTTCTCAATCCATTTCTTCAAAAGCGCTTGTACACGACTATCTGCAAAATCCGTTTTAGCCGGACATGCTATATTCAACACATCATGTTCCAGCCTCATATAAAAGCTATCACGGTCCGTACAAAACACATGTAAGCTGAAAGAAACCGTTTTCATCTCTGTCTTTTCCGTTATCAGAGACTGGGCCGGATATTTAGCAAGGGAAGCACGCAACCGATCCCTATTTGATTGAATAAAATTAATCAGTCTGTCTATATTACCCCCTTGCGGCAACGTTGCAATCACTACGCCTTTCAATACTTGCAACCGCATATGCACTGCCCGAGTGCTTATCCGTACAGTTATATCACCTAAATCAGAATCATGTATCTTCTTTTCTACCATAACACAAAAGTAGTATTTTAACCACAAACATAATATAGAGAAAATGCTTATCTTTGCAAACAAAATAAAGGTAACAAGAATCATAAATAAATACAATCATGAGCAAGAAAGCAATTTTACTTATCTGCGACGGATGGGGAATCGGAGATCATCAGAAGGATGATGTCATTTTCTGTACTCCTACTCCATATTGGGATAATCTGTTAAAAACATATCCAACCTCTCAGCTCCAGGCTTCAGGTGAAAACGTTGGTTTGCCTGACGGACAAATGGGTAATTCGGAAGTTGGGCACTTGAATATCGGTGCAGGTCGTGTCGTATATCAGGACTTGGTAAAAATAAATCGTGCATGCCGTGACAATTCAATACTAAAGAATCCTGAAATCATCCAAGCTTACAGTTACGCAAAGGATAATAACAAACAGATTCATTTTATGGGTCTCGTTTCTGACGGAGGTGTTCACAGTTCATTAGAACATCTGTTGAAACTCAATGATATCGCCAAAGAATATGGCATCAATAAAGCTTACGTCCACTGTTTCATGGATGGTCGCGACACAGATCCGAAGAGCGGTGTTGGTTTCATCGAACAGTTAGAGAATCACCTGAAGACAACCGGTGGTAAAATCGCTTCAATAATTGGCCGTTATTATGCCATGGATCGTGATAAACGCTGGAACCGCATCAAAGAAGCTTACGATATGCTTGTAAACGGTAAAGGGAAAGAGTCCGAAAACATGGTAAAAGCTGTAGAAGAATCGTATGCAGAAGGTGTAACTGATGAATTTATAAAACCTATTGTGCACACAGAAAACGGCAAACCTGTTGCAAAAATCGAAAAAGGCGATGTGATTATCTTTTTCAACTTCCGTAACGATCGCGCCAAAGAACTCACATTTGTTCTGACACAGCAGGACATGCCTGAAGAAGGGATGCACATCATTCCCGACTTGCAATATTTCTGTATGACGCCTTATGATGCAAACTTCAAAGGTCTGCATATTCTTTTCAACAAAGAAAATGTTAATAATACGCTGGGTGAATATCTCTCATCGAAAGGGAAATCACAACTTCATATAGCCGAGACAGAAAAATATGCACATG
>Ga0183100_1001189_pt1 | contig 13997 bp, 15 predicted proteins | sample Biomet2_FD_127789 | JGI IMG/M metagenome (GOLD analysis project Ga0183100, IMG submission 127789) | Microbial communities from bioreactor (seeded with anoxic lake sediment) at LBNL, California, USA - Biofuel metagenome 2 | ecosystem: Engineered > Bioreactor > Anaerobic > Unclassified ...
TATTTTGCCTGAATGGTCTTTAGCATGGCATCTTTGAGATCAACGCAAGCAAGTACTCCCATTGTCCATCATAAACAAACTGCGAAGCTCAATTATCATTCCACGTCTCCCAGTTAGCTCGAAACTTTCATTTATTTCTTTTTCTTTGAATTCGCTCCAATTGCAACAGTAGCACATAAAATGGCTGCACCTACTGCAATCCATAAGGCTGCATTCATAAATATTTTCTCCTTACGATAAGCTTAAAGTCACTTTTGTAATTCTATGAATAAGTACATTGGGATTTTCTCCAACCAGGCCACTCTTGACGACATTCGTGACTGTCCTTCTGTTGGAATCGGTTCGTTCATGTCGATGATTCGAAAGCCATTTTTAACAAATGCTTTCACATAATCTGATAGAGTCCGGTGTCTGTACAGAATCGGAGCATTTATTCCGTTGATTTCTCCGACCCATTCTTTTGGATTGTGATAATCCGAAATAAGCACTTCGATGCTTCCACTGTCTTTGATCCACTTCGTTTCTTTACCCTTGAAGCACGGATGTAAAATCGAAATAAAAACTGTTCCTCTGGGCTTTAAAACGCGATGGATTTCTTGTAAAGCTGCATCCAAATTCTCAACGTCCATCAGCATCATAGAGCAGAGTACTACATCATAATAATTATCAGCAATATTGTTAAGCTCATTTGCATTGACAACGCAATGGCTGATTGTTAAGTTTTCTTCTTTTGCCTTCTTTTCAGCATAGTCAATCATAACTGCGGAACAGTCGACCGACGTAACGACAGCACCTTTTTGTGCCAATGCTCTCGAATAACCACCTTCACCGCATCCTAAATCAAGAATGTATTTGCCCTTTACTTTTCCCAATTTTTCTAGTGTGTATGGCATTATGTAATATATTCTGAAATCATTTGTCTGCGCTATATTGACCCAGTCGCTGATTTTGGGTTGATTCCAACATTCTGTTGAACTGTCTTTTATCATTTCCTTACTCCGTTTTCATTTGTCAGTTAATAACAAATTCACTTATGCTCCCATTGCGTGTCATAAACATAATGCGAAGTTTAATAGATTCCTAAACTTCGCGGTATGTTCAAAACACGCGATTTACAAAACCTTTAGCAACTTAACGTATTTACCTTGTTCATCTTCACCCTCAAATATTATATCAGTAAATCCTTTCTTTTCATACAAATGACGTGCATTGACATTATCAATATCAACCCCAAGCGACATTTCTTTATATCCAAGTTTCTTCGCGCAATTCACAAGATAGTCAACTATTACGCCGCCTATTCCTTGGTTCCGATATTCTGAATTTACAATCAATCTCGAAAGATATATCCGTTGTTGTTTTATCGTGTAATCTGGGTCACCGTTTTGAAAAACTAATGCCCCTTCTCCAATAAACTCATCGTTGACTTTATAGATAAAAACTACCCGGTTTCCCAAAACAATCTCATCATACCACTTTTGAGCGTGTGGTTGTCTACTCATATCCCATATGTTTGAACACTTTGCATAATCTTTCGGATCAAGTTTTTTAATTGTATAATCTATGCTTTTCACCAGCTTCATGTTTGATAAATAATCAGATCTTGTTCGCAATGAATGTCATAAACAAACGGCGAAGTTCACCAGACACTTTTTGACAATCAGTTTGCTCATAATATATTTATCCTATTTTCTTGACATGACAACCCTGAACACTGTCAGATGTATGATAACAGAAAATGTACAGCTGCCGATCCACCATGCAGTGGCGTACGAGAGGCCATGGGATGTAATGAAATAGGCGGCATAAAGTGATAGAAAAAACTGAATGAATGACATCAGCAAACCCGGATTCCATTCCATCATCTTAACGCCTTGAAAGATATGCGTGAAACAATTCATGATACTAAAAATAATAATACAAAGTCCGAAGCCAATATTGAAGCAGGCCGCTATGCCAAAAATCAAAAAAGCAATCCATACCAACAATATATTGATCCAAAATATCTTAATATCTGTTAGCGTTTCTTTGCCGACAGGCAAATTGAAAATTCGCTCATTCATAAAATTTTTGAATCCACCGGGCCAAAAATGTTCTTCTGCCTGATGGAATAAGTACAAAGGAATATTGCAAAGTGCCCAAAAGATAGGCTGATCCCATCTGCTAAAAGCAAATAAAGTTATTGTTGCAATAATGCCCATCCAAGGGCATAATTTTGCCCAAGCTTGATTCGCTGCAAATCGCTTAATCATAATGGTTTAAATACCTCATCATACAATAGTACGAATAATCGGGCCATGGTTTCAATGGATGTCATAAACATAATGAGCAGCTCAAAAGGAATGAGAGAAGACACATTGTGCTCATACCCTTGCATATGAACTAAAGTAATCTTTTGATATCTTACTCAATGATATACGCACTAACAATTTCACCATAATAAGCAGTATGATAATCCCTGTTTGCCATTGGGAATGAACCATCAACATCCTGCGGATGAAATTTATCCTTGTTTTCCTGCGTCATTTCTTTTTCATCCTGTTTTTGCTTGTATATAACTCTGCACTCAAGCGTTAAAGGAAATTCCTTAATAGCAGGGGCAGAAACAATATTAGGTTTTTCCAGTGTCAAACTAAGTTCTTTGACTTTATCTATGTCACGACCGGATTTTGAACCACAAACTCCCAATATTTTTTTATCGTACTCACCATATGGAATATTGATTGTAAATTCTCTGCTTTTCTCAATTTGCTCTTGTGTAAAACGATGTTCTCTAACGAAAACTATAAAAATTGGTTTTGCCCATTCAATTCCGAGCATTCCCCAGCCAATTGTCATAGAATTTACTTTGTCGTCTACCTTTGTGGTCAATAAGACACCTTTTTTGAGTGCCTTCATAATATCTCCTGCATAATCAAATAATTCGATTTCTTTTTTCATCCTAAATTATCCTCCTTGAATTTTGATTGTCTCCATGATATTCTAATATTAATCAAATAACAAGTATGCACTTTTTAGTGAGATACTATCTAAAAGGAGAGTATTGTATGAATGGCTGTAAAGAGGTTAATGTAACACCTTTCGCATATTCCATGTCACTGATAGGCGGCAAATGGAAGATGCATATTCTTTTCTGGCTTTGGAAAAAGGAAGTTCTCCGATACGGCGAATTAAAAAAGTCATTAGGTCAAATCACGCATAAAATGCTCAGTACACAACTAAAGGAGTTGCAACGTGATGATTTAATTGTGAGAAATGAATATCCACAGGTGCCACCCAAAGTGGAATACAACTTATCTGAAAAAGGTAAAACCTTAATGCCAGTACTGGATTTATTATGCCATTGGGGGAGTGCCCATATGCCAAAAAATCTTTAAATCACTCTTCGTGTTATATAAATAATTAGGTTAATCTTTCGACGTAAGTCATAAACAAACTGCGAAGTTCAATTCTGGGTTACACTTCGCCTTGCATGAATGATATAAGAGTAGAATTACGAAATCATTCTATCAATACGAAGCCATCTTTGCATAAAGTCCCAGTCTTGCAAACTTCCATCTTCATTTAGAATTCCAAGGAACACACCATCTCCTTTGCCTACTTGCCAAATAGCAGTTGCTGAATTAACCTTCTGAGAAATACGTGATGTTGCTATGTAGTGCAAAAATGCATCTCGACCTTTTCCACAGGTTTGAGCGACATAGGCCACCAAATAAATATCAATGACATTCGCACCAAAATCTGATATAGAGTGGTCTAAAAGGTGGACTCGTATAATTTCTCGGCAAAATTCAAGGGGCACAGCCATGATTTCAGGTTTAATTTCATCTATTAGATAAGAAGAATAACTCCGTTTTTCCCATGCTTTGAGTTGAAAAATATCTCCATTCTGATGTTTAAGGGGTTCTATCATATTTTTAACATTACAAACTGTAGGAATAACATGATCGTTTAAACTGCGCCCACATGGGCAATCAGGGAGAGAAAATTCTCCATGCACCATTCTGATTCACTATCCTTCTAATGTAATAAACATAATGGGAATTTCAAAATAAAGTAGAAACGACACATTGTGCTCTTCATGACACTGATGCCAATCATTCAACTTCTTTCTGCAAATTCTCCACAGATATGCCATACAGCTTTGCAAGTGCAAATAAATTTGATGTGCTTGGGTCAGAGGTTCCGCTTTCCCACTTGGATACCGCCTGTCTGCTCACTCCGATTGTTTCTGCCACAAACTCTTGTGTCATCTTACAGCGAGTACGATGTACCCTTAGCGCTTCTCCAAGAGATTTTCTCACGGTAGATTTTTCCTGTCGAACATCTTTTGATTTTAAGTATTTCAAAAGAGCACGGACTATGAGTACAATCAAGCCAATAAATACGCTCACCATGATAAGGTCGATTACAGCAATAATGACAGTTACTTTCATAATTCAACTGCCTCCTTTCTTGTTGGCTATAGCTTATCAAAATGAGCTGGTTGCCACCACCAACTATCACGCAAATATCGGTTGCGTTTCAGTTGCATTTAAAAAACTTAATTTTAAGGCAGTAAGATTATATAAATAATTAGATCCCCCCCATTGTCTATCATATACACAATGCGAAGTTCATTCTAATTTTCACGTGCTGGCTTTCTTTTACTTTGTAGATATAAACATTCCATATTCTTTTGGAATATGAATTTTGCCATTCACCTTACGATTGTTAAGAATTCGGTGGATCTCTTTCCTGGATATGTTTTTGAAGTCAGTAAACGATGTTAATGACATCATATAATCAATTAAGTCATCGGTATTTGTAACTTCAAGAGTATCTTCGTAAAATCTTTTTTCTACGATTCTGAAATGTTCGCCTAAAACAGTCGCACCATTCTGCAAGGTAAAATTATTATTCATCTCTTTTTTCACGCCGTAATCGGAAAGTAGTTCCTGTAAATACTGGTTAATCCCATGTTCACCATATGTCGCACAATAGAATTTTCCGTTAGGCTTTAAAACCCTTTTTATTTCTCGCAAGGCTTTATGTATGTCAGGCACATGATAAAGCATCATATTCGCAATTATAAAATCCATGCTTTCATTCATATATGGTATGTCTTGAATATCCACTTGTCTGAATGTTATGCCGTCAAGGTTGATCAAAACTTTTCGAGCAGCATTAAGCATACCTTCCGAAAAGTCAGTTAAAATTAACTGACAACCATTTGGTAGCAGGCTATAATTATGAAGCCATATACCACCATTTCCACATCCTAATTCCAAGATGTGGGCATTGGGGAACAGATTATACTGCTCAAAGATCCACATCCCAAATCCTTTTTTATTTGTACTGTATTTTTCATGGATGTTAATCCTGGTGATTAGGTTATCCGCTGTTGCATACTGATTTATAACATTTTTAATATCGTCGGTTGCTTTCATTACGCACCTCATTCAGCAATTTTTTTTAGAATCTTTAGGTTGTATGCGAAGCTTAAACAGGTTTTCAGAGTTTTAGTATAAACACAATCCTGCTAATAAAAGTCAAGAAAAATTTTTAAGAATATGTGATATTGTTAATGACTTAAAATAAGTATAGCAAAGCTAAACATCTATATCAATAGATGCCCTGTAAAATAATAGCAATTGTTTTAACGATACAATTCTTTTACTCTAACATAATAAATCCTCAGAAATTTATTTAGAGCTGCTATTTTTGCCACGCGAGGGGTTTCCCTTCAGCCTCTTTCTTCAGCAGGAAATCATACACAGCTGTATCCTTAGTTGGTTTGACACACTTTAGAAAACGTATAATTTCATATCCGGTCTTACGCAATGAGGAAGACCCACGTTTTGAAATATGCCTGTTGGTTCCCGTAAATGTCCCAGACTGGCAGGGCGGGGCATCTAAGCCTGCGTAGGCAACCAACGCGCTGCCGATATGAAAGCGTCGTGCATCGCCTATTTCGGCAATAAGTCTTGGCCCGAGAATGTTACCTACGCCTAACATTGCCATCACGACATCGTATTCTTTTAATCCGCTTGCAAGGTCACGCATCTGTGCTAAAATAGATACAAGAGTTTTGTCAATCATATGCAGAACTCTTACAGATTGCAAAACGAGCATTTTGGTCGATGACATTTTGGAAGACATCGTTGGGATACCGTTTACAGCCAGAGCATAGATTGTCTTTGCTTTTTGTATGCTGGTGCGGTATCCCTTTCCTTTTGTCCAGGAGTTGTAGTGCTCAATGAAATCTTGATCCGACATACAGGCAATATTATCGTAGTGTCAGTATTCATGCACGAAATCACAGAGTTTATCCTTGTCAGGTACATCTGAGCGATTCCAAAGAACAATTTTAATACCGGGCATTGTTTGATCTATGAGATTTGTCATTGCCTGCTTTGCTTTTACACGCATGGACAGGTAGTTTAAATACTGCCGGTTTAGGTTCTTCAGTTCTTGGTATGTCTCCTCTGTCGGCTCAAAATCAACAAGCCTGTGCCAATAATCGATACCATAGCTTGCAATTTTAATTGAATCAAGCGGATCTGTCTTGCCTTTACGAATCGCGATCATGGAATACTTTTTCATGAGATAAGCATTTACAACACTGACGAAAATTCCATGCTGCTTAAGAAATGTCAGTATGGGATAATGGTATGCTCCAGTTGATTCAATAACAACCTGGACTTCATCATTCAGTCTATGTATTTGTTCTACCAACTGCAGCAAATCTTTCTCGCAATGCGGAACATCATATGGAGTAATCAGCACTTCGCCATAAGGGCGCATAAAACAAACGGTGCTCTTTCCTCTGGAAACATCAACTCCGACACTAACCATAGAATTCGTCCTTAAAATTACATGGTATCCATCCTTGCTTATCACCTGTCAATGCCGGATTTAAAATGACCGAAAACGCCGGTGAGAAATGACCCACAAAAGCCGAAAAGAATTGCCGGAATCAAAAACGCCAGTCAATCTTGCGCCGGTTGTTCCAATGCCGGAATATCTGCCGCCGGAACCGTTTGAACACCGGTTTTAAGTCTGTCTCTCAACCGATATGTTTCACCCCGGATGTTGATTACATGAGCGTGATGCAACAGTCGGTCAAGTGTGGCAGTGGCAATGACGGTGTCACTCATCAGCTCGCCCCATTCACTGAAGTGCTTGTTGCTGGTCAGGATGATGCTGCCGGTTTCATATCGGGAGCATATGAGGCGGAACAGGAGTTCAGCTGATTCCCGGTTAAGCTGCATGTATCCGACTTCATCCACAATGAGGATATCAGGGCGGAGATAGACCCGCCATCGTCGTTCCAACCGTCCCTGAACACTGGCTTTACTGAGATCAGCAATGAGTTGGGGCAACGTCACAAAATATACCGTCATGCCGTTTCGCAGCGCCTGCATGGCGAGGCCGACGGCGAGATGTGTTTTGCCTACACCCGGCGGACCCAGGAAAACGACATTTTCGTTTCTTGCAGCAAACGCCAGCGTGGACAGTTCTTTCATTTGCCTTGGGTCAATGCTGGGCTGAAAATTAAAATCAAATTCTTCCAGAGTCTTTCGATTGGGTAGTCTGGAAAGTTTAATCCGGGTTTCTTCGCTGCGACGCTTCCGCTCTTTCTGCTCCACATCAAGAAGTTCACCGAGAAAAGCAAGGTAGGTTAACTCACGATGGGAAGCGTCTTCCAGTCTGGTGTCCAGAAGCTCTGCCGCCGTGGTTAATCCCATAGTTTCCAGCAGTTCACGGGTATGTTCCAGTTCAACCATTGGATGCCACCCCCGTAACCTGATCGTAAATATCCAAAGAGCGAATCTCAACAGATACATTGTTGCTCTGTCTTGCAAATGGTGCTGCTACCGGAAGTCCATCATGTTCTGCAAGACCTTGATATTGCCCTTTTAGCCACACGATACGTCCGGAAGCATATTCTACTTTGTGATCGGCTATGCAGACTTCTCCGTCATATGCTTCAAAAGTATCGCCGCAGATTCGAACACGGAGTTCCCGCCCGGCGTACTGCCATGGAATACCGTATCTTGCTCCGTCAAAGCTGACAAAGCCGTCTTTTGTGACTCTTCTTGTTTCCCAGCGATATTTGTCACGGCTTGCTTTTCCAGGTAGAGAACGGAGCGTTTCATTCGACAATTCTTCCAATGGAATCTTGCCCGTTGTTCCATGCACTTTACTATCTGCCTTGCAGCACCACTCAAGCGCTTGTAAATTCAGATCATCAATCCCAGTGAATTTTCTGCCGGGCAGAAAGTTGTTCTTTACATACTGAACCAGTCTCTCAACTTTGCCCTTCGTCTGAGGGCGGCGTACTCTGCAAACCTTTGGGACGAATCCCATATCGGATGCAAAATCGGCGAACTTGGTATTCCATATGGTTTGTCCGGCTTCCCTGTGATCAACCACTGTTTTCATGTTGTCTGTCAGGACTATTTCAGGAACACCACCGAAATATTCAAACGCATGAATCATACAGCGTTCCATGCTGTACAAATCACATCGTTTCGTAAACTCTACATACTTAGCCCTTGAACATCCCAGAATCATTACAAATGCTGGAACTTTGTGGATTTCTCCTTTGTCGTCTATGTAATTGCAGATGCCCCAATCCATCTGTGCCTGCTTTCCCGGAAGGCTTTCATATCGGGGAACTGACGGAATATTTTTCGCCGGACGAAATGGATGCACATAGTCTTTTAAAATAGTCATTCCGCCGGTATATCCCTTTTTATGCAGTCGCTCCAGCATTACCACGCAATTAAAGATTCCCTGACTCATCATGAGATGGATTTCCTCTTTGAAAGCATCGAGCTTTGACGATGATTTTGCCTGAACCTCACATTGCGCCTGTGGTTCCCGATACTTTCGGGCTGTATTCTTTGAAATGCCTAATTCATTTCCGATGGCATAGCTGCTCTTGCCATCCTTTGCTTTTTCGCGTATCATGAGTATTAGCCCACTCCTTATCATTCCGGTCACTCCCATACAAGTTGTCACAAGCTTTATGGTAGACCTTGATTTGGTGTGGGTCAATTTTTTCGGCGATTTGGGTCAATTATACTCCGGCGATGACACCGGCGATGACATCACCATTCAGATTGGTTTGTTACACGAAAGCCATATGGTTTCAACCTGCTAAATCGAATGCTCATAATAAGGGGATGGCTGACGGATTATGTTACGGATGCGAAATCCAATGCGAAGCACGCCAGACCATGATTCCTCTTATTATAAAAAATAAGCACAAACATCACCAGTTTTAGGTGAATGTCTGTGCTTATATAGTACCAATGGGAAGGTGAAAAATCACAAGTACACCAAAGTTGTATTTGATATATTGAAAGTAAGCTTGTTACGAGGGTGCGCGCGTTGCGACGGTAATTTTAGGAGAAATCAATTTCAAATCCACCCAAAATAATAAATTCCCTAAGCAGCTTATCAACTTTAATATTGACTTTAAATATCGGAATGCTCGTTTTTTCCACAGCTTCAAAATGCGTCTTGGCAGTTTCTTTGTTCACTGTGCTTTTTAGCTCTTCGAACCGCCCAAACTCATTTATATTGGTTTCTGTAACCTTTAGAGCCATGAAGTTTTTCAGTTTGGCTTCATCTAGCCCAAGTGCAACTGCTAAATTATGAATCTGATTTGCTTTTGCTCTGAAACGGTAGTCGGTAATATAATCCCGTAAAGATTTCCCGTCTTCAATACTTGCGTCCCCTCGTTGCACATCTCTAAGAAAGAATTCAGCATATTTCTGTTCTTCTTGTGTTAGGGTAGCAAAGGTTTTGTGTAGTTCCTTTAAAGATTCTGAAACAGCATCCGCTGAAATGTCAGGTTGGTGTATCAATTTAAGATACTTATCAAACCGCGAATTCATATAGTCAGCATCAATAAGCCCTGTATCAATTTCTGTTAAGTAACCTACAAGGTCGTAAGGTGCATCACTCAAGCCACCGCCGATTGAAGTAGATGTAAACAACTCTTTGTAGCGAAGTGCAAGAATTAAATATGTGTTTTCGCCAAAATCCATAGGATGTTTTTCCCAAGTGAAACCTTGGATTTTTGCTGCTTCTAAATAGAGATTTAATTCCTTGAACAACTTTGCAAATCTACCACGTTCAGGTGCGCTTTCAGGTAGTTTTTCAAAGTCACTCACACCTGCAAGGGTGAACAAGTCTTTAATATCAGCAAAACAAGAGTTCACTTTTTGAAGATTAAAATCAAGCCGTTCCACAAAAAGTCCTAGAGGCTTATCTCCTGAATATTCTTTGACGGCATCATTTATATTTCTTTCCATTGAATGCGGATACCTGTAATAACGAATCGTGCCAAAAGGTTTTTCTGGGCCAAAAAGCCGATTTGTTCTCGAAAAAGCTTGGATAATGTTTTCGTAATAAAGCACTTTGTCCATGTATAAGGTGTTAATCCATTTGGAATCAAAGCCCGTGAGCATCTGGTCAACGACAATCAGAAGGTCAATTTGCTCTTCTGGTGTACGCTCAATTCGAGTATATGGTTCTTTATGGGCAAGCCTTGCGGCAATATCCTTTTTATACTTTCCATACGTAGCAAGTTTATAGCTTTGATTGTATTTCCTGTTGTAGTCCTCAACGATTTCTACAAGCCCACTTTCTTTAAAAGTCACGCCACCATTATTGTCAATAGTTGGGTCAAAAAGGCATGCAATCTTCAAATCAGGTTTTTTGTCTTTAAGTAAGCGGTAGTAGGTAATTGCTTCCGGAATACTGCTTGTGGCAAATATAGCATGAAATTTGTTATCACGGCTTAAAGTTATCCAGTTAGCAAGAATGTCTTCAACCACCTTGCCTTGGTGGGTAGCTGTTTCGTATTGGGATCTTGGTACATAATCCTCAATGCCTTTAATGTAGTTGTCATTGGCATCTTTATGACCTGCCATTTTTATTTTAGCTGGGTTCATGTATTCATTATAAACAGCAGCTTTCGTAGGGTCAGCTAAGGCCTCTGTTTCTGTTTGAGCCTTTGCCTTATCAAGGGCAACGGCTTTTCTAATATCCCTGTCTTTATAAGTCATAACCTTATATGGGTCAAATCCAAGAACATTTTTATCACGAATACCATCTGCAATGCTATATCTATGTAGCTCATTTCCAAGCACTGTAGCTGTTGTATTCATCTTTTTTTGATTTTCGATATTGATTGGTGTTCCAGTAAAACCAAAGAATACGGCATTTTTGAAAAATGCTTTAGTATCAATGAGCATATCGCCAAAGGTAGAACGATGGCATTCATCAATGATAACAACAATACGCTTTGACTGAATCAAATCAAGGTCATGTGCATTAAGTCCGGCTTCCTCTTTGATATTGCTCATCTTTTGAATGGATGTAACAATAAGGGTATCGGTAGGCTTTGAACTTTTTAATTTGGCTATTAAGACACTTGTATCTTCTGTAGCTTGAACTTCTTCATTTTCATCGGCAAAGCTGTTGTATTCCTTTAGGGACTGTGTTCCGAGCTCAATTCTATCTATGAGGAATACAACCTTGTCTGCATCCTTTGAATTTGAAATAAGCTGTGCAGACTTAAAGCTTGTCATTGTTTTGCCGGATCCTGTTGTATGCCAAACATGCCCACCAAGCTGATTGACAGACTTCCAATCTGTTTTGGATACTACATCAGATATGGCGTTTGCAGCATAATACTGATAGCTACGCATTACTTTTAACACCCCATCAGAGGTATCCGCAACGGTGTAAAAGCCAATTAATTTGTGTGCCATAGGAATGGAAAGGAAATCAGCAGCAATGTACTTCCAATCATTCATGGGAGTATTATCGAAGTTCGCCCAGTGAAAGTAGTAATCGGTGTTAAACTTGCCATCCGGTCCTGGATTTGCAAAATATACGGTTTCTTCTGGTTCCATTGCAACAAAAACTTGAACAAGGGAAAATAGTCCTGTGAAAACACCTTCATTATTATATTTTTCGATTTGGTTATACGCCTGACTAACAGGTATGCCACTTTTTTTTAATTCAATATGAATCACAGGCATGCCGTTGATTAACAGCATTAAATCCCCACGGCGATCATTAAGGATGCTTGATTTTGTCGAGAATTTAGGCTGCTGTGCAATTTGATAACGGCTTTGCCCTGCAGCAATTTCTCCACGGTCGTATATTTTCAGACTTACTTCCTTGCCTAAGTGGAGGGCATCATCTGGATTATCCCTTTTAATAGAAATAGTCTTGCCATTGATAAATCCGTTAAGTTTAAGAGGTGTTCTCAAAGCTGTAATTTGCTCTATAATTTGTGCCATTTCGCTATCAGTGATAGGGTAGTTATTTAACTTATCAATATCTCTGTTATTGTCAAATAAGATATTTGCCCAGTTCTGAATCAGGTCTGCTTCGGATGGATTTTTTAACACTTCATTTTCCCAACCGTAGTTTTTTAGAACTTCTATGAGGGCGTTTTCAAACTCTAATTCTTTTTGAAATACCATAGTTTTTCCTTTCCGCTATGTAAGAAAATGATATTGGGCTATAAAAGCATCTTTTCTAAGAAAGCTTTCTTGATATTGGTTAGTTTTTGTAGTTTTTCTTTTTGCAAGTTAATTTGAGCGTCAATATTTTTGAAAAGGTTTCCTATTTTTATTTTTTCATCTTTATGTGGCACTAATATTTCTTGTTTATCTAAATCAGATTTACTTAAATTACCAATAGATCCGTTACCACCTGCAACATTCATATTAATGAATTTTAGGTACCAGTTTGAACTCATTGAGGCGTTAAGAAAAAATGGTTCTTCTGTTTGAGCTGACAACATAAATCCACCATGCACAGCCCTATTTTTTTCAATATTGGTAACAACAGCGTGTTTTCCTACTAACCTTGTTGAGCCATTTGCAGAAGTGATTAAAATGTCATTTTCTTCAATTGGACTAATATTTATAGCTTCGGCGGAAACAAAAACGTCATCTGTATGCAAAACAAATTGATCTTCATTGATATTAGAAGAACGCAAGACTCTAACACCATTATCACGAATATCGATAGGTCTATATGTTAAACCTCTTTTGACTTCTGCAATTTTAGAAAATTCAATTTTTCTCCACTCCTCGCGAAACCCATCAAACCTCACCTCAGGCACCTTTGTACCGTCTTTTGGAAACATTTTATTAAGCATGGACTTTTTAAAGTTTACAAGCTTATCATATCTTTGTAGCTCGGCAGAGTATAACTTATCAAAACCCTTGAAAAAAGCGGCTATCTTATTCTGCTCGTCAGTATCCGGAATAGATAGCTTTCTTTTTTTCCAGTCATCCACATCAAATACTAATTTTTCAATATCAATGCCGTAAGAACTGATAAAGAATTTTTTATACATATCAGGCAGTTTGGAAATCAACGTTAAAAATTCTGTGGTAATGTCGCTGTTTGCAATGGCTACTAAATATTCATTTGAAACAATAGCTCCATCAAACTTTTCTGGAACAATGCCATTAGCTCCATGCACTACTTGACGTTTTGATATAACGTAATCCCCAGCTTTTAGCTCAAAATAATTCTTTACTAAAATTTGCTTGCCTTTCAAAAATCCACGAGAAACAACACCTTCGTTACGGCGCTTTACTGTGATAAGCTGATAGGTTGTGTTATCATCTAAAACAACAGGGCGTTTCTTTTCGGTTATCACATCGCTGATTTTAGGGTGTTTCCAGTCCTCGACAAAACCATTGAAACGAATATCAGGTGTATTCTCAGCCATATCATTCACCCTTTAGCAGCTTTTGAAATTCGCTGAGTCCTTTCATGTCAAATTCATTTCCAGTAAGCTCATCAATGAGAGCAGACAACGCATCTTGTGTTTCACTTATTTGGATTGTCAACAGTAAATCGGACAAGTTTTATAAGGTTTGTAATCTGAATTGAACTGGTGTTAAATAATTCAGCGAGCCGTGAATCCTGAATGTATTAAACCAATGCACATAATCTGATAATTC
>Ga0183100_1001190_pt1 | contig 13996 bp, 12 predicted proteins | sample Biomet2_FD_127789 | JGI IMG/M metagenome (GOLD analysis project Ga0183100, IMG submission 127789) | Microbial communities from bioreactor (seeded with anoxic lake sediment) at LBNL, California, USA - Biofuel metagenome 2 | ecosystem: Engineered > Bioreactor > Anaerobic > Unclassified ...
GTCTTGTCCGTATTTACCGTTGAGGAAGATGAAGTGCTGCCGGAACCTCCTTTGCTGTTTGTCGTAACGCTAAAGGTGACGCTGATGGTCACCGCGTAAGCCGGCATGGTGAATTTGTTGTGACTGACCGCAACGGTGGCACCGGGATTGCCGGTTTGGCAAACGGAGATCGTGCCCACCTCATAGCCGGGGTTTGCTGTGGGGGTGATGGTGACGGTTTCGCCGGCCATGACCCGCGTTGTGCCGGAGGTGATTGTGCCGGTGGTGCCTGCATTGGCGGCCACGCCGCCGTTTGTACCTGCGCTGACCGTGACAAGGTTGTTGGCTATCAATGTTACGACCTGAGCGTTGCCTGTTCCGCTGTTAAGAATTTTATAGTTCTCGCTGTCGCTGGTAAAATAGCCGCTGTAATCGGTGGAGTTTGCGCCGGTGATGTTGACCCTGTCGGATTGGAAAAAGTTCCTCGTGGTCACGCCGATGGGCGCGCCGCTTTCCAGCGGTTTATCGGTGCTGACGGTAATAACATCAGACTCATGATACAGGAGCACATTTTGGTCGATTTGATCCGCACCCGTGCCGGAGGTGTTGCCGGTAATCACCGCATTGCCGCCGATGGTGAAACTGCTACTGTTGACGCCCACGCCGCCGTTGGTGTTTCCGGTAACGCTGCCGCCTAACATGGTACAGCTGCCTTCGTAGGTATACACGCCTTTCCCATTGCCGGTGATGCTGCCGCCCAGCATGGAAAAATTACCATAGACCTGCATGCCGTAGTCCCCGCCGGTAATTTTGCCCGGATTTTCCGCCGCACCGTCGCTGGTGTCTGTCAGCGTCACGTTTGCGCCTTGCAGGATTTGGAATACCGATTTGTTGATTCCTGACATATTTGTGCCATCGATGGTCTTGCCGTTCAGGTCGAGAACGGCGGTTCTGCCGCCGTTAAAGGTCAGCGAAGCGGTCGTATCTACATCGGACTGGAGCTGAATGTATGCCGTACTGCCGGATAAGCCATTGGCGTAGCTTACGGCGTCGGTGAGGGTGCCGCTGCCGACCCAAGTATCGGGCGCGGTACCGTCTGCCTTTGCCACGCCCCATTTGGCTTCAACCGTCGGCTCCGCCCATGCCTTGTCCAGCATTGGGTAGCCGCCGTTTACGTTGCCGCTGTCGGCTTTCCATGTGCGGTAGTCGGCGCTTGCCTTGTCGTTTACCCAGCCGTTGAGAGCGGCGAGGAGGGTGCTGCCGTAGGCGAGGGTCGCATCTGCTGAATCTCCAAACTGAGTTGCTGTGCCAGCCGTCAGCGTGCTGCTGCTGCTGACAAATGTGCCGCAACTCTGGACGGTTACCGTACCAATAATGGCACCAATACCTTTGTTTGCAGAGCTTTTTAAATAGTAGCAGTTGGTGACGGTGCCGCCGTTTGCATTTCCCACAATGCCGCCGGAACAGGCACCGGGAGCGGCACTTACGCTGCCGGTGCTGTAACAATTGGTGATGTTGGAATTATTTGCCACACCAACAATGCCCCCTGTAATAATGGAGGAAAACATAACTTCGTTGCTGCTAGTAGCGCTTACGTTGCCGGTATTGTAGCAATTGGTGATAGTAGTATTCTTAGCCACACTCGCAATGCTGCCAGCAAGGGCATCGTAGGTACTCGTGGCGGTTACCGAGGAGCCAATCAGCCCAATATTTTTGATGGTGGCGCTGTTGGTAAAACCAAACAATCCGGCGTAGGCGGGATAGCCATCGCTGGGACTCACATCAACCTTTATTCCTGTAATGGTGTGCCCCTGTCCGTCAAAGGCGCCGGCAAATTCGCCATTTTGTGTGCCCACCGGCGTCCAGAGAAAGCCGGAAACGTTGATGTCGTTGGCAAGCTTCACAGTGTAGTCCAGGTAATCCGCGCCGTTCGCCGACCAGAACGCCGCGCCCTTGGCGGTGTAGATAGTAAGAGTGGTGCCGTCAATCCAGTAATCACCGGTGGTTTTCGCGTTGGTCGCATCCGCCGCGTACTCCGTCGCCGTGGGGAGCGAATCTGCCCACGCCGCGGTGGGCATCATGGTTACTACCATGCATACCGCAAGTAAAATACTTAGAACCTTTTTTTTCATCTTGTTTTTATCTCCTATTTTAATATCTTTTTTGGCCAGTAACACACGCCCACATCCAGTGAGCGGGGCTTGTCCAAATGAAAGTCGGCACAGCGGCAATACCAGCACTGCCGTATTCCATCCGGAGTCTCGGCTCTTGGCTCAAAAGCCGGGCAAACCTGGCGCGGCCACACATTACCCTCGGCATTGGGGGCAGAAAGGAGCGCGTCCTCCTGCCTGCGCCGGCGGCTATCCATAATATCACGCTCCTTTGCGCTGAAATGTATGGCGAATTTTCTGCTAAATTCTGCTAAAAGAGTACCATATAAAAAGAAAAAATGAGCCTTTACACTTAAAAGACTCATTTTTACACTTAAAAACTCATATTCACTTAAAATTCACTCTTGACAAACGAAAATTGTCCGATTTTACACCAGCAGACGAACCCGGAAAATACCCTCTTCCACAGAATAGATTAACTCGCCGTCATATTTCTTTGCAAAGGTGATGACGCTTTTGCTGCCTAAGCCGTGACCTTTTTCATGGGTAACAGGATAGCCATTTTCGTCAAGGGCAGTATCCTCTGCGCAGGGATTTTCCATTTCCAAAAGCAGTCGCCCCAAATTGCGGCAGATAAAATGGATATATAACGGTTTGCTGCCCGATTGCTTCAAGCAAGCCGTAATGGCATTTTCCAAAAGATTTGACACCACCATGGAAAGCTCAAGGGAATCCTCCGGAAGGTCGCTTGGAATATCCAGTTCCATCATGGTGGGAATGCCCGACTGCTCCGCCAGCTTTGCGTAATGACAGACAGCGGCATTGACAACCGGATTTTCACAGTAGACCTTGCTAAGCTTGGGCACGGTCTGATTCTGTTTTTTCAGCAGGGCGACAGCCTCCTGGTTTTCCCCTTTCTCCAAAAACTCTAACAGCATATTGTTGAAATGACGGCGGTCATGGGCGGCAAGGCTGTCCTGCACCGACACCTCCTCCATCAGTTTAAGCCGTTCTGACATATTGCCGGCAGCTAATTGCAGATATTCCCGCTCCGTCTGCATTTTTTGATTTTCCTCTTTCACCCGATACTCTTGCTGAATATTTTTGAGAGAGAGGAGAATGGAGCCGTAGGCGGCAAGTCCGATAAAAATCACTAAAAGCAGTGGCACAGCCTGTTCAGTCAGCATGGCAACAACGTCATCCGAGGATAGGACATAGTAATTAAATGTAATGTAAATGCCCAGCGCCACGGCGAAATACGCCGTCCAATGCTCCACTGCCTGCCGATAAAGCGGCCGCACATAACGCGACAAAACCAACAGAAATGCGCCGAACAGAATCACGCGCAGCAGCGAGTTTGCGTAGGCGGGGAATGGCAATTTTCTTGAGCCGATAAAGCTGAGGATAACGACGACGTCGCTGATGTTCTGGACGGTGAGATAGGAAAACAGCCACTGCATAAAAGTGTCTTTGAACAGCGGCCGAACAGCAAAACACAGCACCGCAAACAAAATGATATCAAGCTTTGAAAGCAAGGTCAAGTTTCCGCTGAGATAACAGTAAATTGCCGTGCCTAAATCAGCGGAAAGAATACCAAGCATGGTGAGCAGCGTCACTTTTTTGGAGTATTTCGGCTGTAAAAGCGTCATCATCAGCAGAACATTGGCTGTGGTGGAGATCACCGCCCGCAATATGTCGGGAAGAAGTTCACTCATCTGCGCGCCTCCTTTGCCATCAAAAAATTCATGTATTGATCTCGTACCGCTGGGTATTGCTTTGCCGCAATGGGAATAACTTTTCCGCCGTGAAGGGTAAAGCTATCCTTTGCAAAGCGTTCCACCCACCGCATATTAATGAGGTACGAGGTATGACATTGTAAAAGACGGGCGTCCTTTAAAACGGGCATACTATATTCCGCGAAACTTTCCCGGATGGTACGGCTGATTACCTCTTCACCATTTATCAAGGTAAAGAGGACGGCATGACTGCGGTATTCGCAGCAAAGAATATCTGATAGCTTTAATACCCGAATCCCATCCGTGGTCTTGATTGTAACCGTCTGCTCCTCGGTCAAGTCTATTTTTGAGATAGCAAAAGTGAGCGTATCGAACAGCTGCCGTTTATCAATCGGTTTAATCAAATAGTTGGTGGGGCTTGCGGCGTAAGCCTGTAAAGCAAATTGAGGCTCGGTGGTGGCATAGATGATTTGCGCCTCGCGGTCAATACGGCGAATCTCTTTGCCAAGTTCGATGCCACTGACCATGGGCATGACAATATCCAATAGGTAGAGATGAAAGCCCTTTGCTTCAATGGCGGTCAGCAATTGATCAGGGTGAGAGTATTTTTTGATCTCTGCTTCCAATGTATGAGCGGCAAGGTATTCTATTATGTACGCGTTGATGATTTCCAACTCTCCCGGTTGGTCGTCACAGACAGCGATTTGCAGCATAGCTGCACCTCCAGCAAAGCGGCATATTGGTCTTATGCAAGAACGATGCCGTAATTTTATAAATAGTTTTTGAAATGATTATATCATGCCGAATGTCGCAAGTCTATTGTTCCACAAATTCGGATCAGCGGTTAGGTCGAACAACAGCCCATAGCAAAAAGTCGAGACAGCCACACGAAAAAGTGTTGGCTATCTCGGCTTTTCGCTTAAAATATTGTTTTGAAATAATCGTCAAAGATCTCAGGGCATAACAGATTTTGGCGAAAGTTTCAACAGTTAGATCGTGTGCTCAAGAAATATATCATAAACATAATGGGAATCCTAATTGACTTGCTTAGATTCCGTTTATGCTCTTGATATTACTCGAGACTGAAAAATCAGTCAAACAATTTCTTGCTCAATCGTATTCCATAAGCAAAGTACGGTTGACTTAAATACTGCTCTTTGTCCTGTCTGTACCCGTGTTTCTCATAAAAGGAAATGGCATGTACATTTTCTTTAAAAGCCCATATAGCAACTTCATGATGGCCTAATCCAAAAGCCTCTTGCTCAGCAAAGTTGAGCAGCTGACTGCCAATTCCTTGATTTTGATATGCCTTCAAAATGTAAATACGCCATACTTCAAAAGCCATGGGTATGTCTTTGTCAGCCGTATCTCCAATAGATAATAATGCTATGGGTTGATCTCTGTATTCATAAATGTAATTTAACAATCTGCCTGATGAAAAATCTGCTCTTAACCTGTTTTTTCTATCTAGACAACCTTGTTTGTTCAACAGCTTTTCGTTAACATATCCGTTATAAACTGATTTCCAGTTGTCATTCACAATCTTACATATTATTTCAATATCGCTTTCTTGAAGTAAACGTATCATATTCAACACCTTTGTTAATTAAAAAATCATAAACATAACATGCTTGTCTTGTGAAATTACACCCTGCAATTCCGCACTTCCGTTATATGCTTCAATTCTCTGTGCAGTACTTTGAGCTCGGAAGCAAAAAATGCTGGATATGCCATAAATTCAGAAAGCTTATCGATTGGAAGCCATTCCAGATATTCTTTTGCACCGTCCTCTTCAACAAACGAATTACAGGCAATTTTACTCCAATCCTTTATTGGTTTCATAATATAAAACAACGCGATTTCATGGAAATGTTCATTTGTATCCTTTTCATCAAACAGATTTTCATGAAAATAAGCCAGATAATCGATTTCCATGTCGACGCCCAGTTCTTCTTTAACTTCTCTGACAATTGCGGCATCGCATGTTTCATTGAATTTTACTCTTCCGCCTACGCTGTAATAATAAGATGCACGAGAATTTTTCACCATAAGTACTTTACCATCTTTGATAATAATAGCCCCGACTCGGTAATTGAATTTCCCTTTATTCGTTCTGAAAGTCAAATCCATTTCTATTCACTCCCAATATTATAAACAATATAATTTTGTTCTGGTTTCCCGTTATTCCGCTTACCCGTATCTGCCTCTGCGTAATATTTCATATATGTGACAATACTCCTTGCAAAAGGAGTGAATTATATGCAATCAGATAAATTTTGTCAAATAGTCGAACAGTATTTGGCCTACCTCATTACAATTAAGGGCCGCAGCAAGAACACTGTGTTGAAATATCGTTTGGATCTCTTACAATTTTTCAAATATGTAGCAACCACAAGGGGAGAGCGGCATCCGAATTTTCAACTTGTGAACATAGATTTTATCCATTCAATTAGTCTCGGGGATATGTATGGATTTCTATTAGGCAATTTTGGAAGTATCTCAAAACCAAGGTCCATCTGATTGATAACAATATCACTGAAGAGTTAGAAACGCCTAAACGACCCAAGCGTATCGTCAGATGTCTTACCTTGGAAGAATCTGTATCTCAGTGGCTTCCCATTCGGGCATCAATGTCTATGAACATCGATGCGCTGTTTATCTCCCGTAATGGTGGTAGGCTTACTACACGCGCTATTCAAAATGTAGTGAAAAAGCATATTGTTGCTGCTGGCCTTAATTCTAAAGGTCTGTCTACCCACAAGTTGCGGCATACCGCAGCTACACTTATGCATAAGTATGGCCGAGTTGATATTCGTTCACTTCAGCAACTCCTCGGCCATGAAAGTATTGCAACAACCGAGATTTATACACACGTTGACGATGGACCGCTGCAAACTGCCATCAATGCAAACCCTCTGGCCATGATGTTCAGTTGAGCGTCATAGCTTGTTGCCCTATGGATAATCAGAACAAAATTATTGATTCTGGTTAATCTCGAATCTCTTTTTACATTCCAAGCATCCATATGTGTGAGTGAACTCAGAAACGTTACTGTCTTTTCTTATGTAACCATGAGATTTCATCTCACTTCGTGGAACATTACGCACGTTAGCCTTGCAAGCAGGGCAAAACTGTATATCTGGCTGAGGTCCAGGTTTATTAGCCATTTCTATCTCTCCTTAATTTTTAGTATAAACATAGCACTAAACCGCTATTGCGGTGGTATTGACAACGGTTTCATCAACTGATAGATCCGCGGTTTCGCGTTATGGAATTGTTCAAAGTTATGCGATGCCTTACTTTTATGAAACGCTCATGCCTTTTACGGGGATTGGGCGTTTTTGCGCCTAACTTCGGATAATTCGATATTCAAACCCCAATCAGACTTACGTTGAATATATTTTTTACATTTATTTTATTCCTATATTTCGACAAAATCAATACATAATTTCCCATACAAAAGCTTCCAAACCAAAAAAGTTAGAGGGCTGATGCTTATATAAAGTCGACGGTTGTTCCACTTCTGATGACGACGCCCGCAATGGTGTTCAGCCCATGACGCGAAGTACCGTCACGCGGAAGCTATACCACTCATGCACACAAATTATATATGCCGATTTTTTTCACCTTTGCTGTCTGTAATGTAAAATATTTTTCCAGATGAAAAAATATTAAGTTAGCCCATAATTCAACATTTCTCTGTCTGGATATTTTTTCCTCTATCAAGTATAATAAACTTAAAAATCAAATAATATTTTACTTATATTTGGGAGTAAGAGGTATCAAAATGCCGAAGAAAAAAGCATATCATACCGAAGCGATTTATCTATCAGACAGGATTCAGTCACAGTTAAAAAAAATATTAAATTATCCCTGCACACTGGTGGAAGCGCCGATGGGCTACGGAAAGAGTACCGCTGTAAAGGAATATTTGAAAAGCGCGGATGTTCTTGTTTTGTGGCAAAAAATTCTTAACGAATCCATATCAGGGTTTTGGTCCTCCTTTTGCCGGCAGTTTCGCGAAATGGACGCAGTCCGCGCCGAACAGATGAAGCAGCTTGGATTCCCGGATGACAGTTCCTCTATGGAAAAAGCGCTTGAACTGATTCAAGATATGCTGCCACCATTTAATAAAACTATTTTTGTACTGGATGATTATCATCTTGTGGACTGCCCGAAGGTCAACGGGTTTATCGAATACCTGCTTTGGAATGAACTGACAAATTTTCATATTGTACTGACAGCACGTTTTACCCGCTTTCCCAATCTGGAAGAACTGACGCTGAAAGGGTATCTTCTGCATATCCAGAAGGACGCTTTGGAATTCACTACGGAGGAAATCGTTTCGTACTATCACTTATGCGGCCTTTTTCCAAGGGCGGACGAGATATCCCAACTTTATAGCTATACTGAAGGTTGGGTCAGTGCTCTCTATCTTTTGATGCTTAATTATAAAGATAAAGGTACTTTCATAATGCCTCCCAACATTACAGTCCTAATAGAAAAGACGGTATATTGCCCGTTTTCCGACGAAATCAAGGAGTTTCTGCTGCATATTTGTCTGTTTGACACCTTTACCCTAAAACAGGCGGAGTTTATGTGGGATAAGGAAAACACGGAAAAGTTGCTGGACGAACTGATAGGACGGAATGCCTTTATCAGCCATGATGAGAGAAACGAAGTATATCAGGTACATAAAATATTTTCCGGATTTTTAAAAAGCCAGTTAGAACAAAAGAAAAAAGAAGAGAAGGATCAACTCTATCAAAAGGCGGCAAATTGGTTTGCACAGGCAAACGATCCGATTTCTGCCATGCATTATGCTTATCTGGCGAAGGATTTTGACCATCTCTTCCTTACGCTGGAAGCCGACCAGGGGCACAGTATGCTCAATGAGAATCAGAAAGAGCTGATTGGCTATTTCGAGGAATGTCCGGAGCAAATCCGGCACAGACATCCGGTTGCACTGCTGATTTATGCACTGTGTCTGTTTTCCTATAACGAGACGGAACGTTTTTCCAATGTAAGTGGAGAGCTATACCAACTTCTGACCGATGGCAGTATAAAACCTGATATAGCGCGGGAATTGATGGGAGAGTTTGAGGTACTTCTGAGTTTCAGCGAGTACAATCATATTAAAAATATGCTTGCGCATTATAAAAAGGCTGGCGCGCTGCTCCAAAATCCGGCAAAGTTTATGGATATCCGCGGAGGATGGACATTTGGTTCCCCATCCGTACTCTATATGTTTCACCGCGAGGCCGGAAAGCTGGAAGATGAAGTCGAACTTCTGAAGGAAGCCATGCCTTACTATGACAGGCTGGTCAAAGGGCATGGCAGGGGTGCGGAACTCGTTATGGAGGCGGAACGTTATTATTTTTGCGGTGATTTCGGCAGCGCCGAAATCACCGTTCATAAGGCTCTTTACTTGGCAAACAGCAGCAGGCAGGAGGATATCGTCCTTTGTGCGGTTTTTCTTCAGGCCAAAATTGCCATATGCAAAGGGGACTACGCTTATGCGGTATACAGCCTTAAAAAGCTGAGGGAGGACATGGAGAAAGAGAACTGGTATAACCTGATGCATACCCTTGATCTTTGTGAGGCTTTCCTTAAAGCGAATTTGCAGCAGCGGCAGGGAATTTCCCAGTGGATTTTGGAAGGGAATTTTCTTTCCAGCAGAATTTATTTTCCTGCCATGGCCTTTTTCAATATTACATACGGACGCGTGTTGTTGATTCAGGGAGAATATTACAAGCTACTTGGGAGTGTGGATCATTTTATTGAAATCGCCTCTGTTTTCCCCAACCTTCTGGGGCAGATCTATACCTATATTTTCACGGCGGCAGCCAATGAGAAATTGTTCCGGTACGAAGCTGCGCTCGAGGCACTGCGCAAAGCGCTGGATATGGCTCTGCCGGACGGAATCCTGATTCCTTTCGTGGAAAACGGAGATATGATAAAACAACTGTTGGAAAAGCTTTATCGTAACGGAGAATACAGGGAGTCCATCCCTTCTCTATTTGAACTTTATGCGCCTTATCAGCAGGCAGTGCAGAGAATCCTTGTAGATTATTTTACCTTGAAAAGGCCGGAACTTACAGGGCGTGAAATGGAGGTCGCCCGGCTTGTGGCGCAAGGTTTGTCCAATAGTGAAATAGGCGGCAAGCTGTTTATCACGCAGAACACCGTCAAAACAATGCTGAAGAGAATTTTTGAAAAGCTGGAAATTAATTCCCGGGCGATGCTTAAGCAGCATATCGACTCACAGACATAAGGCGAATCCCTATGTCACCCGGGTTTGTCACCCGCCGGGTGATATAAAACATAGAAAAACCACCGTACAATAGATGTATGGTGGTTTTTAATTTAGGAGGTGATGAGGTGGCAAAAATAGTCAGGGTAATCCCCAAAGAGGACTATTGCGTGGAGATTGCACTGGACAATGGAAGCGAAGTGTTACTGGACCTCAAAAGCCGACTGAAAACCGCACGGTTCGGGATGCTTGCAGACAAGGAATTTTTCAAAAAAGCAACCACCGATGGTATCTGCGTATCGTGGGAAGAAAAAATTGAAATTTCAATCAGCGAAGTGTTTCAACTTGCGCAGAAACCATAGTTCCTGTGAAATTGATGCTATCAAAACAAATGAATCAAGGAGGATACAGTGTGAAACATGAAATAACCAAAAAGGTGATGTCGCTGCTGCTGTCGGTCGCAATGGTACTCACGTTTTTCCCGGCGCAGGCATTTGCAGCCTCAGCTCCTACCCCGCAGGAAATTGCGGACGTGATTACAGACAGGGGATTTACAGCGAATGTCTTTGGCAGCACGATAACTGTGACCGATACGGTCTACAGTGATGCCCCGATGACGATTGATATTCCTGCTGGCGTTACTGTGAATTGGGACGCCTTTTTCTCGGGTGAGGGAGGACCCAACGGTAGCGGTATTACGAGTGGCCGCAGTTCTTTGCTCAATCTGACAGGAAATGGTAACTTTATCTTGAATTCTTCCGGAAATATCAGATGCACCAGTTCGTCGATGCCGACGACGGCTATTGAGGCGCTCGGTCCTTACCTTAATATTCGCGGTCAGGTGAGCAGCACGAATGGCCCGGCAATTTTCGCTTCTTCAACCAAAGTCATCAATGTGCTGGGTCAAGGCTTTGTCCAGTCGCAAAATATGAATGCAATCTGTGCCTCCGAGGACGGGACGAAGGTTACGGTTACCGGCGGATCGGTTCTGTCTGGTGGTCCCATGTTTCCTGCAATTACCTTCAGTGGATCTTCAGGAGGCATGGATGTAACCATCACCGGCGGCTCGGTGCAGGGGGTTAATTCTTCCATACAGCTAACGGATGGCGACAGTACGAGTACGCCGGTCTATCTGGTTCCGGTGAAGGTCACAAACGCCGAAGATGTCTGTGGTATTACGGCATATTTTTCAAAGGGTGGAATCGGTATTACCTATGGGGCGGAGACGGATGCGGATGGCAATGCCTATCTCTGGCTGCCTGCCGAAGACGCGACGATTATGGCTTCCACGGAAAACAAATCCGGGAGCATCCACACAAACGTGGCAAGCGGTACGAACGACACTGTAAATATCACGGTTACAGATCCGGCCGAGGATGTTTCCGCCGCAATCACTGATTACAATACGGATAACGGCGGCGGTACAGGTATGCTGAATGCGGTGATAAACGGCAACACAGTCACCGTAACCGGCAGTCTGACCGGTGTAGCAAAAACCTTGGATCTTAATGTCTCCCAGGATGTAAAAGTCCTTTGGAAAGCAAAGCTGACAGGAACGGGGACCGTATCTGGCGCGCCGCCTTACCTACCCTTGCTTGAAATTGACAATTTAGGCACTGTTGAAATTGCGGAAGGCGCCGAAATTATAAATTCCGCATCAAAAACGGCGGCGGTTGTATCCAGCAACGGAAACCTGATCATGTCCGGCGGCAAGGTGACTTCAACAGGGTCGCCCGGTATCGCGATTGCTGCGGGAAGCGGATGCGAATTTCTGATGAGCGGGGGTGAAGTGACAGCCAATCAGGCGAGTAGCTACGCGATTGAAGGTAGCATGGGTACGGCAGTCCTGACCGGCGGTACCGTTTCAGCGAGCGGAGCCAACGGAAAGCAGCTTCTTCTTGATGAAGCGTTTGTAGCCTACCGAAGCGGTATGATTCAACCCGGTTCCATCCTATGCGGGGGTTCGAATTTATCTGCAACTGTCAGTGTCGATCAGGCGCTGACATCGGCAGTGCCCGGCACAATGACCGGCCTTACACTAACGCCCTACAACCTTCCGGATGGAGACAGCCTGGCGCTGCAATGGGTTCACAGAAGCGAGGGAAGCGGCATTAATATTTACAAAGAGGACAATTCGAACTGGTTCATTGTCTTCCCCGGAGTAAAACTTGTGACGCCGACTTCAACGCACACCGTCTTCTACGACGCCAACGGCGGCAGCGGAACGATGAGCAGCGCGGAAGTTGATGATGACGCCGACTATACTGTTGTCACGAACAGTTTTACCCGCCCTAATTACAACTTTACCGGTTGGAACACACAGGCGAACGGAGGTGGCACAGCTTGTTTGGTGGGAGCCACAATTACCGGTGTGCAAAATGACATCACTCTTTTCGCGCAGTGGTCTTATATTGGAGGCAAGGGCCCCGGCACGACGAGACCTGAATCTACCACCCCTGCAGATGGCGCAACCGCAGTGAAAAATGGAATCGTTACAACTGCCTCGGGAACTTTTGTAACGGATACTACGACAGATGTTCACGTAAGGGGTGGTTATACGGTCAAATTGACCGGTGACAAAGGTCAGAAACCAAATGTCTTTGTTGGAACTCCGGGTGTGTTTGAAGTTAAGCTTACCACTACAAACGGAAAAGACTACTTCGTAAAACTGATCCCGGTCGGTCAACCCGGTGCACAGGCCGGCGTTTATTTGGATGGCGTGAAACTCTTTGTCGCAACGGTTGAGACTCATGTTTCATCTTCAACGGTAAAAAGTGATACAACTCAACCGTTTCATGTCAAATCCGATGCTTCCTATGTCATGAAACTGACAGCCAGCTCCCGTCCCGCCCTTGTATCTGGTACCATAGGTGTTTTCAAGATTGAGTTTGTAAAAGCTTCCGGCAACGATTATTTGTTCAGAATTACCCCGATTGGCAAAGCAGGTGTCGCTTCCGGATTTTATGTTAATTCAGAAAAATCTCCTGTTGCAGTTGCTACCATAAAGTAAAACATCCGGATCTATTTTCTTCCCCCCCCCCTTAAGAATATTTTTCGTTAGAGGAGCGGCTATCAAAAAGTATAAAAAGTCCCACATGGATACTGGCTTAACAGCATCTATGTGGGACTTTATCTGTTCTTCATGTAGTTGCCATTCGCCATAAGGGTTATAGGACCACTTATGACTTGTGAATGCCGTTTATGTGTTGTTATTTTAGCACGCATTTCGGATACATGTCAAGAGTCTGTACCTTTATGGAGATGAGGGTGCAGACTTTATTTTTTCACAATTCCATGCACAATGAAAATCATTGTGTGCCTCATAATGTAACTGCTTGCAGCTACTGCCTGAGACTGGCGAACCTTGACAACTTAGTAAGTCAAGACCAACATTTGAAGCACAATTCAAATGCTCGTGTTATCTTGCTAAACTATAAAGTGGAACACAAAGATTTACTTGTTTGGGGTGGAAACATGAGAACGCACGTAGCTGAATCAATCGCGGCTGATTGAGGGCGATGAGCTAAACAAGGGATAATGATACTTCTGTCTTGAACGCATCACTGCATTGGACAGGTTCTCGAAAGAGCTGGGTAATTAACTGATTATACCGATGTGATTGCTCGCCGGCAATTCTTTGTAAGTACACAATCATATTTGGTAGCATGGTTTAATTACTATGTTATCAAATACTTATGTACTTAGTTTGTCTAAACATATAAGTATTTGATAGTAGGGATAGAGAAAAATTCCCTATCCCTACTATCAAATCATTTGGTGGACGTTATAGAACTCGAATCTATGACCTTTCGCACGTCAAGCGAATGCTCTACCAGCTGAGCTAAACGTCCATTTCTTTGAGCGCTTGATTATTATAGCGTAAATATGATTAAAAATCAATACATATTACAAAAAAA
>Ga0183100_1001191_pt1 | contig 13985 bp, 15 predicted proteins | sample Biomet2_FD_127789 | JGI IMG/M metagenome (GOLD analysis project Ga0183100, IMG submission 127789) | Microbial communities from bioreactor (seeded with anoxic lake sediment) at LBNL, California, USA - Biofuel metagenome 2 | ecosystem: Engineered > Bioreactor > Anaerobic > Unclassified ...
TCATCCACTTTAGCCCAATCCACGGTGGGCAGCGACCAGGTGGCAACCAGCGCATCCAGCGAGCCGTCGGCGCGCATAGCGGCGATGGTATCATCCACCACAGCCAGCAGGCCGGTGTTGCCTTTCTTGAGCGCAACGCCGTAGGGCTGGGCGGCAAACGTATCGGCCAGCAGTTCGGTGGTATCGTCTACGTAGCCGTTGAGGATGGACTTATCTACGGAGAAGCAATCCACGCGGCCGCTGCTCAGCGCCGCTTTGATGTCGGGATAGGTGGGGAACTCGGAGAAGCTGAGGGTGATGCCCGCTTCGGTTGCGGCCGCTGTGAGCGCATCCTTGGTGGTGGCGGACTGGGCAACGCCGATGGTTTTGCCATTCAGGTCGGCAAAAGCCTTAATGCCGCTGTCCTTATTCACCAGCAGGCCGATGGCGTCGATGAAGTAAGGCTTGGAGAATTCATACTGAAGAATGCGGTCGGGTTTGATGGTGAAGGTGGCGATAACCATATCCAGCTCGCCGGTATCCAGCAGAGGGCCGCGGGTTTTGGCGGTAACGGCAGTGAACTCCACAGCGTTGGCATCGCCAAGAATAACCTCGGCGAGCTTGTGCGCCAGATCCACTTCCAACCCTTCAAATTCACCGCCCAGCTCCTGATAACCGAAGTTGGGAACGTCGGCTTTGACGCCAACCAGCAGTTTGCCGCGTTGCTTGATGGCGGCTACCTCAGCCGAATCTTCCGCAAGAGCGGGAAGGAAGGTTACCAGCGCCAGCACCAGCACCAGGGCAAAGCAGAGTAGCTTCTTCATTCGACTCCATCCTCCTGTTAATGTAATATTTTCCCGAGGAACGCGTTGGTACGGTTGTTCCTGGGATGATGAAACACCTGATCAGGCGTACCATCCTCAAGTATGTTGCCGCCGTCCAAAAAAAGAACGCGGTCGGCGATGTGCTCGGCAAATTTCATTTCATGCGTCACAAACAGCATGGTGATCTGTGTTTCCTTTGCGACGCGCTCCATGATGTCCAGCACTTCCTGAATCATTTCCGGATCCAGCGCGGAGGTGGGTTCGTCAAAGAGCATAATTTTGGGGCGCATGGTAAGCGCACGGGCAATGGCGACGCGCTGCTGCTGCCCGCCGGAAAGCTGGCTGGGATAGGCGTCCGCCTTTTCCGCGATATTCACCTCGCGCAGGTTGCTCATGGCGCGCTCAATCACTTCTTCTTTCTTTTCGTGTTTGAGCACGATGGGCGCCATCGTCAGGTTTTCCAGTACGGTTTTGTGCGGATACAGGTTGAAGTTTTGAAATACCATGCCAATATCCTGCCGCGCCTGGCAAAGCATGCGGTTGGTCATGCTGGATATACCTACGCCGTCGATAAACACGTTGCCGCGCGAAGGACGCTCGAACATGTTGATGGTGCGCAACAGGGTGCTTTTTCCGCTGCCGCTGGGCCCAATAATGACCGTTTTGGAGCCGGACGCGATTTCGAGGCATATGCCGCTGAGCACCTCCAGCGCACCAAAACGGACATATACATCATCAAAAACGATCAAAATGTGCCCCTCCCATTCCCTAATGAGAAAAGTACGACGTGCGTGAGAGCTTCATCGCTCCGCACGGCGCATCGCACTTCCGAATATGAGAATATTGTACTTCCGGGCTTGCATAATGTCAACGCCGCACCTGCAAAATACAACGCAAATACATTCTATGGGCGCGAAAAATGCAGAGTCAATACAAAGAAAGTGCATAATTTGGATACAGAGCAGGAAGGGATTGACTTTTGTGGGGCGAACCTTTACAATCAAATCACTCAAAGAGGAGTATGCCTTTTTCGGTGATGGCGTACTCCTCTTTTGTGTTGTTTTTTCTTCTGTCAATGACGACAGGCACGCCGCACGGCGGCGGGCACACACACGGCCGGGATGGACCGGCATTGTTTTTGCTGGCGGAGCGTAAGGCTTTGTCATATAAAGGGAGGAAGAAACAATGAAAAGGACACTTGCGGTTTTCCTGGCGCTGGTACTGACCCTTTCCCTGTTTACCGCGGTAGCCTCGGCCGAAGGGGATACCATCAAAATCGGCGTGTTCGAACCTATCACCGGCAGCTATGCGGGCGGCGGCGCGATGGAACTGGAGGGCTTCCAGTTGGCTAACGAGCTGTATCCCGAAGTGCTGGGGAAAAAGATTGAACTGGTAGTAAGCGACAGCAAGAGCGACAAAGTGGAAGCTTCCATGGCTGCTCAGTCGCTGGTGGATAAGGGCGTTGTGGCCGTGTTGGGCAGCTACTCCTCCGGCCTGTGCCTCGCGGGCGCGGATGTGTTTGCCAGCGCGCAGATCCCCGCGCTTGCAGCGACCGCTACCAACCCCATGCTGACCATGGACAACGATTGGTATGCCCGTATTTGCTTTATCGACCCGTTCCAGGGCACGATGCTGGCGCGCTATGCGGTGGATGCCGGCTATAAGAACGTGGCGATCATTCAGGAAATTGAAAGCGAGTACGCGGTTGGCCTGGTGAACTACTTCGAGCAGGAACTGGCTACGCACGAAGGCTTTACCGTTACCAGCAAAGGCAACTTTGTTAACACCGATCAGGATTTTACCACGCTGCTGACCGACGCCATGAGCAAGAACCCGGACGTGATTTTCACCTCTGTAGGGTATGCTCCCAGCGCAGCGCTGATCATCAAGCAGGCTCGCGAATTGGGCTTTACCGGCCCCATCTTCGGCGGCGACACGCTGGATGCGCCGGAACTGTTCCAGATTGCCGGCGACAAGGTGGACGGCGTGATCTTCACGACCTTCTATGATGCCGCGCAGCCCGCGACGGAGCTCACCAGCCAGTTCCTGGACGCATACCGCGCCAAGTACGGCAAAGAGCCCTCCGCGACCAACGTAATGTGCTTTGACGCGTATCTGACTCTGCGCGCCGCCATTGAGACCGCTGGCAGCACAGACTCGGCCGCGATCCGCGACGCGATCTTTGCTACCAAGGGCTTTGTTGGCGCCGCCGGCACCATCACGCTGGATGAAAACCACAATGCCGTGCGGCCTGTGGTGTTCAAAAAGGTGAAGGGCGACGGTACCTCCGAATTCGTGAAGATGATCGAACCGTAAACCACAGTGTAACAACAACATGGCCCGGCCGGACCAGCCATCCGGCCGGGCTTCACAGGGGGAAGAGTCCATGGGTGTGTTTCTGCAACAGCTGGCCAATGCGCTTTGCGTGGGCAGCCTGTACGCGCTACTGGCCATTGGGTATACCATGGTATATGGAGTGCTCAGGTTGATTAACTTCGCGCACGGCGAGATTTTCATGATGGCAATGTACATCGTGTTTTACGGCATCAGCCTGTTTTACCTGCCGTGGTATGCGGGTTTTTTGCTGACAATCATCATCACCGCCATGCTTGGCGTACTGTCCGAACGACTGGCGTACCGCCCGTTGCGTGACGCGCCCCGTATTTCCGTGCTGATTTCCGCCATTGGCGTCAGTTATTTTTTGCAAAATCTTGCCACGGTCGTTTTTGGCGGCCGTCCGCTTACCTTTCCGCAAGTGGCCCTGTTTACGGACGTGGTGGACATCGGAGGGGTGAAAATTCAGCAATTGGGCATCCTGGTGCCGCTGATTGCTGCGGTGCTGTTGGTGCTGCTGATGTTCCTGATTAAGAAAACGAGGACGGGATTGGCGATGCGGGCCGTGGCGCGCAATTACGACGCGGCTCGGCTGATGGGCATCGATCTGAACCGGACCATTGCGATAACGTTTTTCATTGGCTCGGCGATGGCCAGCGTAGGCGCGATTATGTGGGGGCTGAAATACCCGCAAATCAGCCCGACGGTGGGTTCCATGCCGGGCATTAAATGCTTTATTGCGGCTGTGCTGGGCGGCATTGGCAATACAACCGGCGCGGTGCTGGGCGGGTTGATGCTGGGATTTGTGGAAATTATGCTGGTAGCAACGTTCCCACAGCTGAGCGGGTATCGCGACGCGTTTGCCTTTGTGCTGCTGATAGTGGTGCTGTTGGTAAAACCGACCGGCCTGCTTGGCGAAAAAGCAACGGAGAAGGTGTGAACGATGAAGAAGAAATGGGTTTCCCCAGTCCTCACGCTCGCACTGAGCGTTGTCTTAGTAGCCTTGCTGTTTTTGCTGCAGGGGAACGCCAGCGACTACATTCTTAGAATTTCCCGGCTGTGCGCCATCAATATTGTGCTGGCGCTGGCGATGAACCTGATTAACGGCTTCACGGGCATTTTTTCGCTAGGGCAGGCAGGGTTTATGGCGATTGGCGCGTACACCACGGCATTGCTGACGATTCCCGCCGCGAAGAAACAAATGATGTTTATGATCGCGCCCATTGTGAAACCGTTGGACACGCTTACCTTGCCTTTTGGCGTTGCGCTGGTGCTGGGCGGATTGATGGCGATGGCGTTAGCTTTTGTAATCGGTTTGCCTTGCCTGCGGCTGCGCGGAGATTATCTGGCAATCGCAACATTGGGTTTCTCGGAGATTATCCGCGTAATTATTACCAACATGCAAAATGTGACCAATGGCGCGCAAGGCTTAAAATCAATCCCCGCCAACGCGACGGTGTGGTGGTGTTATGGCGTGGCGTTTGTTGCCATCCTGTTTATGGCGCTGCTGACGACTTCCAGTTACGGCAAGGCGTTCAAGGCCATCCGGGAAGATGAGGTGGCGGCGGAGTCCATGGGGGTTGGCCTTTTGTACCACAAAATGCTGTCCTTTATGCTCAGCGCCTTCATCGCCGGGGTAGGCGGCGGCTTGCTGGCAGCGTACAACGGCACCATTGGGCCGGATATGTTCCGCGTTACGCAAACCTATAACGTGCTGATGATTGTGGTCATGGGCGGTATGGGTTCCATCAGCGGCAGCGTGGCGGCGGCGTTTATCGTAACCATCGGGCAGGAATACCTGCGTGTGCTGGACGGGCCGATCAGCATCGGTTCCTTCCATACGGATGGAGTCAGCGGTATGCGCATGGTGGTATTCTCCGTGTTGTTGCTGGTAGTGATTATCTTCTTCCGGAATGGGCTGTTTGGCACCAAAGAGGTCACTTGGCGTTCTATCGGTAAGCGACTGAGCGCGCTGAGCGGGCACGGGAAGGAGGGCGCAAAGGCATGAGTCAGCATGTGCTAGAGGTATCCCACGCAACGATGCAGTTTGGGGGCCTGGTTGCGGTAAACGATTTGTGCATGTATATTGACAAGCAGGAAATTGTTGCCCTGATTGGCCCAAACGGCGCTGGAAAAACCACGGCGTTTAACATGATAACCGGGGTTTATAAACCCACGTTTGGCATGGTGGCGCTAAACGCGCAAAACATAACCGCGATGCGGCCCGACCGGATTGCTGGACGCGGAATTGCGCGCACGTTTCAAAACATACGCTTGTTTTCCGCTTTATCCGTACATGAAAATGTGGAGATTGCGCAGCATTTGCGCCTGCAAAGCTCGTGGATGTCTTCCACGTTGCGCCTGCCCAAATACCGGCGCGAAACCAAAGCCATTACCAAGCGGACCGATGATCTGCTGCATTACATGGGACTCACTTCGGTGCGCAACGAGGTGGCGGGCTCGTTGCCTTACGGTATGCAGCGCAAGCTGGAAATCGCGCGCGCGCTGGCACCCTCACCCGCGCTGTTGCTGCTGGATGAACCAGCCGCGGGTATGAATCCATCCGAAGCGGAGGAGTTGCAAAGCCTGATTCGGGGTGTGCGGGATCGGTTTGACATAGCGGTGCTGCTGATAGAGCATCACATGGATGTGGTTATGGGGCTATCCGACCGGATTTATGTGCTTAACTATGGCAACCTGATCGCGTCGGGAACGCCGGCGGAAATTCAGCGGGATGACAGCGTAATTGCCGCATATTTGGGGGTGGACGAGGATGACGCTTGAAATTAAGGATTTGCATGTGTCCTACGGCGGCATTCGCGCGTTGAAAGGCATCAGTCTGAAGGTGGAGGATGGGCAAATTGTAACGTTGATTGGCGCGAACGGCGCGGGCAAATCGACAACGCTGCGCGCCCTTTCTGGGTTGGAAAAAGTGCAGTCCGGCCAGATCCTTTACGATGGAGCAGATATAACCGGCATCGCCAGCAAGGAAATTGTGCGGCGCGGGCTAGTGATGGTACCGGAAGGCCGCTTGATTTTCCCTGATATGACCGTGCTTGAAAACCTGCGAATTGGGGCGTACTTGCGCCGTGATCGGGAAATTGCCAAGGATATTGACAATGTGTACGATCTATTTCCCCGGTTGAAGGAACGATCCTGGCAGATGGCCGGAACGCTCTCCGGCGGGGAGCAGCAGATGCTGGCTGTGGGCCGCGCGTTGATGAGTCGCCCGAAACTGCTGATGATGGACGAGCCTTCGCTGGGGCTTGCGCCGTTGGTGGTTAAGGACATATTCGCCATTATCCGGCGTATTCGGGAAGATGGCGTTACGGTGCTGCTGATTGAGCAGAACGCCAACGCCGCGCTGAAGGTAGCCGATTACGGATATGTGCTGGAAACCGGGAAAATCGCTCTGGAAGGGCTGGGTTCGGATTTGCTTTCCAACCCCGAAGTACGAGCGGCTTATCTTGGCAAGGCGGAACGTACCGCCTGAAAAAAAGCGCCTATCCCTTTGCACGAACCACAAGAGGCCGCCCTGCGGGGTGGCCTCTTTTTGCCGTTTACCTATGCCTGTTGCGTGGCGGAATACGGGCGTGGTCTGCTTCGCGCGAAGGAAGCTCGCGGCGTAAAAGAATGTAAAGGACTCTCTCCGGTGTTTCAGGTGTAAAATGATGTTTACGGGATCATGAAATCGCTGAAGAAAAGAGAGAAACAAGCTGTTTTCCGCAGGGAAATGAAGCATATGGAAAATTTACGGCCAAAAAAGAAGGATTGACAAGAAGACGGAAGTCAATATAATTAGTTTGTCTAACAAATAAGATGACGAACGGGAGCTGGAGCGATGGATGAGTTTAGCCGGGAGCTGAACCAACTGCTGGTGAGCACCTATCGGGACATCGGCAAGCTGGAAGCGGGCATGCTCCATTCCGTCAGCGGTATGGAAGTTTCCATTACCGAGCTGCACCTGCTGGAAGCCATCGGGGAAAGCCGGGATAAAGGCGTTGTGATTTGCGAACTGGCCCAACGGATGGATTTGACCCCACCGACGGTGACAGTCGCCATCAACAAACTGGTTTTAAAAGGGTATGTGGTAAAAACCAAATCTACCGTGGATAAACGAAGCGTCATCGTCACGCTGACCCGCTTGGGGAAAAAGGTCAACGCGGCGCACCGCTATTTTCATGAGCAAATGGTGCGCAATATTGAAAAACTGCTGTCGCCCGCCGAGCGCGACGGGATGCTCCGCGGAATCCAGCAATTGAACGTGTTTTTTCAGAACGCGCTGGCGGAAATGGAGCAGAAGGACGCTGACGACCAACAGCCTGGCATGCAGGCGGAAAGAATGTGAACGGATGAAAATTCTGTCCTTCGGGCACGCGTTGCCTAAGCGGACGGTTACCAATGCGGAACTGACACAGTTTTTGGACACATCGGACGAGTGGATTCAGAGTCACACGGGCATTGAAAGCCGCCATATAATGACGGGTCGGGAAACGTTAAGCGCGCTTGGCGCGAAAGCCTGCAAGATGGCGCTGGAACGCGCAGAGCTGAAAGCGTCGGATGTGGATTACATCTTATGTTCGACCACGCGCGGAGAGATGACCTTCCCGGCGACCTCGTGCTTGATTCAGGATCGGCTGGGCGCAACTTGCCCGTGCCTGGACGTGAACGCGGGTTGCACCGGATTTCTCTATGCGCTGGACGTAGCGGAAGCGATGCTGCAAAGCGGCCGTGTAAAGCGGATTTTGGTGGTGTGCGCGGAGCAGGTTTCCCGCTTGACCGACTGGACCGACCGGAGCACCTGCGTACTGTTTGGTGACGCCGCGGGCGCGGCGGTTTGCGAAGCGGGCGACAGCCTGAAAACCGTCCGGCTGGCTGCCTATGGCGACGCGAAACCGCTGCACGCGTGGTCGTCGGGTGGCAACTGCCCGTTTGACGAGCACATTCCGCAGGAACAACCGCTATACATGAACGGGCAGGAAATTTTCAAATTTGCGGTAACGCATTCCTGCCGCGACATTGAGGCTGTGATGGACGAATGCGATATAACGGCCGACGATGTCGATTTCTTTGTGCTCCATCAGGCGAACCGTCGCATTCTGGATGCGGCACGTACCCGCCTGAAGCAGCCCGTGGAGAAATTTCCCATGAATGTAACCACACATGGGAATACCTCCTCCGCGTGCATACCCGTACTTCTGTCGGAAATGGCGGAAGACGGACGCCTCCAAAAGGGGCAGACACTTGTGCTCAGCGCGTTCGGCGCGGGGCTTACCACAGGGGCAGCAGTGCTGCAATATTAAATGCGGAGGGATACACCATGACTACTTTTGAAACCATTGCCAAGCTGATTGCGGAGACCAAGGATATTGACGTTACGACCATCAAGCCCGATAGCACCTTTGCCGATATGGGCCTGGACAGCCTGGATGTGGCCGAACTGGTGATGAACATGGAAGACGAACTCGGCGTGACCATCGAGATCAGCCCCGCGCTTAAAACCATTCAGGATGTTGCCGCGTTGGTGGACGAGCAGAAGAAATGATTGCGTCTGTAATTACGGAAGCGCTTGGTTTGCGCTATCCGATTTTTCAGGGCGGGATGGCGTGGGTATCGGAAGCGAAGCTGGCGGCCGCGGTTTCCAACGCGGGGGGGCTCGGCATCATCTCCGCGATGAACCTGAACGCCGATTACCTGCGCGAGCAGATTCGCCTGTGCCGCACATTAACCGATAAACCCTTTGGCGTAAACATCATGCTGATGTCGCCGTTTGTCAAAGACGTAGCGCGCGTTTGCGCCGAGGAGAAACCCGCCGTGGTTACCACCGGAGCGGGATTGCCCAACGCGTACATGAAAGATTGGCTGGCGGCGGGCATTAAAGTGATTCCGGTGGTGCCCTCCATTGCGGTGGCGAAACTGGTGGAACGCGCCGGGGCGTTTGCCGTGATTGCCGAAGGCGGAGAATCCGGCGGGCATGTGGGCGATCTGTCCACCATCGCGCTGGTGCCGCAGGTGGCGGACGCGGTGAAGATTCCCGTGATTGCCGCCGGTGGCATCGCGGATGGACGGGGCGTTGCGGCCGCGTTTATGCTGGGCGCGATTGGCGTACAGTGCGGAACCATGTTCCTGTGCGCCGATGAATGCGCGGTGCATGATAACTATAAGCAGCGCGTGCTGGCAGCAAAGGATATTGATACCGTGGTAACCGGAAAGCGCTTGAACCATGCTGTGCGTAGCCTGCGTACCGCCTTCACCCGCAGGTATCAGGAAAAAGAATACGACCCCGCGACATCCGGTGAGGAGCTGGAAGCCCTTGGCGTTGGCGCGCTGCGAAAAGCGGCGGTAGACGGCAACCTCGAAGACGGCTGTTTTCTTGCGGGGCAGGCGGCGGGCATGGTGCATGAAATCTGCTCTGCCGAAGCCATGATTACCAAAATGTTCGCGGAAGCGGAAACCCTGCTGAAGGGAGCGCCCAAATGGGTAAAATAGCCTTTGTTTTCGCCGGGCAGGGCGCGCAGTATGCGGGTATGGGCAAGAACTTATACGAGACTTCGCCCGCCGCGCGAGCTGTGATGGACGAAGCCGAACGCCTTCGCGCGGGAACGCTCGAACTGTGTTTTGCCGGCAGCAAGGAAGACCTGAGCAAAACCCTGAATACGCAACCCTGCCTGATGGCGGTAGACTGTGCGTGTGCGGCCGCACTGATGGAGCGCGGCATAAACCCGGATGGGTTGGCTGGGTTTTCGCTGGGGGAAATTGCGGCGCTCGCCATTGGCAAAATGCTGACGTTTGAACAGGCTTTTACACTGGTTTTGCGTCGGGCGGAATGGATGCAGGCCTGCGCGGAGCAGCAGGAAAGCGGAATGGTCGCGGTGCTCAAGCTGGATGATGCGGCGGTGGAAGCGCTCTGCGCGCAGCATCACGCATACCCGGTCAACTACAACTGTCCGGGGCAGGTTGTGTGCGCGATGCGCAACGTCGAAACCGCCGCGTTTACCGCAGCGGTGAAGGAAGCGGGCGGGCGCGCGTTGCCCTTGGCGGTAAACGGCGGGTTCCACAGCCCGTTAATGGCTGACGCGGCAGACAACATGCGCAGGTATGCCGCTGGGCTACCCATACAGGAATCCGTTATGCCCCTGTATGCCGATAAAACCTGCAAACCCTATACGGCGCACGACGCGGCAGAGTTGTTGGGCGCGCAGGTGGAAAGCCCGGTGCGCTGGACGGAGCTGATCCGTACCATGCAAGCGGATGGGTTTACCGATTTTATTGAAGTAGGCGCCGGAAAAACACTTAGCGGGCTCATTTCGAAAATTGGCGGAGCGGCGCGCATCGCCAATGTGGAGGATGCGGAAACCCTGAATGCGACAGTTCAACTGATCAGGGGGGAAACAGCATGTTGACGGGAAAAACAGCCTTGGTGACCGGCGGCAGCCGGGGCATCGGCAGAGCCATTTGCCTGGAGTTGGCAAAACAAGGCGCCAATATCGCGTTTGTATACGCTGGAAATGAAGACAAAGCCAATGAAACAAGCGCGCTGCTCCTGCAAATGGGCGTGAACGTAAAAGCGTACCGTTGCGATGTGTCCGATTTTTCGGCCACGGAAGAACTGGTACAGGCGGTAAACGCGGATTTCGGCAGCATTGATCTGCTGATTAACAACGCAGGCGCGACCCGGGACAAACTCATAATGCGCATGTCGGAATCGGACTTTGACGATATTATTGCCGTTGATCTCAAAGGGGCGTTCAACCTGATTCGGCACACGAGCGCAGGATTTTTACGCAAACGCTCCGGCCGAATTGTGAACATTACATCCGACGCGGGCCTGATGGGAAACCCAGGCCAGGCAAATTACGCGGCGGCGAAAGCTGGGCTTGTGGGATTGACCAAAACGGTTGCCAAAGAGCTGGGTGGGCGAGGAATTACCTGCAACGCTGTCGCGCCGGGGTTTATCCGAACGGATATGACGGCGGTGCTGAACGAACAGATTCTCCAAAATGCGGAGCAGATGATCCCGCTCAAACGCATTGGAGAACCCGATGACATTGCCGGTGTGGTAGCCTTTCTGTGCGGAGAAGGCGCGAAGTACATCACCGGACAGGTGATACAGGTGGATGGTGGCCTGCGCATGTGATATAATGAGGCCATCGCGCAACGGCGAATGCCTGTCTTTATCATCATATGCACTTATCGGTATCACATGCAGGGAGGTTTCATCATGAACCGTGTCGTCATTACTGGGTTGGGCGTGGTATCGCCCGTTGGTCTGAACATTGCGGATTTCTGGAGTGCGCTGCTAAACGGCGTCTGCGGCATCGCCCCGATTACAAGCTTTGACGCATCTGGCTTGAAAGTCAGGCTGGCGGCCGAGCTGAAAGGGTTTGACCCAACGGCTTTCGGAATGGATAAAAACATGGCCCGAAAAATGGATCCCTTTGTACAATACGCGATGGCCGCAGCCCGCGAGGCCGTGCAGGACAGCGGGCTGGTTGCCGGGCAAAACATCGAAGGCGAGCGCATGGGCGTTTATATCGGCTCCGGTATCGGAGGGATGCAGACGTTCATCAACGAAACGCGCAAGAGTATTGAGCGTGGGCCGGAAAAAGTATCGCCGCACTTTATCCCGATGATGATTGCCAATATGGCCTCCGGGCATGTGGCAATCGCATACGGCGCGCAGGGCCCCAGCCTTCCGGTGATGACGGCCTGCGCCACCTCAACGCACGCGATTGGGGAAGCGTTTCACGCGATTAAGGCAGGCTATGCGGACGCGATTATTGCCGGGGGCAGTGAAGCGGCTATTTGCCCGCTGGCGGTGGGTGGCTTTACCAACTGTATGGCGCTGACAACAGCGGACGATCCTCTGGCGGCCAGCCTGCCTTTTGACCGGCGACGCGGTGGGTTTGTGATGGGCGAGGGCGCGGGCGTGCTGGTGCTGGAAAGCTATGAACACGCAAAAGCGCGCGGCGCGACCATCTACGCGGAAATCTGCGGGTATGGCAACACGTGCGACGCGTATCATGTTACCGCTCCCAACCCTGAAGCCACCACGGGCGCGCGGGCTATAAAACTGGCGATGGCGGAGGCGGGTTATCAGGACGGTGATCGCGTGTACATCAACGCGCATGGCACCGGAACAGCGCTTAACGATGTGAGTGAAACGCTTGCCATTAAGCTGGCCATGGGGGAAGACGCGGCGCGCAGGGCGCTGATTTCTTCCACAAAAAGCATGACCGGCCATATGCTTGGCGCGGCGGGCGCGGCTGAATGCATCGTGGCGACCTTGGCGCTCCGGGATGGCGTTGTGCCTCCCACCATTGGGCTTACGGAGCCGGATCCCCAGTGCGATTTGGATTATGTGCCGCTGGTGCGCAGGGAAGCGCAATGCGAACTTGCGTTAAGCATCTCGCTGGGTTTTGGAGGCCATAATGGCTGCATCGCTTTGCGGAGGGTGGAAGAATGAATATTAAAGACATCAAGGCGCTCGCGTCCGTTTTACAGCAGGCGGACCTGACGGCGCTGGAATACAGCGAGGGCGATACGCACATCAAACTGGAGCGCACCCCGGGCGTTGTAACCGTACCTGTGGTTCAGCCGTGTTGCGAAACAGCCGTCGCGCCTGCGCAAAATACCACCGAGGAGAAAAACGACTTTAACAACATGAACGAAGTAAAGGCGCCGATTGTCGGGGTATTTTACGCGGCGCCCGCGCCCGGAGCCGCCCCGTTTGTAAAGGTTGGCGACACGGTGGAAAAAGGTCAGGTCGTGTGCCTGATCGAAGCCATGAAGCTGATGAACGACATCACTGCGCCGGTTACCGGCCGCATTGTGGATATATGCGCGCAGGACGGCGTTGTGGTGGAATACGGCCAAACCATCATGAAAATTGTGTAACGACGAAGGTAAACGTACATGAACAGGGACGAAATCAAACATTATCTGCCGCACCGCGAACCCATGCTGCTTGTTGATGAGATGACCCTTGATGGGGATACGGCCAACGCGACGTATACTGTGCGCGGCGATGAATGGTTTTTACAGGGGCACTTCCCCCGCAATCCCGTAGTGCCGGGCGTGGTGCTGTGCGAAATGATCGGGCAGAGCTGCGCGGTGCTGATTGGGGATAAGCTGGTTGGGAAAACGCCGTTTTTTGCGGGAATGAACAAGGTGAAGTTCCGGCGTACCGCGCGGCCGGGGGACACGCTCGTGCTCACATCCCGCATCACACGACAGAACGGCCCCTTCTATCTGGCGGAAGGCGAAGCCCGTATTGATGGGCAAGTTGCCGTGCAAGGGGAGTTTTCCTTTGCTTTGGTCGCCAACGAAGAGGCGAAAGACAAGTAAACGCCAGTGCGGCGCCCGTGGGTTTCTCCCGGGCTTGCCCGCCGGCCTGCGCGATGGGAAACGACTGGGGAGGGTTTCTCCCGTCATGGGAATACCCTCCCCAAACTGTATACAACAACCAAGGAGGCCCTATGTTCTCCAAAATCCTGATTGCTAACCGCGGAGAAATCGCCATCCGGGTCATTCGTGCCTGCAAGGAAATGGGCATCGCGACGGTCGCCGTGTTTTCGGAGGCGGACCGGGATGCTTTACATGTGTCGCTTGCAGATGAAAGCTATTGCATTGGACCTGGCCCTGCGCAGAAGAGTTATCTGAACATGCCGGCCATCATCATGGTAGCCAAGTCCTGCGGCGTGCAGGCGATCCATCCTGGGTACGGGCTGTTGTCCGAAAATTCCGCCTTTGCCAAAATGTGTGAAGATAATGGGATTTGTTTTATCGGCGCGCCGTGCGATGTAATGGAAAAAATGGGGGATAAGGACGCGGCTCGCCGGACCATGC
>Ga0183100_1001192_pt1 | contig 13982 bp, 16 predicted proteins | sample Biomet2_FD_127789 | JGI IMG/M metagenome (GOLD analysis project Ga0183100, IMG submission 127789) | Microbial communities from bioreactor (seeded with anoxic lake sediment) at LBNL, California, USA - Biofuel metagenome 2 | ecosystem: Engineered > Bioreactor > Anaerobic > Unclassified ...
CTCCCCCCCCCGGCCGGGACGATGAGGTCGCAGCCCTCCTCATGGTAAAATTCGGCCCCCGCCATCGCCTCCTCGGCATGAGGGTTTTCCGAGATGCGGTCGAAACAGACCGCTTTCAATCCCGCCTCGATCAGGGACTCTTCCACTCTTTTGCTCCATCCTGCTTTCTTGATGCCGCTATCACAGACTATCAACACTTTGCGGCCTGATAGGTTATGGGCATACTGGCCGGCAAGCTCAAGAGCTCCGGAGCCGTAGATGATTTCTGGAGCCACGAACTTCCTCATCGGCAATATTGTGTACCCCATGACCCACCCTTCCTTCGTTCGCCGTCCTTTGTGACCTTGTTCCTCGATCATTAAGATAACAAACGAATGCCTTAATCAGTTTTCTCATTGATTATAACCGGTCAGGCAAACCGGATAAGATCTCAATGGTTATCTCTCATGGTCGCACTTACGAGCGATCAGGAAAAATGGAGGAGGCGTGTCTCGGTCGTTTCATGCGCTCTTGTCAAGCAGCCCCATCGAGAGCAACTGACCGGTCATCTGATCGACCGCGGCCTCGATGTCCTGCGGTTTCCTCGCCCCGGCGCAAACCAGCTTCCCGGAGCCGAACAGCAAGATAACGGCCTTCGGTTCGTCCAAGCGGTACACTAGCCCAGGGAACACCTCTGGCTCGTACTCCACCCGCTCCATCCCCAGAGATATGGCGATGGCGTTGAGGTTGAGAGGATGCCCGACATCGGCCGAAGCGACGATGTTCTGGATCTCAGTCTTGGGGGAGTCGTCGATGCAGATGCCAGCATTTCTTACATGAGCGGCCACGGCTTCGACGGCCCTATTGGCCATCTCGATGCTCCTTGAACCGCAGCACACGAGCTTCCCACTTCTGAAGAGCAGGGTCGCGGTCTTGGGGCTTTTCAATCGAAAGACGAGGCCAGGGAATTTTGCGGGCTCATATTCCGCTCCATTCATGGTCAGGGCGAGATAATCGAGGTCAAGCTCCACGCCCAAGTTTGCAGAGGCCACCACATTCTCAATCATATATTCAGAGGACACTATGCTCCCTCGCCGCAAAGTCGATCATCTGGGATTTTCGTCGCAGATCATTTTATTCACCAGAGCTCAGCATGGTGATCCCACTATGGGTCCGAGGATGTTTCCTCGATATCGCTCAGCGCCCCGTCCAGATCATCTATCTCTTCCAGAAGCTCGACTATCATGTCCTTCGCCGTGAAGACGTCGAACGAGTCCCTATGTTCCCGGAGAGCCACCTGGCTAACGACCTTGAACTTCGCATCAATCAGTCTCTTGATGTTCGCCTTGCTTGCTTCAAGCTCCTCATTTCTCATGGACGGTCCTTCAGATCTTGGAACCACAACTCGGACCACCCTATATCTAGGGAGCACCTCCAAGTTCGAACCCGCGCTCGTTCATGCTGATGGGGAACAAGGGCCAAATCACCTATGGTAAAAGGTAGAGATCAGGAGCGCCTGTCACGGTGCCAGACCTCGTCGGTGAGCGAATCGTAGACCGAATCGCTGCCGGCATTGGCAGCAACGGATGCCTTGCCCTCGATCAGTTCGCGTATGCGCTCTCTGCGGAACAGCCAGTAATGGATCCTCCATTCCTTGCCGTCGTAAAGAGTGACCTCCTCCATCTCTGTGGTCAGGATCCCGGCGTCCTCGAGCATGTAGAAGGCGTCCCTGTCGACCGGTTCAAGGACGTTATCGACCACACGGTCATCATGACCGAAGAAGTTGAGCACCCGATAGGCCAGCTCCTCGGACACCTCGTCCGGCATCTCATGCTCATGGACGGTGTTCTTGATCGCGAGCGCAAGCTCGCCAAGAGTAATCGTGTACTGTGCCTGTTGCTCTCCCATGGCCGCTTCCTCCCCTTCTCCTCGCCCCTGGCGAGACCATACGTTGAAGGACGGAAAATGTCTGGTACCTATTAAAATGAGCTTGTCAACAGCGGTCATTGATAGGGAGCGTAAGGGGGTCATCAAGCTCGAGCGGTAGAACGAGGAGGACAAGCTTCATCCGTCCTGCGCCCTGCCAGGTGTTCCCGCCTCGTACCGGCCCGTACTTTTCAAGCTCTGCTCCCGGCTTACAGCATCCCCAGGAGCATCATCGCCCCCAGGATCAGCATTACCACGCCGACCACCAGCCTGAGCATTCTCCTGTTCTCCAGGCGCCATGAGTTCGCCCTGTCCGCCGAGACTCCCATGAAGAATATCGCCAGTATGGCCGCCAGTGGCAGCACGTATATCGCGTTGTACAACGCCAGGTAGGGTATGCCCTGGGCCGTCGTCATGCTGTCGCCCAGCAGGCTCAGGATGGCGAAGTATATGCCGCCTGTGCACGGCAGCTCGAAGAGGCTCACGATGACCCCAAGCACCATCGCCGCCGGGATGCTCGCCCTCTCAATGTACTTCTTGATCATCGGCTTCCTGGACTCCGGAATGGCCAGGGTAGGTTTTTTTCCAAAGGAGAAGTAGTCCTTTATGTTGACGAGCCCGATCACCATGGACAATATGGCGGCCATGTAGTAGATGCTCCGGGTCATGGTCGTTGACTGCAGGAATGCCATTATCCCGAGCCCGGCCATGAAGTAGACGACATACACCGTGATGATGTAGACCAGGCCGACCAGAAGCACCCTCCTCTTGTTCCCGAGGCTTGTCAGGAAGATCAGCAGGATGATCATGACGCTTATGGCGCAGGGGTTGATGCTGTCCGCTGCTGCGGCCACGATGACCATGGGTATCGTCAGGTCCGTTGTGGAACCAGTGCTCCTGGGCTGGGGACCCACATCGTCCGGCGAGCCTGTCACGTTGGTATCGTTCATATCGCTCGTGCTGTTGGTACCACTCGTGTCATTCGTGCCGTTGTTACCGCCGTTGTCTCCTGGCCCGTCGGTGCTGTTGGCCTCGATCATGCGCAGGATGATCGGTTCGAGATTGGCGTGTATGGCGTCCTCGCCTATCAGCGGCTCATCCCCTATGAGGATGGAAGGCACCACCGGATCCTGGACGTTGAAGCGAGCGTTGAACTCCTGGTATGTCTCCCTATTGGTGCTGTTGAAGAACACCTCCAATTTTTCCAGGGAGGTCTGGGGATATTTCGCGGCGATGCTGTCCACATAGGGCTCGGTGATCGCGCAGTGGGGACAGCCGGAACCGTAGAAGTAAGAGATCGTAATGGTCTCGCTCGCATTGCTCCTGAAGTTCAAGGCGCCAGGGGATACGTCGCTCATGCTGTCCGTCTGCGCCGCGGCCTGCGCGCCTCCGCTCGGACCGGCAAGGCCAGAGATGCACGAGATTGAAAGCATCAGCATCAATGCTATGGTCACGTACCGGCTATCCGACCTCAAGTAATGACCCTCTGCCCCATTTTTATTGTGAGCTTCTACTGAATAATACTGTGCAACGAGGCCGGACCCAGAGGTCCAAGTCTTCGAGCTTCTTGCTATTGCTTTACCCAGGAAGCAAGCTGAATGCGGTCGTGGGCGAGAGCGCACCCTTGCGAGGACATGCAATTGCTCCCTCCGATCTCATCAAGGGTAACATTTATTCTAATCGTTCTATGAACAAATCTATGCCTGCAGGTAGCGATCTGCCTACGGCCAGATGGACCCCGGGTATGATGTGGACGGTGTTGCTATCGGGCCACGGCGTGACTGAAGCCTCGTCATTCCTCATCCTTCTCCGTTCGTAGGTTTTACATGTTACATTTATGTTACAAAGTTGCATTTCAAGTCGCGGTGGGGACTTCTCTTTGCTAACCCCCTAACTCTAGTTATCTGGGGTCCCCATCATCCTTCCGACCCTGCATGCATCGGCCGTAGTTGGGCTTTATTGCTCGGAGCAGATGGACGATTGCGTTCACCTACCTCGGCATCATCCAAAGTGCAGGTTCTTTCCTACTTCGAAGTGGAGATGGCCTTGTATGCCCGACCTCGGCCTCGTTCATCTCATTCCGTCAGTAGCTGGATCAGCATCCGGACCAATACAGGCGCCCACCAGGCCGTAAGAGCCAGGTAGCCCACTATGGCGCAGAAGCTCACCCTCCGGTCGTCGTTGACAATGAGGAACGATACTAGTATGAAATGCGCCCAGAAGTCTATCAAAACGAGGCCGAAGGTCAGGAGTCGCACCGATCTCCCTTTCCCTTGCTGGGTGAGATGTGGCCGCTCACTTGGGCCCCTCTTCCCTCGCCATCCGAAAAACATCTCCGGATCTGACATCATGCTGATGGCCGGAGAGCCGATGATCGTTCCGTTTCTCCGTCCCCGGCCCGCAACCAATAACGAATCCGCTCGCGTGACTCATTATCGAAGTTTCTTCGCTCAACAGTTCGCCCCCTCATGCCCTTCACGGATCTGGTGAAGCAACGAGATCGCCGGGTTCCACTCTGCCATCCTTCCCAACTTGACCGGGCGCGGAGACGCACCATCTCACGCAAATGTATCGCCGTTTCAAGTGAATGGGAGCAACAGCACCTCGCTGACCGGAGAGAAGGTGATCGGAGCTCGATAACGAGACATTGAACGAGAAGGTCGGCCCTCATTGCGTTCCCGCCTAGGGACGGTTCACGACGCAACCTATTCGAGGTATTGATAACTGGAAAAAAACACGCCAAGCCGTCCGCAGCACTGGCGACCCTTCGCCAGGGGGAGAATATCTTGTTCCAAAATTGATAATAATCAATCGTATAATTATCGTAACCTTGGCGTAGCACTTACCCTTAAGATGAACGAACTAACTCACCCCTCCTTCGTGAACATCCGCATCATAGCCCCCAAGACGGACCCGGACGTCAGGAGGCTGTACCGCAGGTTCAAGTCCATGGGGCGTTGTCCGGTCGCCAGCAACGGCGTGATACTCTACTTGGTGAACGACGCGGTCGAGAACGAGAAAGGGTACGTCCTGTCGCTGGTGACAAAGAATTGAGATGACCGTCGGATAGGACCTTGACCCGACATGTCGGAAAAGCGGTTCCATCGTCCCGCTTCCGATCCGTCGTGACGTCCCGTTCTTTATCCTCTGAGAAGGTGGCTGGCGCCTTGACATTTTAGGTTATGCAGTGCGCCAACCATTGAAAGCGCTAGTACAGGAGAGGGATGAGCCGCTTGCTTTGTCTCATGTACTCCTCATACTCCGCCCCGAACCGCTCAACGAGCATCTTCTCCTCGAGCGTCATACGATGCAATAGGTAGGGGATGAGGAGGGACATTACCAGGAGGCCCAGTACGCTCGAGAGCATGACCGGGAAGGCCATGAAGAGCAGGATGGCGCCGAGGTACGCCGGGTGTCGGACCCAATGGTATATGCCGCTCGTGACGAGGGTATGCCCCTCCCTGATGCGCAGGAGGCCAGAGAAGTTGCTCTTCAACGTGGCTATGGCCGCCAGACGGATGGCCATTCCGGCGATGAGCATGAGAATGCCGACGATCAGCAGTACCAAGTTCGTTAACGGGAGCGGCGCGGTACCGAGCGCATCCACATCGTTCGCGGTCAGACCGGTGGGGTCAAGTGCGGTCGCCATGAGGCCAGCTATGAGGAGGACGTAGAGCAGGGCGGTGAACAACGGGCTCTCGTAGCGCTTCATCGGGGGAGACAGCAGGAGACGCATATATAGCCGTGATTGCCTGGGCATCTACGACCCCTGGTCCGGAGAGGTAAGCGGTTGAGCCGGCCTCCCTGCCCTGAGGACACGTTTTCATCGAGCCAGGATGCTTGTGACGCCTCATGGCCGTGGAGCTATCGTTCATAACCTTCATGTAGCCCTCTTCCCGTGGTGAGAGGCGACCACAGCATCGGGATGAACTTTCAACACCCAGCGCGTTACCTGTGCTGTGATCCTCCAGCCCACCCCTCTCCCCAGGATATGGCTGTGGGCTGGATGCCATCTTTCTTTCCATCCGGGCTTGCCCTAATGGTCTCGGCCGTCGCTCCACGTGCCCCCGTCTACGGCTTGGGCATCGAGAGGGCGGCGAAAGGACGCCCTTTTAATTCGCCAAGGCCATAGGGGGCCGTCCATGGACGAGACGGACATCCTCATCATCAAGGAGCTGGCGGTCGACGCGCGATTGCCATACCGAGACCTCGCGGACCGTTTATCGCTGTCCGTCAACGGTCTCTACAAGCGCATCCATCAACTGATGGACAAGGGCATCATCGTCGGCTTCAGGGCCAATCTCACTCCCCTTCTGACCGGCGGGAGCGTCACCGGCCTGTACGGTCGTTCCGATTCCGTCGACCTGTCCGCGACGATCGAGCACCTCGGCGGTCACGAGTGCACCGCCCGGGTCATCGCCACCGGCGGCCAGTTCCTCTACGTGGACGCCCAGGTGCGCAGCAACCAGGAGCTGTTCGACTACCAGTCTTTCGTCCGGGACGTCGGGAAGATCGACGACCTGAAGAGCCTGGCGGTGTTCACCGCCGGGGACCCCCCGGCCAAGGACCCCATGACCAAGCTGGACTACCGGATCGTCCGCGCCCTGTCGGCGGACTGCCGCCGTCCCCTGCAGGACGTGGCCGTGGAGATCGGCTCCACCGCCAAGACGGTGAAGCGAAGGCTCGAGCACATGGAGGCCGACCATTGGGTGTGCTTCACCTTGGACCTGGTCCTGTGCGCCTCCGGGGACATCATCTCCATCGTCCACGCCAAGCTGCGGCCGGACCGCCGGCTGGAGGACCTGCTCCCGGCCATGGTCAACCGGAAGGACCCCCACCTCCTGGGCATCTCCGCCTCGAACGTGGAGCCGGGGATGATGATCTTTTCGGTGTGGGGCCGGGACCTCAAGGAGCTGAGGGGGACGGAGAAGAGCCTCAATGCCAACGACGATTTCGAGTCGCAGTTCTCGAACCTGTACTACGACATGCGCCTCTACCCGACGTGGACGAGGAAGCTGATCGAGGAACGCGCCAGGTGACTGGCTCCCGCTCCGGTGACCGTTCTGTACACCGCCGAGGGGACGAACGGGCCATTTTTCTCCCGTTTTTGGCGATTCCGGCCGACGCGGGGGGAACATGACCTCAAAAGCCCCGGTCCCGGTCCGATGATCAGAACGGTGAAAACATGGAAGCCATCATCATCGAGGATCTGGTCAAGAGGTACGGTCAGTTCGTGGCGGTGGACCACGCCACCCTGCGGGTGGACGAGGGCACGGTCTACGGCCTCATCGGCCCCAACGGTGCTGGAAAGTCGACCATCATCCGCTCCCTGCTGGGCCTCGCCCCCTACCAGGACGGCAAGGTCATCGTGTCCGGGACGGACATGAGCGTTCCTGACGCCCATAGCAGGGTCAGGATCGGCTACCTGCCCCAGAAGGCGGCCTTCCAGGAATGGAGGACCTGCGAGCAGGCGCTCTTCACCCTGGGACGGCTCTCCGGCCTGGAGGGCGACCGCCTCAGGACGAGGGTGGACGAGGTGCTCGAGCAGCTGGGCATCGAGGAGTATCGGGACCGGAAGGTCGGCAAGCTGTCGGGGGGAACGCTGCAGAAACTGGGCTTCGCCCAGGCCATACTGCACGAGCCCTCGGTCCTGGTGCTCGACGAGCCCATGGCCTCGCTGGACCCGGCCAGCCGCTTCATGTTCAAGACGATCATCAAGGAACTGAGGGCCTCGGGAACGACCATCTTGTTCTCCTCTCACATCCTATCCGACGTCGAGGACCTCGCCGACGCGGTCGGACTCCTCCAGAGCGGCAAGGTGCGCTACTCCGGGCCAATCGACGGCCTGGAGAGGATGGCGTCCATCCGCTCGGAGCTGGTGGTGGAGCTGACCGAGGACCACGGGGAGTGGAAATCGGTGAGCGTGCCGGGGACGGACATCCGGCAGCCCTCGGCCGGCTGGCTGGTGGTGCACATCGATGACCTCGAGCAATGGGACGCCAAGGTCCCGAGGATCATCGAGGCCTTGATGGGCGCGGGGTGCCACATCCGGTCCCTCAATCGCCATGACCCCAAGCTCGAGGACGTCTACATGGCCTTCGTGGGGGGAGCGAAGTGAGCCTCGGCCTGCTGTTCAAGGACGAGGTCAACGGCTTCTACCGCTCCAAGGTTATGGTCGCATTGCTCGTCGGGATGCCCCTCATAGCCGTCCTCATGTACCTCCTGTCCCCGGACCTCGAGGGCATGCCCCTGGGGGCGTTCACTGCGGTGACCATCTCATCGATGGCCGGCCTGCTGGCCTCGACCACGCTCGCCGTGAGCATCACCAACGAGCGGACCCAGGGAGTGTACGATCTCTTCCTGGTGAGGCCGGTAAAGCGGTCCAGCCTCCTGCTGGCCAAGTACCTCGCGGTAGTGGGGTGTGTTATCCTGGCGGCCACCGTCGCCCTCCTGGCCGCGAGCGCCTATGACTGGTGGGCCCACGGGACCATGAACCTGGGCGTGCTGGGCGAGCCGCTGCTGGTCGTCCTGACCATGGCCTGCGTGTCCTGCGCGGTGGCGGTGCTGGTCGGTACCCTCGTGAAATCGGTGCTGCTCGGCGTGATCCTCACTATCTACGGAGGGAACCAGCTGTCAGCGGTCATCGTCCTGACCTCGCTGCAGAGCGTCCTGTCGACCGAGGCCTCGGCGCTGATCGGGCTGGTAGTGGCGGTAGTGGTCCTCGGCTCGGCATTGGTCCTCTTCGGCCGTAGGGTCAACAGCTGACCGCAACGTCCCCGTGATCCCTGACCGGGGGAGGGACGCCTTGTGCCGCTGCTTCTCGCTCCTTCGATATCGCCGAGCGATCACGCCAGGCGCCTCGTCGCGGTCGAGGGGTTTCAGAGGGGGCCCTGGTTGAAGAGAAGGCGTCAGAACGGACCGCCGGCTCCGCGGCAAAGCTGATGATCCCGGTCCTCCTGAGACCCAGCCAGACATTATAAATACGTTCTCGTTCCACTGCATCCTTGCTCGTTCTCGCGGTGTTCGCGTCAGCTCGTATCATGACCGCGGGCAAGGTACGAGGACGCCGACGCGACGATCGGGGCGAGTTCATGAACACGCTCTCTGACCCTGATGACCATGCGCCAGCGATCATGCGATCGTGGGAGCGCTTTCGCCGCCACTGGCCCGATGCCCTGTGGAAGGTCGGCCTCATTCTGGGCTTCCTGAGCATGTTCCTCGCGTGGGCCGTACCGGGGAGAGGGACCGTCGCTGGCTACCTTTCAGTGAGCTTCGCTCCTTCGACGAGCATGGCGTATTTCATTCAGCTCCCGTTCGTCACCCTGCCAAGCTCTCTCCCGACCTTCCTTCACCCGGACGTCTGGACGCTGGCCTTCGGAGGGGCCTGGCTGTTCCTCATCGGGCTGCTCTCGCAGCTGTTCACCAGGTGGGGGATCGTGGTCCAGGTTGCCGCCATCGCCCTCTTCGTCCCGCTGGTCGCGGTCTGGCCCCTCAACATCGGCCTCGGGTTCGTGATGGGATGTTTCTCCGCAGGGATGGTCGTTTTCGGCTACCTCATGGGGCCGAGGCGGAACGCTAGTGACATGAGCATGAGGGCGAGGGCTGCCACCCTCGGCGTCGCTCTAGTCATCCTTATCGTCGCGCTGGGCCCGAGCGCGATGTATCAGGTCCCGCCCTCTCATGGTCCGTACTCCCGGGATCCTCTCATCGCCGGCATGTTGGAGCAGGTCGATGAGAGCGAGATCTACAGCACCGTGCTTGACCTGCAGGGCTTCGCCACCCGCTACTACGGGACCCCGGGGAACCTGGAAGCCTCCGCCTACCTGTTCGACAGGCTCAGCAGGATCCCTGGCCTGGAGGTAGAGTACCAGGGCGGGGAGCTGAGGAACGTCATCGCGACCCTGCCTGGAAGAGCCCCCTCCTCACAAGTGTACATGGTCGGAGCGCACTACGACAGCGAGTCCAGTGATGCAAGCTATGCCCCGGGAGCGACCGATAACGGCGGAGGGGTCGCCATAGTCCTGGAGCTGGCGAGGGTGATGAGCCAGTACCCCTTCGAGAACACCGTCAAGTTCGCTCTGTGGAACACCGAGGAGGGAGGGGCCGGCATCGGGGGGAGCCAGGCCTATGTCCGGCAGGCGGTGTCCGAGCGCATGGACGTGGCGCTGTACATGAACCTGGACTCCTCCTGCTACGATCCGGGCGACCGGCTCGTGCTCGACATCATGCATAACGACCGAACGGCCTGGGCCTCGGACATGATGACCGCTCACAACACCCTGTACGGCATCGGCTTCAACCTTACCTACAAGGTCCACAACAGCTGCGGAAGCGATCACCGGAGCTTCTGGGGGGCCGGTTATCCGGCGGTCATGACCCACGAGGAGGTACACGGGCCAGCCCATTCGATGAACGACACTGTCGAGCAGGTCTCAACTTTGTATGCCAAGAAGAACGGGCAGCTGTGCATGTCGGTGTTGGCGGAGCTTGCCGGGCGGATGTGAGCCCCCTGCTCGCCCTCGGGCATTATTTAGCGTGTTTCGAGCGCTTCCACGGCCTCCGAGCTTCGATTACGCTCCTCCCTCATTCGGGGACGCTTCTCTCCATAGCCTGCGGATGAGACGTGATTAAATAGCATGGGCGCCTCGCCGAGAGGCCGACCTTCCGAGCCGGCGCCAGCTCATGCCCGCGTGAGCAGTACGGAATGAATTATCATGATAAGCGTAAAGGTCTGTAAGAAGTGCGACAAGCAGTATCCATCGAACGTCCTGTTCTGCCCTGATTGTGGCAACCTCACCATGATGCCCGAGGCGCCGGAGGCTCAGCCCCGCGCCAAGGTTCCCAGCGCCAAGCGTGCACCCATGACGACACCGGTAGCGAGAGAGGTCCCGAGGCCGTTGCCTCCCAAGGTCAGGGCCGAGCACACCAGGGAGGACTTCTTCCAGGCGCTGGCCGACAACAAGCTTCAGGAAGAGGACGTCGAGGCCATCAAGTACCTTGTGGACTGGTCGGAGGGCCTCGCGAGCTCGGTGTCGTTCGGCGATACCATCACCGAGGGCGGCAGGGTGGGGTTCTGCCCGGCGGTGCATCTGGGGGATAAAGAGGTCAGCCTGTTCCGGATCGGCACGAACGGCGGCATCGACATACATTTCCGGGACTGGGTCGACCTGCCCCCCTTCGACTCGAGGGAGAAGAGGGTCGAGATGCTCGTCAAGCTCAACAGCATCAAGGGAGTGAAGATACCGGAGAGCAAGATCATCGACCGTCCGCCCCTGCCGGTGCGGGCATTGAGAGACGAAGACAACCGAGACAAGTTCGTCGAGGCATACCACTGGTTCATCGGGCTGGCCAGGGGACAGTAAGCGTAGCGCCCGGTGGGTCGGGCGCACTCCCGGCGTCACCTTTTCAATGGCCGGCCCTCAAACCCTCTTTTTGGGTTCAGTCATCACTAGGTCGGTAGAACAAAAAGCATGGGAGAAGGGGTTTGGACCCTCGGACCACTAGGGGTCGTCCGCCTCGCCTTGCCAGGGAAGGATGGCGGCCTATCGCTTACCGCTCTCTCCGGTCGCCGCGAAGTACCTCCGGGTGGAGGGCAGGACCAAGGCGACGAAGATGGCGAGGCCAAAGATGATGGTCATATAGGTGGCCGGGTAGTCCAGACCGATCAAGAGGTCCTCCACGAACAGCCACACCACGAGGATGGCCAGGAGGACAACCCCGCCCTGCCAGGACCAATGGATCCCGCCAGCCCTACTGATCTCCCCGAAGAACAGCTCCTCCTTGGTCCAGGCACCATGAGCGATGAGCAAGGGATACAGTCCATACACGAAGAAGAGGAACAGGCCGACCAGGAAGAAGCTATGGAAAGGTATCTTCTCGGCCATGGAGGACGGGAACCCGAGCAGGGCGCCGCTCGGATCGACCACCAGGAGCAGCCCGCTGATGATCCCCAGCACACCAAAGAGCAGCTCCAAGACGACGAGGGCCTTGACGGCCGGGGGACGGGTTAAGTTCGTTCTGGTCAATTTATTACCCCAGCCGAATTCGGCTGGACCCTAATTAAAGGTGGGTCGAGAATCAGCTCGGAATGCGAAACTTGAATACGATCCTCAGGAAGCTGCGTCTCACATCCGACCGCAAGGAGCGCGGTTCCCTCATCCTACGCATAGGTTGCCGAGGGAATGATACGAGAGCGGAAGCAACGGCCAGTTCTCATCCGCGCATCTGAATTGGCGTCCGCATTAATCATTTTCACCGATCTTTATCCCATCGGAAAGGCTTGTCGAATAAAAATAAAAATAACTGGAGCATCGACGCCTTTTGGGCAGATGTTCGTCGATACGACGGTTAACGGTCTAATACCATGTGTTGAAGAAAGCCCGGTCAGCCCGATCCAAAGGGTGAAAGAGGCGACAACATGGCTGAAATGAAGAAAGAGAAGAAGCAGATGACCACGTCCGAAGCCGGCCGCAAGGGTGGCGAGAGGACCTCCGAGACGCATGGCAAGGAGTTCTACCAGGCCATCGGCCATAAGGGTGGTGTAAAGGTCGCCGAGGAACGCGGTCCTGGATTCTACAAGGAGATCGGCCATAAGGGTGGTGAGAAGGTCGCCAGAGAGAGGGGCCCGGAGTTCTACAAGGAGATTGGACGCAAGGGTGGCGAGAAAGTAGCGGAGGAACGCGGTCCTGGATTCTACAAGGAGATCGGTTCCAAGGGCGCTGAAGCCGAGCCCCGCGAGGCCAAGGTTAGAGGCGGCGAGCACTCGCACGGCGGAGGCCGGGGATCCGAGTCCAGGGGCCGGGAGAGCGAGCCGACGCACGAGAAGCTGTCCGAGGCCGGACGCAATGGAGCGGAAGCTCAGCCCAAGGAAGCCAAGCGCAAGGGCGGGGAGCACTCGCACAAGAACGAGTGAGACCTCGCTCAAAACCTTTCTTTTTTCTACAGGCCACTTCGACCTTTATGAGCTGAGGCGCGACGTCGAGATATGCGGATCGCTGCCGCAGATGGCGCTGGAGGTCATCCGCACCACCGCGTCGGTCGGCTCCTGCATCTTCGGCTCGTCCACCCCTTCCACGCTCACCCTCATCGGACCCTGGTACATCACCGCTTTCATTTTTCAACAACCTCTTTTGGGCCGGCTTTCTTGGATATTGTACTTGGAGATATCCTGATGCAGATGCGGTATGCAGGAGTGGGCCGCGGGCGGCTCAACGACCTGTTTTTCGCGAACAACGATACGCGATCAAATTGAGAGCGCGAAATGCATCTTGCGTCAGATGTACGGTCAATTCCCTGCGCTCATTGTTCTAAAATCATGGCCGCTGCTTTGTCCAGCGAGAGCCCTAGGGCCACCGCGATATGGGGATCGGGAAAGAGTTTTCATCCCTGGTACCTTGCCAGTCACTCGCTAGGCGTTATGCGCATGCGAAGTGATTAGCAAGGCCGCAAGGCTCTATTGGGAACCTTCAGCAAGCTTGCTCTTCAGCCAGTCGCCCTTCTCCCCCAGGAACGCGAATTTGGTGCAGCCTTTCAGGTCAGAGCATTGAGCACAGGAAACGAATCCTTTGTCCTTCGAGCACAATCGTATGGGGCATTCGGGGTTGCCGCCACCGTTGAGGCAGCCGGGGCATTTCATGATGTTAACGAGCACCAGGAGATTCTTATTGAGCCGATCGAAATCGATTTCGTTCCCTCCGGGGAACTGGCCGGCCCATTGGTCCACCTCGTATCGTTGGATGAAATCCACCATGTTCTGGGCGGTCCCGGAGACCGTTCCGTTGCCCATGTCGCACTCACCGCACCGCAGCCCGCATGGGGCCACCTGATCCATCACGCCCGTGCGCTCCTCCGAGCTCATGGATCGCCATCTTCTCTCGACAATATACGTCTGCCGCAGGGGTCGCCGAAAAGCCCTTCTCCGACTATGTCCCTGGCACCTGTGAAAGGCCCAGTAAACCCTCCCCCATCTTTCTTTACTTTGGCTAAAAGTGCGGCTTTTACTGAATTGCGGTGCCCGTTGTTTATAGCTTACGCTGAGCAGCTCGTCCGTGACCGTATCGCCGAGGTCTAGGAGCAAC
>Ga0183100_1001193_pt1 | contig 13977 bp, 11 predicted proteins | sample Biomet2_FD_127789 | JGI IMG/M metagenome (GOLD analysis project Ga0183100, IMG submission 127789) | Microbial communities from bioreactor (seeded with anoxic lake sediment) at LBNL, California, USA - Biofuel metagenome 2 | ecosystem: Engineered > Bioreactor > Anaerobic > Unclassified ...
CATGAACATCTTTAACGTACACATTGGATACTTCCGAAATGTGTATAAGACCCACTTTTCCTTCAGGTAATTGCACAAATGCACCAAAATTGGTAATACCTGTAACTTCGCCTTCAACTACTGTGCCGATTTCCAAAGCCATAGATTGAGAATATCCCCCTTACATTAAGTTCTTATCGACCCTAATTATACCTTTGCAATTAACCTAGTGTCAAGCTTTTACTGTTTTTGACTAATAGTTTTTTCCGACTATTTTTGCGCAGCATCATTTATTTTTCCATCAGCAGCCTTTTTATCTTTATCTTCAATGATGAATAAGGGTATTTCACCTTTACGCACCATATTGTGTTCTTCTCTAGCTAACTTTTCAATATACTTTAGATTATCTAAGTTCTGTTTTTCTTGTTGCAATGCTTTTTGCTCTTGTTCTAGTTTTCTAACCTTTTCCTGTGTTTTTTCTGTTTCCAAATTGACTTTATAAATAGTATACCCCTGCTGTGCCACACGAACAAGAAAAAGTGCTACTATTAGAAATAAGAGTACCTTGAAATATTTAAAGGCTTTTTCGCCTTTTCTCATTCTTCCCGCCTGCCTTTTCTTGTATTTACAGTAATAGTATAACATTTCTGCTAACCTGCTGACAACAAAAAGCAGCTTGATGTTTAAACATCAAGCTGCTTTTAATTTCAAATATTATTTTTTGTTAACTGCATCTTTGAAAGCTTTGCCTGCTTTAAAAGCCGGTACAGTAGCTTTTGCAATTTTAATAGTCTCACCTGTACGAGGGTTCTTGCCATTACGCGCTTTACGAACACGATGTTCAAAAGTCCCGAAACCAATCAACTGAACTTTTTTCTTTTTAGCAACAGTTGCTTTAACAGCATCAATAAAAGCATTTACTGCCTTTTCAGAATCTTTTTTTGTTAAACCTGCTTTTGTAGCTACCGCTGCAATCAATTCACTTTTGTTCACAATAAAATCCTCCTTGAATTTTTATTTGCACAAGGCGCAAACCCTGTACACACTTGCACTACTTGGTTTTATTCGCTATTACTTTTATTATTCCTGCTTATTTTTTTATATTTTATTCTTTTTCCAGCTTTTTTTTGGCTTCTTTCCAAAGCTTATCCATTGCAAATAGGTCGAAATCAGCCCAGGGCCTGCCTTTAGCCAGTATTTCTTCTTCCACATAATTAAAACGTCTGCAAAACCTATTATTGGCTAAATTCAGGGCTGTCTCTGGTTCTAAATCCCAATGCCGTGCATAATTTACTACCGCAAACATAAAATCTCCCAGCTCCCACTCGACATGTTCAAGATTATTTTCCTGCACTGCTTCTTTCAGTTCATTCATTTCTTCTATTACTTTTGTCCAAACGTCTTCCTTATTATCCCAATCAAACCCTACCTTAGAAGCCTTTGATTGAAGTTTATAAGCCCGCATAAGTGCCGGCAAACCTTTAGTAATCCCATCTAATACGCGCTTTCTGTCCTTTTTCTCTTCTGCTTTAATAGCATCCCAATTTTTTATTACCTCACTAGTATCTGCAACTTCTATGGTTCCATAAACATGTGGATGTCTATGTATAAGTTTGGCCACAATATCATCAATAACATTTTGCATGGTAAAAGCCCCTGCTTCTTCAGCTAAACGTGCGTGAAAAACAACCTGTAAAAGCACATCTCCTAATTCTTCTCGCATACCATCTATGTTTTTATCATCAATTGCCTCTAAGAGTTCATAAACCTCCTCCAAAATCCCTTTGCGTATACTGCTGTGAGTTTGCACCCTGTCCCAAGGACATCCTTCCGGAGCTCTTAGGGTCTTCACCACTTCATCCAAGGGATTAATATCCATAACTCCTATTTGGTTTGTCTGAGGCACATATACTGTTGTCAAATGATCTATATTTGCCTGACGATCCAATTCAAAAAGCGGAATCCTAAGAAAATCTTCATCTTCCAAGCCTAAATTACGCAAGAAAATAATTTCTGCTTCATCCGGCAAAACTTCCATCAAATTTATTTTCAGCTCTGATGCCACCAATTTACTGTAGACTTGTGTAATAATCAAAGGATATCTGCCGGCATCTTTTAGCGCGTCACTATCTTTTGCATCAATAACTCTTAACCCTTCAATAGGATCTATTCCTACCCTTGTATATATTAGGTCCAAAAAGCTCATGGCCGGTAAAATTGACAAGTTAAGGCCCATACTAGCGGCTTTTGTCCTTAAAAGAACTACCGTTCGTTCTGCTACTAAGGGGCTTCCAGGCACTGCGTATACAACGTCTTTATTTTCTGCTTCCTGCAATACATAGGTGACAATTTGCTCGTAAACATGCTCAAAATCAGAATTTTCTTCATAAAAGTGATCACAAGCAACAAATTGTATTCCCTCTTGCTTAAACACAGATACACTTGGATGAACCTTTGTTCGTAAAATAACCTCTTGGGCCGCTTTTATAGCCCACAATGTTTCCATAGAAATATGCCCAACTCTACCAGGCCCTAAACCGACTATGGTAATTGTCCCTTTTCTCATGCTTTTCTCCTCAACACTTTCATCGATTTTAATAGCTCCACTAATTTTTTCCCGACAAATGGAATCTTAAGCAATTCTGTTTCGCTAAACTCTCCCAACATCAGCAAGCCAACTGTATAAGTAATAACAGCCAGCAATATTGCTAAAATTGCACAAATTATAGTGCTAGAGATAATTTTCAACATAAATTGATATCCTATTTGAGTCACAATACCCATTGCTCCCGCCGCCGCTGTTATTTTAACCAGGGAAAGCACCGGAAAATAAAAGCTCGTATAGCAAGCTAAAAAGAAAATATTTAAACCGGCCGCTACAGCAAAATTTATGTTAGAAGCCCATGCAGCACCCACAATATTCAAAGAAGGCATTGCTGTTAATTTCCAAACTAAAATGACCTTAACCACCGCACTGATAAACATATTAAGCATGGGTGTTACCGTCATCCCAACCCCCTGTAAAATCCCTGTAGATACTTGATGCATTCCTAGAAAAAAAATCGATGGTGACAAATTCGCAATAGAAGGTCCTGCTGCCTTAGTTCCATAAAGTAATAGGGAAATCGGCTGAGCTAAAACCCACATGCCAACAGCTGCCGGCAACGTTATCATACAGCACAGCCTAATTGCAGTACACCCCTTAGCCCTTATAATAGCTTTATTGCCTAAAACTTGCGCCTCGGAAATAGCAGGGACCACAGACGCCGCTAGTGAAGTTGTAGGTATCGTTCCCATCATTACTAAAGGCAATGCCATACCGGCCAGATAGCCAAAAGCTGTTGTTGCTTGCACTACCGTAAACCCCGCAGCTTCCAATCGTCCCGGTACTATAAGCATATCGATACCAGTAACTACCGGTAGCATCAAACTTGCGCAAGAAACAGGCAAAGCCAGCTTAATCAAACTTTTTGCGATGCTGCCCACTGATTCCTTCTGTGTATGTACTTGACATATTCTATTTTTCCATAATTTTCTATGTTCTTTTCGATAAAAATAAGTCAAAACAACAATGCCGGTAATCGATCCCGGCACTGCCCCGAAAGCTGCCCCTGCCGCAGCGTATTCTAAACCATATGGTAATAACCAATACGCCAATATTAACATTACCACTACTCGTACAAATTGCTCAATAATCTGAGAAACGGCTGGAGGAGTCATCATTTGATAGCCTTGAAAATAACCACGAAAACTAGCCAAAATAGTTGCAAAAAATACTGCCGGGGTTAAGGCAATTAAAGCATAGTAGGCACGAGAATCACGAATAACGTTAATACTGATTAACCACCCTGCAATAAAATAAAGTGCCAAAGCAAAAACAAGGCCAGTTAGAACCATAAGACCCAAGGAAATACGAAAAACTCGCCCTGCGCCTAAATAATCATTTTTTGCAATTCTTTTGGAGACCAAAATAGAAATTGCAATGGGAATTCCTGCGGCAGAAACAGAAATCATCAAGAGGTAAATTGGATAAGCGATCTGATAAAGGCCTATCCCTTCACCGCCTAGGAGTCTTGATAAAAGAATACGGTTAACCGAGCCTATGATTTTTACCATAAGTCCTGCTATGGTCAATATTAATGCACCGCGCAAAAACTTATCTTTGGTCAACTAGTACTCCACCTTTCAATAAATACCTAAAACTACTCTATGGGAATGTTTACATTTTTTAATTCAACATTATTATAACATATTCGTTAATGCTTTCTCTAACCACTCCAAAGGCTCTTTTCCCAAATGAGGACTTCTAATTATCAATTGAGCGCGAGTGCCATTTTTAAATTGGGCATTAGGGGAATATTCTTTTACCAAATTCATAACACTCACCGGATTAGCCACACTTTTTTCCCCAAAAGTAATACGCACTTCATTTGCCTTTGCCGAAATACCACTAATCTTTAGTAAGCGGCATAAGCTACGTAAAGTAGCTACACGCCAAAGATTTATTACCTGAATTGGAGGATCTCCAAAACGATCTATTATTTCATCCAATAAATCTTCTCTGTACTCATATTCTAATTCACTGCAGCGCCGATAAATTTCCATTTTATAACGCGGATCGGCTATGTAATCATCAGGGATATAAGCATCTATTGTGATTTCCAGCACAGGATCGGGGTCAGGGACAGCGTCCTCAGTGCCATTTTTCATGGCATTAATGGTCCTCTCCAACAAACTACAATAAGCAGCAAACCCAATGCCGGCAATATGTCCATGTTGTTCAGCGCCTAATAAATTCCCGGCACCACGAATTTCTAAATCACGCATAGCAATTTTAAATCCTGCTCCCAGCTCTGTAAAATCGCGAATGGCCTGCAAGCGTTTTTGCGCTATTTCACTAAGAACCCGTTGTCTTTTATAAACAAAATAGGCGTAAGCCAAACGGGAAGAACGGCCAACCCGGCCGCGCATTTGATACAACTGGGATAGGCCAAAGTTCTCTGCTCCATCAATTATAATAGTATTAGCCAAAGGCACGTCTAAGCCATTTTCAATAATAGTAGTACATAAGAGTAAATCAAACTGTCCTTCATAAAATCCAATCATAGCGTCCTCTAACATATCTTCCGGCATCTGTCCATTGGCAATACGAATAGAAATTCCCGGGACTAAATCATGGAGATGCTTAGCGATTGTTTCCAAACCCTGTACTCGATTATGTACATAATATATTCTACCACCACGCCGTATTTCACGTTCAAGAGCTTCCTTAATCATTCCATCATTATATTCAGCAACATAAGTTTCCACCGGTAAACGATCTTCCGGTGGAGATTCAATAACACTCATGTCCTTGCCTTTTACCAACGCCATGTGGAGTGTTCGAGGAATAGGTGTTGCTGATAGTGTTAAAACATCCACTCCTGTCGTCCATTTTTTCATTTTCTCTTTTTGTGCAACCCCGAAACGTTGCTCTTCATCTATAATTAAAAGTCCCAAATCCGGGAATTGGATATCCGGCTGCAAAATACGGTGAGTGCCTATAAGTACGTCCACCTGTCCGGCTTCCATTTTAGCCAAAACCTGTTTTTGCTCACTTGCCGTGCGAAAACGGCTGAGCATATCTACTCTAACTCCAAATGGCTCCATTCTCTGGGTAAATGTCAGCAAATGTTGCTGTGCCAAAACAGTAGTTGGTGCTAAAACAGCTACCTGCTTACCATCCATAACAGCCTTAAAAGCAGCACGAATAGCAACCTCTGTTTTACCATATCCCACATCGCCGCATAAAAGACGTTCCATGGGAACCGGTTTTTCCATATCCCTTTTTATTTCTTCCACCGCCTGTATTTGATCAGGTGTTTCTTCAAAGGGGAAGCTATCTTCAAATTCTTTTTGCCATTGCGTGTCTGCTGAAAAAGCGTATCCCTGAACTATCTTCCGCTGAGCATACAATCGCAACAACTCTCCAGCTAGTTCTGTAACTGCTTTTTTTGCCTTGTTAGTAACCCGTTGCCAGTCAGCTCCGCCCATACGAGAAAGCCTTGGTGCCTGATTTTCATTGCCTATATATCTATGAAGTAAGTTTACTTGATCAATAGGCACATATAGTTTGTCTTCCTTAGCATATTGTAAATGTAAATAATCACGATGAGTACCATCTACTTCTATTGTCTCAACGCCTAAATAGCGTCCAATACCGTGAACCACATGTACTACATAATCCCCTGTCTTTATTTCTGAAAAATACTGTATTTGTGCTCCGGCCTGTTTATGTTTTGTCAAACGACGCCTTTTTTGCATACCAAATATGTCGCTCTCCGTTAGGAGCAACCACTTCTCATCCCAAAAACGAAACCCTGTGCTAAGCTCGCCCACAAAAACGCTTCCACTTTCCTGTGTAATTAGGCGGTCATTTTTGGCATAATGTATATTCACGCCCTGCCTGCTAAGGCTTTCAGCAAGGCCTGCCGCTTTTTCTGGCGTACTCATCATGATCAAAGGGACTAGCCCTTCTGCCAACCAACCACCCAAGTCTTTAATTAACATTTCTGTATTACGATTATAGGGCGCCATCGTTCGGACCGGAATCGTTACCTGCATGGCTTTAGGGAAGTAAGGATGGGGCAAAACACTAGGCACCAACAATTTATGTTTACTACAAAAAGTAAGGCTCTGTTCCGGGGTAAACAATTTGTCTTCATGCTCTCTATTAGCACCATAGGTATCCTTTATCTCTTGAAAAAATTGAGACGGCTCATCTAAGACCATAAAAGCATTGCTGTGCACATATTGAAATAAGTCAGCTTTTCCTTCTGCCGCTTTCCATGCGATAGGCACAATCTCCGCCTTCTCAAGCGTTTGCAAAGAGCGTTGTGTTCCTTGATCAAAACTACGCATAGCATTAATTGTATTATCAAACCACTCTATACGTAGGGGGTCTTTTGTGTTGATGGGGAAAACATCCAAGATATCTCCACGCAAACTAAACTGACCAAGTGTTTCCACTTGATCTGTGCGCTCATACCCCATATTAACCAAGGAAGCAAGAGTTTCTTCTTGTTCTATTTCTTCCCCTACCATAAGCACTAAATTATCTTTGAAAATACTATCCGGCTTAGGAAGTTTTTGTACAAACGCTTCCGCTGTCACAAAAATAACGCTGCTTTTTGCCGTACGCATGAGTTCCAAAGCACCAATACGTTCTGCTAATAATTCTTGGTTTTTAGCATCTATATTAGCCGTAATTAAACTAGCTGGATAAAGTTCCCGCATTGGCATATCCGGATAAAAATAATTGAGTTCTCTAAGATAAACACGAATATCCTCGCGCCTAGGCACCAAAAAAATTAATGGCCCCTGTAATTTGACTACTTCTTTTAAGGCACACAAAAAACCCGTCTTAACAGGTCCCACTAAGCCGGTAATATTTATAGTTTTTTCCCCTGACTGCCACATAGCAGCCACGTCCTGGATACTATTTATTTTTTTTAGTAGTGTTAAAAACTCATTTTGCATTTGCCAATCAACTCATTAAAAAAGGGTTTTAGCTCAAGCCAAAACCCTTTAGTATTTCAAAGCTACAAGCCCAATTTGAATATTATTTATAACTTAACATGTATATCCTTGCTATTAAAGTTATGGATAGCATCTACAAAGCGTACTGTACCTGTGGCATAGCGCATTGACAAGGTATGTGTGCGCACGCCATTACCAAAATATCTTAATCCATGCAGCAAATCACATTCTGTAATAGCAGTCGAAGTAAACATACAATCGTCACCTTTAACTAAATCTTCAATAGTTAAAACACGATTAATGTCGCCAATTCCCATTTTTAGACAACGAGCAACTTCTGCATCATTTTCCGGGCACAATCTAGCTTGCATATCTCCACCTAAACATTTAAGTCCGGCAGCAGCCAGCACACCTTCAGGAGCTCCTCCCTTACCTATGTACATATGAACGCCGCTTCCTTCAATGCCGGCATTTATAATAGGGTCCACATCACCGTCAGTAATAAGCTTGATACGAGCACCTGCAGCCCTAACACCATCAATTATGCCTTTATGACGTGGTCTGTCCAAGGCTACAACAGTTAAATCGCTTATTTGGCGATTTAGCGCCTTGGCAACACGAGCCAAATTATCCTCTACAGGATCATCGATATTGATACAGCCTTTGGCACGTGGACCAACGGCAATTTTATCCATATACATATCCGGAGCATGAAGCAAACATCCTTTAGGAGCAATAGCAATAACTGCAATAGCGCCAGGTTGTCCTTTTGCCACTAAATTAGTTCCTTCAACAGGGTCAACGGCAATATCTACCTCTAAACCGCCCGCTCCTACTTTTTCGCCAATATAAAGCATTGGGGCTTCATCTAGTTCACCTTCGCCGATAACTACGGTACCACTTATATTTACAGTATCAAACATCTTACGCATAGCATCAACAGCCAATTGGTCGGCACCATTTTTATCTCCACGGCCTACGCTATGTCCACAAGCAATGGCAGCTGCCTCAGTAACACGGACGAACTCCATGCATAGCTCTCTATTCATTCTGCAACACTCCTTCTTTAACAATTATTACACTTTATAAAATAATGTGCAAGGCAAACCACTAAAAAAAACTTAGAGCAATCATTCTAATAAACATATAAAGCGGTACCAAGAATATAATCAACCATAAAAAGAACCCAAAAACCACAATGGCGGCAGCCCTGCCAAAGTTAATCAAATACACTGCCTCCACCGCACGAATAACCAAGTATACACACCAAATACCACCAAATGCCATGGTCAGTGGTAAAAGCAAAAGCCAAATACCACCAAGTTTAACACCTAAGAGTGCGACCGGTGTTAAAACCAGAAACGGTAAAACCGTAAACCCCAATATACAAAGGAGGCCCCTTACATTACCCGCTCCACCACCACAGGCATCAATAAGGCCATGGAGGAAACAGCCGAAAACTGTCATTCCCACAATCTTAATAACTAGAATACCCACAAGCATGGCAAAACGTACACCCAATGTTTGCTGTGAAAAAATTACATTAGTGCAAACTCCAATAAAAGAACCTAAGCTAATAGTGAAATAAAATAAGCTGCGCCACAAAGTAGGATTTAGAGCTAGCTCCGCCATACCTGCTTTAGTTTCAAAGAGAACATCAAAGGATTTTCTCCTCATTGAACTCACCCCTCTGCCCGGGGAGTCATTAACATAGAAGCCCCGCTTTTGGCCTCCAATGCTTCTATTATTTTCCCAGCAACTTGATCAGATATTTTACCACTAAACCACGTTTTCCAGCTATTCATTCTGCCATATTCCACGGTCTCAGGTGTTCCCTTTATACCGGCCAAAGCCCCTGTGGCATCCAAAGCGTCGTAATAATTGCCGATTTCGTCTACCAGGCCTAAAGCCTTGGCTTGTTTTCCTGTATACACACGGCCGTCAGCTAAAATTCTAACTCTATCCATAGGCATTTTACGACCATTGCTCACTGTAGTCAAAAATTGCTCATACATTTCATTAACCATAGTTTGCAAAATTTGTGTTTCTTCAGGAGTCATTGGGCGAGCATTAGACATAATGTCTTTATGCACCCCACTTTTAATCATAACATCACTAATGCCAATTTTCTTGTATAGTTCTTCTAAATTTTTGGTCCCCATGTATACGCCAATACTGCCTGTCAAGGTAGAAGCATTAACATAGATTTTATCACAGCCTGCTGCAATATAATATGCAGCAGATGCGCCTGTATCACTCATGGTAGCCACAATTGGCTTATGTGAGGTCTCTTTAAATCTTACGATTTCCCTAGTAATTTCTTCTGCGGCAGTTACACTACCTCCGGGAGAATTAATCCGTAATAGCACTGCCTTTACACTGTTATCCTTAGCGGCTTCGCGAAGTTCCTGCATGATTCTGCCACTAGTAGCACCTGTAGCTTCGGCAAAAATAGCTGTTCCGCCCGCTCCTGACTCAATAGTACCTTCCACATTAATAACAGCTACCCTATCACCCTTTGCCTTAGGCATTTTATCTGCGTTATAGCTGTTTTTACCGCCTAAAAGGGAAACTACAAAAGATAACACGGCTATTAGTAATATAGCACTAATAAAAATTCTTTTAAGCATAAATCTCTCCTTTTAAACTATACGATTACTTCTTTTTCATGGCCACAGCAATGAAGGCCTTAAATAACGGATGGGGGTTTGTTGGTCTGGATTTCAATTCAGGGTGAAATTGTACCCCCAAAAACCAAGGATGCTCAGACTTTGGTAATTCTATAATTTCTACTAGACGTCCATTGGGCAGCGTTCCTCCCAAAACCATACCATGTTTAACTAATTGCTCCCGTAATTCATTATTCACTTCATAACGATGACGATGACGTTCATAAATAATGGTTTCACCATAGGCCTCTTCTGTTAAAGTACCTGGGTATACCTTGCAAGGGTAAATTCCTAGCCGCATAGTCCCCCCTTTAATTTCTACGCTTAATTGTTCCGGCATCAAATAAATAACCGGATAAGGAGTTTTTTCATTAAACTCCGTACTATTGGCCCCAGCCATACCGCAAACATCTCTAGCATATTCAATAACGGCACACTGCATGCCTAAACAAATACCGAAAAATGGGATTTTATTTTCGCGTGCGTACTTGATGGATTTTATTTTGCCTTCAATACCACGATCCCCAAATCCACCAGGTACTAAAATGCCATCCACACCTGCCATTATGGCATCCATATCTGTATCTTCCGGTTCAATGCTTTCAGCATTTATATATTTAATTTCAACATCAACATCATTAAAATAACTAGCATGTTTTAACGCTTCCACAATACTAATATAAGCATCCTGCAATTCCACATATTTACCTACAACGGCAATAGTAGCCTTATTAGTATGAACCTTCATAATATTAGCAACCATTTTATGCCATTGTTCCATATCTTTGGGACCATCTTCCATGTCCAGTTTCTTCAAAACAATGGTGTCTAACCCCTGATCTTCTAAAAGCATGGGCACCTGATAAATACTAGGAGCTGTAATCGATTGGAAAACAGCATCTAAATCCACGTCACAGAACATTGCCATTTTTTCGCGCATCTCTTTGGAAATCTCTTTCTCGCTGCGACAAACTAAAATGTCCGGCGTAATACCAATACTGCGCAATTCTTTAACACTATGTTGAGTTGGTTTGGTTTTTAGCTCCCCGGCAGCTGCAATATAGGGAACCAAAGTAACGTGTATATACAAAACGTCATTTCGTCCAATGTCTTTTTTTACCTGACGGATAGCTTCCAAAAACGGTTCGCTTTCAATATCACCAACGGTTCCGCCAATTTCCGTTATAACAAAATCCGCATTATCTTCGCGGCCTACACGATAAACACGTTCTTTAATCTCGTTTGTAATATGTGGTATAACTTGGACTGTACGTCCCAAATAATCTCCACGCCGTTCCTTATCAATAACAGCTTGATAAATGCGTCCTGCAGTCACGTTAGAGCTTTTTGATAAATTAATATCAATAAAACGCTCATAGTGTCCTAAATCCAAGTCCGTCTCCGCGCCATCGTCGGTAACAAAAACTTCCCCGTGCTGATAAGGGCTCATAGTACCTGGGTCGATATTTATGTACGGGTCAAATTTTTGAATGGTGACTTTGTAGCCCCTGCTTTTAAGTAAGCGCCCCAAAGAAGCCGCCGTAATGCCTTTTCCTAAAGACGAAACTACGCCTCCCGTTACAAAAATATACTTTGTCATATTCTGCCTCCTGTTTTTGGCACTAGCCAAGTTTTTTTTTACATATGCTCAGGAGCACTAACTCCTAAAATTGATAGACTGTGCTTTAATGTATGACCTACTGCCTGAATTAAAAGTAACCGGGCTTGCTGTACATCTTTATCCACGCCTAAGACGCGGCACTGATTATAGAACGAATGAAACATCCCTGCTAAATCATATGCATAATGCGCTATACGATGTGGAGCACGCTCACGAGCGGCACTAGCAATAAGCTCTTCATAATCTCCCAACTTCTTAATTAGGTCAAGCTCAACTTCTTCCGTCAAAGGATTAAGGGGAGCATTAAAATCAAGCGCAATACCTTCCTCAGCCATTTGATGCATAATGCTGCAAATACGCGCATTAGCATACTGCACATAATAAACAGGGTTATCACTGGAATGTTCTGTGGCTAAAGTCAAGTCAAAATCTAATTGACTGTCTATGGAACGCATAATAAAAAAATAGCGAGCAGCGTCAGTTCCAACTTCTTCAATCAATTCGTTCAAAGTAACACTTTTGCCCGTACGTTTTGACATCTTGACCAATTCCCCATCACGATACAAGCTAACCATTTGCAAAATAAGGATTTCCAATTGTTCCGGTTTATAACCCAAAGCTGCTACAGCTGCCTTCATTCTCGCAATGTAACCATGATGATCAGCACCCCAAAGATTTATTACTCTATCAAAACCACGTTGGAATTTATTCCTGTGGTAAGCAATATCTGCAGCCAAATAAGTCGGTACACCATTGTCACGAATAACTACCCGATCTTTGTCATCGCCATAGGCCGAAGATTTAAGCCATAAGGCACCGTCTTTCTCATACATATCGCCTGTCTCTAATAAATAGTCACAAGCCTCTTTAATCCGGTTAGCATCATGCAGCGTCTGCTCGCTAAACCAAACATCAAACTCACAATTAAATGCCTTTAAATCCTCCTTTAAGGCAGCTAACTTTTCTTCTTTAGCAATACTTTTGAACTGGAAAAGCCTTTGAGCCTCATCCATTTTCACGAATTTATCACCATATTTAGTTTTTATTCTCTCAGCTGTTTCAATAATATCTGAGCCATGATAGCCATTTTCTGGAAATGTGCATTCCACGTCAAAAAGTGCTAAATATCTAGCATTAACCGAAGCAGCTAGGTTATCTATCTGATTACCCGCATCATTGATATAGTATTCACGTTCTACTTTATATCCTGCTGCCAGCATGAGATTAGCAAGGGCACTACCAACAGCCGCACCGCGGCCATGACCAACATGTAACGGTCCTGTCGGATTAGCACTAACATATTCCAGTTGTATTTTCTCAGGATTATTTTGTGTCAAATTTCCATAACTATCTCCCGCTTTAATAATCTTCCCTAAAAGATTATAAAGCCAATCTTGCTTTAAATAAAAATTAATAAAACCTGGTCCGGCTATTTCAGCTTTTTCCACATAAGAAGCGGATAAATTATCCACCAAAGCCTGTGCCAAAACTCGCGGGCTGCAATGAAGCGCTTTAGCAGCCTGCATCGCAAAATTCGTGGCAAAATCGCCAAATTCCTTTTGTGGTGGAACTGTCAACAACACTTCCGGCAATTTTCCATCTTTAATTGTTCCCATTGCCATGGCTTTTTTTGCTGCTTCTAAAATAGAACTTGCTAAGTTTTCCTTAATGCTCACTACTTACATCCTCCTCAATCTCTATATCCAAAATAACACTTCCATTAGCTTCTTGACCAACTTCAAGTTCATATTCAACATGCAAATTCCACATTTTTCGATTTTTTTTGATTTCTACTACATTAGTCGTAGATTTAATCGGGATAGTCAAATAAGGCGTGGCATACACGCTTTCACAGGGACAACCAACCCTATATTCCTGCCGATTATTATATGTCCCGGTACGCAATATGGTTACACTATCTTTATCCCACTTAATTGTGGTCTTAGTGCCCTCCATACCTGTCAGACTTGTTTCCTCATAAACCGCATAATACTTGCCGGCACGTTGTGCCATTTTTCCATAAGCAACAACGGTAATTTTATCACGACTTGTAGGCTGCCCACTAAAACTATTAATTGTTATTTTTACAGGTTTCATCCGTTTCTCCACAAAAGTAAAGGGTTGCCCCCTTTATCATCATTGATACCATGTTGAAAAGAAAAGGAACAAGCCCTCCAGAATACTATTTTA
>Ga0183100_1001194_pt1 | contig 13976 bp, 10 predicted proteins | sample Biomet2_FD_127789 | JGI IMG/M metagenome (GOLD analysis project Ga0183100, IMG submission 127789) | Microbial communities from bioreactor (seeded with anoxic lake sediment) at LBNL, California, USA - Biofuel metagenome 2 | ecosystem: Engineered > Bioreactor > Anaerobic > Unclassified ...
CGGCCTTTTTTATCCTGATGGGTTCTTTTGCCTTGTTGACAGGGCAGACATCGTTTCAGGGCATCTTCAGCCTGCTGCATTTTGGTTCGGATATATCCTATTTACTTGGAGTGCTGGCGACTGCCGTTATCGTGTTGATTGCGATGCTGGAAAACAGCCGTATGCCGTTTGACGATCCGAAAACGCACCTGGAACTGACGATGGTACATGAAGTTATGATTTTGGACAATAGCGGCTTCGATCTCGGATTGATCACGTATACGACGTTTCTAAAGTTTGCCATGTATGGAGCCCTCATCGCCGATTTGTTTATCGGCCAGCTGCCTCCGGAAATTTCCATCCCGGTATTTTTTGGCGTACAAGCGGTCTTTGCTGTCATCGTCGGTCTGATCGAATCGTTTATTGCCCGGTTCAGAATGGGGCATAACCCTCAGTTTATTTTCATATTGAGTTCGCTGGCACTGCTGATCTTTTTTGGTATGTTGTTGCTGACAGGTACTTTTTATAATCTATAATTCAATGACAGATATCCTATTGATTATTTTGGCCATGTCATTGCTCTATATGAGCATCGCTAACCGGCTGGTGACATATCTGCAACTATTGGTGGTTCAGGGCATTATCCTGTTCGGCACAACGTATCTGACCCTGACCGAGTTCAATCCGGTGAACCTGATTCTGATCATGCTGGAAACACTGGTATTTAAGGCGGTTGCCGTTCCCTGGTTTATCAATCATGTCATCAGGAAAAACCGGATTACCCGCGTTACCGAACCCTATGTGCCCAATTTCCTGTCGTTAATCATCGTTACCTTGATCATCGTGTCGGCCATCATACTGGCCAGCTTCATTAAGGACGAACACCTGGACAAGACGTTTTTTGTTGTGGCTCTGTCGACTATTTTCACCGGTTTGTACCTGATCGTATCGAGGAAGAAAATCATTACGCATGTGATCGGCTACATCGTTATCGAGAACGGGGTGTTTATCCTGTCTCTGGCTGTCGGGAACGAGATGCCGATGCTGGTCAACCTGGGTATCATGCTCGATATTTTTGCCAGTGTGTTGATTCTGGGCATTTTCTTCAATAAGATCGGCGATGTCATCAAAGATCCGGATGTGGATCTCTTGAGTAACCTTAAAGACAATTAATGATGATCGGGATTTTTTTGACCGGCACCGTTCTGATTAGTTGTGGTTTGATTTTTAACCGCAACCGGGCTTTCAGTTATGTGCTGGTCTGTGCCTATATTGCTTTGCTCTGGGGACTGGGGCTATATGAATGGTTTCATGTGAATGACGTCGAACTGGGCTTTTTCCGGACCGATTCACTGGGACTGTTGTTGTTGCTGGCACTTTGTCTGGTGGCGTTGCCTGCTCTGTTTCATGGTTTCAGGTATTTGGAGAAGCACAATACCGATGAAACGCCCCATTCGAAGGGCTTGTTCTTTGGAGCAATGGTCCTGCTGATTTCAGCCTGTGCCATGGCCTATCTGTCCGATCACATCGCCGTAACCTGGATCTTTACTGAAATCACCACGTTGAGTGCTTCTGTCCTGATTTATCATCACCGCAACATCCGGGCACTTGAAGGAGTCTGGAAATATGTGTTTCTCTGTGCCATCAGCATTACCTTTATTTATGTCGGCATCCTTTTTCTGAGTTTGTCGATGAAGAAAGCCGGGCTGACGGATATGTCTTTCGGTTCTTTATACGACAACCGGACGTTACTGGATCCCTACTGGCTTAAGTTGTCTTTCCTGTTCATCTTTACCGGATTTACGGTTAAGTTTGGGCTGGTACCGATGTATACGGCCGGTATCGATGCCAAGGATAAAGCGCCTGCTCCGGCTGGTGCCTTGCTGTCCAGCATTCTTATGAACCTTGGTTTTATCAGCGTTTACCGGATGTATGGCATCATGGCGCATACGCCACTGCAAAGTTGGGCCACTATAATCATGATTATTTCAGGCGGCCTGTCTGTTTTTGTGGCGGCGGTCTATATGACACGCATCAAGAACATCAAGCGCATGCTGGCCTATTCGAGCATCGAGCACATGGGACTTGTCGTATTGGGGTTGTCTGCCGGCGGGATCGGCGTGTATGCCGCGATCCTGCACGTGTTGCTGCACACTTTTGTGAAGCCGGCGTTGTTTTTTCAGTACAATCAGATCTACTGGATCTATCAGAGCAAAAGTATCAATGATGTTGGCAATTATTTCAAATACAACAAGACTGGTGCTATTGTAATCTTACTGGCGTTTTTTTCGGCCACAGCCATGCCTCCTTCAGGTCTGTTCGTCAGTGAGTTCCTGATTTTTCAGTCGCTGTTCGAAGCGCATCTGCTTCCGCTGCTGATCTTCGTTATGGTACTGTTGACGCTGATCATCTGGGGCTTTGGATCCAATACGTTCAAATTACTGTTTACGCCACCGGCTACGATCGATGAAAGTGCCGTACCAGCCATCAGCCCCTGGGAATCCTTTTCGCAGTTTGCTTTGCTGGCCCTTTCTGTCTACCTGGCCTATAATCCTCCGGTAGAACTGGTGACACTCATTCAGGAGGCTGTCAAACTTGTTCAGTAATGACTTATGGAAGATCTATTCATACAAAATAATTCGGCTATCGCGTTGAGCGAGATTCCTGAACAGCCTTACGAGGCGTTCATGGCTGGCGTGCTTGACCGGTTATCCGGCCATGCAGAACGGCATTGTGTGCTCTATTTCGGCTACCGGCCGGCGCCAGACCAGACAGCTGGTACGGATCAGCCTTTGGCCCGTGGGGATCGGCTGAAGCTTATTTGTTGCCTGGCCGACGATGAAACGCACCTTGTTCAGCTAACAGCGTCTGTCGTTTCCCCGGCAGAAACGCTCGCTTCATTTACCGCCCAAAATCACACTTTTGAATTGTTCGAGCGGGAACTGCATGAGCAATTCGGGTTGAAGTACACGGACCATCCGTGGTTGAAGCCTGTCAGATATGCCCATGACCGGTTTGACAAGGGTCAGCGCATAGAAAATTACCCGTTTTGCCGGAGTGACAGTGAAGAATTGCATGAAGTGGGTGTCGGACCTATTCATGCCGGCATCATTGAGCCTGGGCATTTCCGGTTTATCTGCAACGGGGAACAGATCATGCACCTGGAAATCCAGTTGGGTTATCAGCATCGTGGCATTGAACAGTTGTTCCTGAGCAAGAAAAAATTGCTGGAGCGCACGACACTGGCTGAGACGATTGCCGGGGATACGGTGGTAGGGCATACCACCGCGTTTGTCAACCTTTGGGAAACGTTGTGCGACTTTCAACCGGACTGCTCGCTGGAACGTTCCAGAACCATAGCTCAGGAACTGGAACGGATAGCCGTTCATACCAGCGATCTGAGTGGAGTCTGCACGGACATCGGCTATCAGTTGGGCAATGCTGTCTTTTCCAGGCTCCGGACACCGATCATCAATTTCATGCAGGAATGGTGTGGTAACCGGCTTTCGAAAGGGCTGATCAGAGCCGGAAAAATGAATTACCCGTTGACTGAAGCACTGGCTTCCAGGCTGGAAGCGGTTTTAAAGGCCTATGAGCCTGATTTTGACGAGATGGTCGATAAACTATGCCACTTGCCCAGTGCGTTGGCCCGGATGGAACGAACAGGCGTAGTCAGCTATGATAAAGTGCTGGAAATCGGAACGGTGGGCATGGCAGCCAGAATGAGCGGACTCAGTCGGGATATCCGTGCGTCGCATCCGTACAATCTTTATGGTACTGTCATTGAGCATGAACCCATCTTGAAGCACCACGGCGATGTGTATTCGAGGGTGCAGATCAGACGGTATGAAATCAAACAGTCCATCGGCTATTTAAGGACGTTGTTGAAAGACGTTCAGGACGGTGATCAACCGGTTGCCGATGTGATGTTGACGCCTGGCAGTAACAAATTGGTGCTGTCTTTGGTGGAAGGTTGGCGGGGTGAGATCTGCCATTGTGCTGTCACTGACCGGACTGGCAACCTGGTGGCCTACCGGATCAAGGATCCGTCGTTCCATAACTGGATGGCACTGGCGCAGGCAGTGCAAAACAACGAGATTTCCGATTTTCCGATCTGTAACAAGAGTTTTAATTTGTCCTATTCCGGACACGACCTATAAGTTGGACGTTCTATGAGCAGCAATCTGAAAATTTTGTGGCACCAAGGGAAGCAATACATACCTGATGTAACGAAGGCAACCACTCCTGGTATTTTCAAAGGCAGGCCGGTCATTTCGACGATACCGGTGAATGAGGCGCAGTTGATTGACCTTTGTCCGACCAATGCTATTTCCGGCCATCCGGTTTGCATCGATTTGGGTAAATGCACGTTTTGTGGCGAATGTGCCGCCAGGTTCCCTGAAAAGATTTCGTTCACCAGTGAATACAAGATGGGCACGAACATCCGGGAACGGTTGATGGTCCGGGAAGGGGAGGATGCTCCCATTCTGATTGACCCGGAAAAAGTACGTGCTGAACTCAGACGGATTTTCGGAGGTTCGCTGAAATTGAGACAGGTTTCCGCCGGGGGCGACAATAGCTGTGAGCTGGAATTGAACGCCACGAACAATGTCAATTTCGACATGAGCCGGTATGGAATTGATTTTGTTGCGTCTCCTCGTCATGCCGACGGATTGGTGATTACCGGACCGTTCAGCGAGAATATGGCTGAACCGCTGGAACGCTGTTATCAGGCGGTTCCGAGTCCGAAGCTGCTGATCCTGGCTGGTGTGGATGCCATTAGTGGCGGTATCTTTGCCGGCAGTCCGGCGTTGGACCGTTCTTTCTTATCCCGGCACCCTATCGATCTGTACGTTCCTGGAAACCCTGTCCATCCGTTAACGTTTATCAATGGCATTCTGTCTCTGCTGAGAAAGTAATTTTATATCTTTGCCGGGTATAAAATCGAATGGCTCATGTCAAAAACCTTATTTCTCAGTTTATTTCTACTCGCGGCCAGCTTCATTCAAGCCGCGGTCAGTCCTGTCAGAGTAGCCTGTGTCGGTAACAGCATTACCTACGGTGCCGGCATCAAGGATCGTGCAAAAGATAGTTATCCTGCCGTACTTGGCCGTTTACTGGGCGATCAGTTCCAGGTAAAAAATTTCGGATTCAGTGCCAGAACGTTACTGAACAAAGGTGATCATCCGTACATGAAGGAGAAGATGTTTCAGGATGCATTGGCTTTTCAGCCGGATATTGTCATCATTAAGATGGGCACCAACGACACAAAACCTGGAAACTGGCAGTATCAGTCCGAGTTTAAACAAGATCTGATAACCATGGTGTCCAGCTTCCAAGCCCTGACTTCCCATCCCCGGGTCTATTTGTGTTACCCTGCTACGGCTTATACCGTTCAATGGGGCATCAACGACAGTATCATCGTGCATGGGGTTATCCCTTATATCAACGAAGTCGCCAGGGAGAAAAACCTGAGTATTATTGACCTCCACCAGGCGACAGCCGGTATGCCCGAAAACTTTCCCGACAAGATTCATCCGAATCCGGCCGGAGCCCGCGTCATGGCTACCGTTGTTTGTCAGGCTATCCTGAAAGACACGATGTTGGCGAATGAGTGCAAGCAGGCCAAACAATGGCTGAAAAGCCGTGTCTGGGCTAACGGAATGAAGCTGAAAGTGGATGCTTCGGTCAATGCTGTTGAATTTCAGCGGGAATACCGGATAAACAAAGTTTACTGGGACAAAGTTTTTACCTGGCTAAGAGACAATGATCCTCAGACCGTCGCTATTGGTAAATATGTCCTGGATAGTGGCAATGTGACGGTGACTGTCACTGAAGGTCCTTCTGTCCGGGCTTTTGATCAAACAAAATGGGAAGATCATCAGACGTATGTCGATTTGCAATACATCGCGAAAGGTAAGGAAAAGATGGGTATCGCTCCGTTATCAAAAATCAAACAAACAGTGACACCCTATAATGCCAAGAAAGATGTCGGTTTTTACAAGCCGGAGGAAGCGGACTGCTGTTATGTGGTAGACAGGCCAGGTACGTTTCTGCTGTTTTTTCCATCCGATGCACATCGGCCGAACATTCAGGTGAACGGTTACCCGTCGGTGCGTAAGATTGTCTTTAAGGTTCGTTCCTGTTGGGATGTCCTGGCAACGTTACGGCAGGAATAGCCGCCGGTGACATGGTGGGGTGAAACCAGTTTAACGGGACCGGAACACGAGAAGCGACCGGTTTTTTAACGGAATTAATTAGTCTATAGGGCCATCTGAAATGATCATTCAGGTGGCTTTTTTTTTGATGCTTTTAAATACGAAAAAATAAGTATTAAAATTTCTGAAATCTGTGTATAAAATACATTTATTGTGTAAATTCGAGCAATTTTTTTTCAACCCTAAATCATATTTCCATGAATCATTTTATCAAATATTTATTATCGACGTGTGCCTTGTTCGCTGTGTCTGCAAGCATGAAGGCCAGTGAGGCAAATCTGGCGATTCCTGACCTGCATCAGGGTACGTATCATCTGTTTGGAGGAACTGTCTCTTCCTGGAATTTCCTATTTTACGGTGCCTTGATCATTTTAGGAACGCTATTTTTCAGTTTGTTTCTATTCCATCAGATTAAAAAATTGCAGGCTCATGAATCGATGCTCAAGGTCGCATCCATTATCTATGAAACTTGTAAAACATATTTGCTTCAGCAAGGAAAATTTTTATTGATGCTGTTTTGCATCATCGGTGCTATCTTTTGTGTGTATTTCTTTGGCCTAATCGGCCAGCCTGTTTCCGTCGTGCTCCGGGTATTGCTTTTTTCCGTCATCGGTATGCTGGGATCTTACAGCGTAGCCTGGTATGGTATTCGTGTCAATACCTATGCCAACGCCAGGACGGCTTTTGCTTCGTTACGCGGAAATCCGTTCGAAGTTGTTTCCATTCCGTTGCGGGCCGGTATGAGTGTCGGACTGTTCCTGATTTCATTGGAACTGGTTATGATGGTCACCATTTTGCTGTTTGTGCCTCGCGAAATTGTCGGTCTTTGCTTTCTTGGCTTTGCCATTGGTGAATCGTTGGGTGCCAGTGCCTTGCGTATTGCCGGAGGTATTTTTACAAAGATTGCCGATATCGGTTCCGATTTGATGAAGGTGATTTTTAAGGTGAAGGAAGATGATCCCAGAAATCCTGGTGTCATTGCCGATTGTACGGGTGATAATGCCGGAGACAGTGTCGGTCCGACGGCTGATGGCTTTGAGACCTACGGAGTGACAGGTGTTGCATTGATCACGTTCATCACGTTGGCAGTGCATGATCCGGCTATTCAGGCCAAACTAATCGTCTGGATTTTCGGTATGCGCTTTTTGATGGACTTCCTGTCCGGTTGTTCGTTTTTTATCAACCAGGGCATTTCCAAGGTTATGTACAAGAACAAAAGCGATTTTAACTTTGAAGCCCCGTTGATGCGCCTGATTTGGGTTGCCGCTACCTTGTGCATTTGCTCTGCGTTTTTCATGAGTCACCTGCTATTGTCTGACCTCAGTGATCCGACAGCCTGGTGGAAACTGGCCATCATCATTTCATGTGGCATATTGGCCGCTTTATTTATACCGGAATTTACCAAGCTTTTTACCAGTTCCAAGTCACAGCACGTACAGGAAATCGTGACCGCATCCCGTGAGGGCGGTGCATCGTTGAACATCCTTTCCGGTGTCGTAACGGGAAATTTAAGTGCTTTCTGGACAGGCCTGTTATTGGCCGGTTTGATGGCTGTCGCTTATTTGACGGCCGGACTTGGCCTTGATGCTTTGCTCGGCCCTCATACCGCCATTTTTGCCTTTGGTCTGGTTGCATTCGGATTGTTGTGCATGGGCCCTGTCACCATCGCTGTGGATAGTTACGGCCCGGTAACTGACAACGCGCAGTCTGTCTATGAACTTTCTCAGATTGAAACCATACCCGACATCAGCCAGGAAATTGAACGGGATTTCGGATTTACGCCTGATTTTGAAAAAGGGAAACACTTTCTGGAAGCCAATGACTCAGCCGGTAACACATTTAAGGCGACCGCAAAACCAGTATTGATCGGAACAGCTGTCTGCGGATCGACGACGATGATTTTCTCCATCATCTTGTTGCTCGAAAAGGTCGGGTTGATGCACTTGTCGTTGACAGATGCTCCTGTCATTCTTGGATTAATCTGTGGCGGTGCCGTTGTTTACTGGTTCAGTGGTGCTTCCATGCTGGCAGTGACAACAGGCGCTTACCGGGCAGTTCAGTTCATCAAGCGAACCTTTAACCTGGATAAGAGCGAGGCGGATCTGGAAGACTCCAAGTCGGTTGTCCGGATTTGTACATTGTATGCTCAAAAAGGTATGTGGAACATTTTCCTGGCTCTCATCTCCCTTACGCTGGCATTTGCTTTCGTGAACCCGAACTTCTTTGTGGCTTATTTGATTTCCATTGCTGTCTTTGGCTTGTTTCAGGCTATTTACATGGCTAACGCCGGTGGCAGTTGGGACAATGCCAAAAAAGTAGTGGAAGTTGATCTGAATGAAAAGAACACACCGCTGCATGAGGCTGCCGTTATCGGAGATACGGTCGGTGATCCGTTCAAGGACACCTCTTCTGTTTCACTGAACCCGATCATTAAATTCTCTACCTTATTCGGCATGTTGGCTACGGAAATCTGTATTGGCATGAAGAGCAATCCGGCACTGGATTATTCCATGTATGTCTCGATCCCGTTCTTCTTCCTCGGACTGTACTTTGTCTGGCGGTCGTTTTACAAGATGAGAATTCCTAAGGAATAGGCTGGTTGCTGATGTTTCCGATAAACAGATTGTCCTTGAAGATGGTCTGTTTATCTTTGCCCAGGTCGATGCTGGCTGAATCTTTCACATAAAACGTATTGTGCGTGAATGTGGTTTTTAAAGGCCAGTCACCGCCCCAGGTGTCCATCTTGATCAGGTCTGGGTCACAGCCTGCCGGCTTTTGGTACACAATGACCGTATTGTGATGAATATCGGTATTCGTGACCGGACCAGTAATGAGCATGGCGGGGGAGAAACCGGCGTGTATACCGCTGGTTCGAACCCCGTCGTTTACGCTTAAATTGTAGCGTACGACAGAACTGTCATTTCCGATGCTGAAAGGCATGCGTTGGCCAGAGGGAGAACAAACAAGTAGAAAGCCTCCTTCGTTGTTGTGGCTATAGTTGTATTGGATGATTGTTCCCACGCAATTGTAGTCGCAATCAAATCCTTGAGCATCCCAGGGCGCTTTGTGATCGCTCACTTCGTTGTATTGGATGACGGTGTGGTCACAACTCCATGGCCAGATACCGGCAGCTGCTTCCGTGTCAGGCAACAGCCGGGTACAGTCCCACATGTGGTTATGCTCCACGAGTGCGCCTTCACATCCTAACGGGACAATCCCGTCACCAGGTACTTTTTCGAGTAAGTTGCCCCGGATGACGACATGCAGATTGGGAAACCAGTCTTTTCGGTTCCAGTAATCACTGTTGAAGATGATCCCGTTCCGTTCTGTCCGGCAGATATGGCAGTTTTCGATGAGTAGGTGGTCGAACCTTGATTTGATATCTTTTCCGCCGTTTACAATCTGGATGCCTTGTCCGCCACCCTGCTTTTTTACAAGACTCCCGTTGACATCGTGGATAAAAAGGTCCCTGAGTGTGATGGATGGTAAGGTTCCGGAATTTTCAGCTTCCACGAGTACACCAGATTGACCGGAAATTCGTGAAGTAGCCGTATTGGTACATTCCAGACCGGCGACCGTTATGCAGGCATTGTTGTAAAGGAACAGGGCTGCTTTATATTGGCCACCGGCATTGATGCGAGGACTTGAAAGATGGCCTGATTGGCCGTAACAGCCGATGTAGACTAGTGCTGTAATACTGCCTGAACCTTTAGGTTTGAGCTGGCCGTCATAGGTGGTTCCTGACTTGAGGAGCAAACTGTCACCGGGCCCCAGGACGATGGTATTTGCGTTGGTTAAGGTTTGCCAGGCCTTCTTCGGGCTGTTTCCAGTGTTCGAATCAAGGCCTTGTTCAGCGTCAATATACCAGTTTTTGGCAGTCAGACCTTGGCTCGATACTATTATTACGCCTATTATCAGTAGTTTTCGTATGTATTGGCTCATGTTGCTTCGATTTTTCCATTAAAATTAGACAAAACTAATTCAATTTAGTTTGAATTCCTGTGGCTTAGTTACTTGATTAATGTTCAATTCTCTTGAATCAATGCATTTCTTGGAGCAGAATGGTTGATTTACGCTGTTTGTTTATTACTTTTGTGATGTACTAAACTTGTAAGAATTATGAAAAAGCAATTGACCATCGCGTTGGTAGCTCACGATCATCGGAAAGCGGACCTTGTGGAATGGGCTGTTTTTAACGCCGATTTCCTCTCAAAACACAAATTGGTCTGTACAGGAACGACAGGTAATTTGGTGAAGGAAGCTTTAGAAAAGAAAGGTGTCAAGGCCGATGTAACCTGTATGCATTCAGGCCCTCTTGGTGGGGATGCGGAAATAGCCGCACTTGTCGTCTGCAAGAAAGTGGATATGGCTGTTTTTCTGATTGATGACTTAAATGCACAGCCTCATGAAGCTGATATCCAAATGTTGCTCCGTCAATGCAGGGTGCACAATGTCCCTATTGCTTGCAATCGATACAGCGCTGATTTGATGATAACCAGTACCCTTTGGGATAAAGAGGATTATGTTCCGACTGAGCCGAAATATGTCGAATTCAAACGCCGGAGAAAATAGACTGAAATACAACGTTATAAACAGAAGGGTTCCTTAAAAATGAATTAAGGCACCCTTTTTTTTGCGTGTCACGCATAACGCATCACATTGAAAATGTAACCGGGTGTGCGAACGCTGTTCCGTCTGCCGGTCAGTGTTTTATCATAAACATTCAGTCAAGTGTAAACCTGTCTGCATCTTGCCATACCGGAAATTTGGTGCGGAAATGCCGTAAGGATTCCAGGTCGATGTCGAGGGTCTGTATCTGGATCGTATTGCTTTCCATGGATGACAGGATGGTCCCATAGGCATTTAGGAGTCTGGAATCGCCGGTATAATGCAGGTTGAGCCCATCCGTTCCGACCCGGTTTACACCACAGACATATGCCATGTTCTCAATGGCTCTGGCTGTCAGCAAACTTTCCCAGGCGTGGCGCCTCGGCTCCGGCCAATTGGCGACAACCAACAGCAGGTCATAGCCGTTGTTTACATTGCGTGTCCAAACCGGAAACCTGAGGTCATAGCAGATCATCAGGCAGATGTGCCATTCCAGATACGAAACGATGGTTTGAACGGTTCCAGCCTGGTAATGAGTGTTTTCAGCTCCCATGCTGAACAGATGTTTCTTGCTGTAGAATTCTTTTTTTCCATCAGGGTAGATAAAGAACCCACGGTTGAAACAGGGTGTGGCTTGTGAGGCAGGAGCACCGGTTGCGTTTCCGTTTCCAATGAAACTGCCGGCGATGGCAAAACCGTAGCTGACAGCCATCCGGCTCATGGCAGTCATGCTTTCCCCATCGTCCGGTTCAGCCAGTTCAGCCGCTTTCATAGTAAAACCGGTCGTACACATTTCCGGCAAGACCACCAGGTCTGTCTTACCGGACAGTCCGGACAGCAAACTGTCATAATACATCAGGTTGGCCGGTTTATGCTCCCAGATGATGTCATTCTGAACTAGGGTGATTCTCATGATATGGTCTGAATGAATGGATCAATCTCCTGTACTGAAGTTTTCCGGATGTTTGGCCCCGGTGCCCCTGAATTTTTCCTGAACGGCCCTGATATCTGCCGCTTCGTCGCCGGTCGGTTGGAATACCTCGAACAGGCTCATTTCTTTTTTGGCATAATCGATCTTAACCAACACGATCGGTACGTTTGCTTTGATGGCAATGTGGTAAAATCCTTTCTTCCACTTCGGATTCCGTTTGCGGGTTCCTTCTGGCGTGATGGCCATGTTGAAGACATCCCTGGAGTTGTAGAGATCGGCAATCTGATCGGTAAAACGGCTCGCTTTTTTACGATCTACAGGGATACCGCCCAACTTGAGCAATAGCCAGCCGATGGGGCCCTTCATCCATTCTTTCTTGATCACAAAATTGGCTTTACGGCCGATGGAGGTATAACCGAGTTCGCCCATCAGAAAGTCCAGGTTGCTCGTGTGAGGAGCGACCACCAGAATGCTTTTCTTAAAGTCTGGTACATTGGCGACGCACGTCCAGCCTAACAGCTTTAAAATGAGTTTGGCAAGTTTCTGCATAATCTATGAGTTGTTAGCGGCAAAGATACGTTTTTTTGAAAATCCATATTGAAAAATAGCTATCTTTGCTGCATTGGTTTTTATTAAAAAAGATTGTATTAATGTCGAACGAACTTAACGTTCCCGACTATATCATAGAGACGAGTTGGGAAGTTTGCAACAAGGTAGGTGGTATTTATACTGTTTTGTCCACAAAAGCTGGTACGTTACAGCAATCACACAGAGACAAGGTGTTGTTTATAGGTCCGGATCTGGCTGGAAAATCAGATCAGCCGGATTTCAAGGAATCACCCCGGTTGTTGCCTGCGTGGAAACGGCAAGCTGAAAAAGAGGGGCTATCTATTCGTATAGGGCGCTGGAATATACCAGGAAAGCCTATCGCCATTTTGGTAAAATTCGAAGATTATTATAAGCAGCGGAATCAGATTTTTACGGATATCTGGACGTGGTTCAAGGTTGATTCGCTACCGGCTTTCGGTGATTATGACGAATCCTGCATGTTTGCATGGGCCTGTGGAACGGTTATTCGCAGCTTCGTGATATTCAATAAATTGTCCGGTTCGAACGTCGTGGCTCATTTTGACGAATGGACCACAGGTATGGGTTTGCTGTATTGCAAGCATTTTCTGCCTGATGTGGCAACGGTGTTTACAACCCATGCGACATCGATCGGACGCTCTATTTGCGGAAACGACCTTCCGCTGTACGATTTCCTGTCTGATTATCATGGAGACCAGATGGCCAGACAACTGAACATGGTTTCCAAACACTCGCTTGAAAAAATAACAGCCCAGCAGGCCGATTGTTTTACGACAGTCAGCGATATTACGGCCAGAGAATGTGCCCAATTGATTGAACGAGAACCGGACGTCGTCACACCGAATGGATTCGAGCCGTCGTTTGTCAAAAAGGGAAAAGCGGCCGAAAAAGCCAGAAAAGAGGCCAGAAAATTGCTGGTAACAGTGACGGAGGCACTCACTGGCTCTGAGTTACCAGACGATACACTCTTTGTCGGTATCAGTGGACGATACGAAATGCATAACAAGGGATTGGATGTCTTTATCGATTCCCTGTATCAGCTTCAACACCAACGGACCCTGCAACGGGATGTCGTCGGTGTGATCATGGTTCCGGCCAACGTCACCGCCCCCCGCCAGGAAGTACTTGAACGCTTGAGCCATCCTGAAATCAAACAGGGCGGTCCGATCTATTGTCCTTTCCTGACCCATTGGCTGAACGATGTACCGACAGACCGTATGATGAATATGATTCGCTACCGTGGTTTCAAAAACACTCCGGAAGAGAAGGTGAAACTGGTCTTCGTACCCTGTTACCTGAATGGCGAAGACGGGATATTCAACAAATCCTATTATGATTTGCTGTGTGGATTTGATCTGACGGTGTTCCCGTCCTATTATGAACCATGGGGCTATACGCCGCTGGAAAGCATTGCTTTCTCCGTGCCCACCATAACGACCAATCTATCCGGATTTGGAGCTTGGGCAATCAAGCAAGGCGATGAAAAAAGTTTATCTGACGGAGTGGCTGTGATTAACAGAACAGACCACAACTATGCAGCTGTCGTAAAAGAAATTGTCATGAATGTGCTGGATATTTGCCGGATGAGCGATTCAGAACGTTCATTGATCAACGTACGGGCCGGCGAGTTGTCCCAAAAAGCGTTGTGGACC
>Ga0183100_1001195_pt1 | contig 13973 bp, 8 predicted proteins | sample Biomet2_FD_127789 | JGI IMG/M metagenome (GOLD analysis project Ga0183100, IMG submission 127789) | Microbial communities from bioreactor (seeded with anoxic lake sediment) at LBNL, California, USA - Biofuel metagenome 2 | ecosystem: Engineered > Bioreactor > Anaerobic > Unclassified ...
CATGACGGGGCAGAACCCCCTCCGAAACACTTATATACAATAAGTGCTTAGGTGGGAAAGCCCAGAACCCAAGTGGTTCTGGAGCGATAGGATCTGCCAACATGGCAACCTATATATACCCCTTCGAACATGAAGGGGGGCTGCGGTCGAAGTCATTATCGACCACAACAGTCACTTTGATGCACCCGGAAAGTAGTCCTTTTCGGGGAAGTGGAGGAGAACAGCGGGATTTGGAAGAGGTTTCGCTGTTTGATGATTACCAATCATATGCAATTCGGACGTGTGTTAAGCCGACACAGTAGCGGCATGCTACGTCGTATGGGGAATGGCTCGGCTCGAGCGCCGATGAAGGTCGTGTCAAGCTGCGATATGCACCGGGTAGTTGCAAGAAGACTATGATCCGGTGACCGCCGAATGGGACTTCCTATTCTTCGGAATGTTGAGTAATCAACGGGAACGCGGGGGATCGAAACATCCTAGTACCCGCAGGAAAAGAAATCACAGAGATGCCGTCAGTAAAGGCGATCGAACGCGGCACAGAGCAAACCGAATCCCTCATAGAAATGTGAGGGAGTTGTGGTGTAGTGGACCCAGATACATCTTAACTGGTAAACCTGAAGTTGCCTGGAAAGGCACACCAAAGAGGGTGACAGTCCTTTAAGGATAAGCCGGAAAGATGAGTTTTGGTGTTCCGGAGTAACGTGCGTTGGATATCGCGCGTGAAGCTGGGGAACATTCATCTCCAACTCTAAATACGTCTCGAGACCGATAGTGCAGTAGTAGCGCGAGTGAAAGCTGAAAAGTACCCTTGACGGGAGGTCAAAAGAGCCTGAAACCATCCGACTATAACCAGACACGGCGTTAAAGCGAAGAAGCCCGCAAGGGTGGAGCAGCGTTGTGTTATCCGTTTTGAATAACGGGCCAGCGAGTTCTGATCAGTGGCGAGACTAAGGCATTGAATGCCGGAGTCACAGGGAAACCAACAAGTACGCAACACCGCAAGGTGCGAGGTACGAGGTGTGCTCGCCTGGAGTCACTGGTGGGATACCCGAAGCCAGTTGATCTATGCGTGGGCAGGTTGAAGCCCCTCGAAAGGGGGGTGGAGGACCGAACGGGTAATGATGTGCAAATCTTTCCGATGACCTGCGTATAGGGGTGAAAGGCCAATCTAAACTGGAAATAGCTGGTTCCTCTCGAAACTTGTCGCAGCAAGACCTCAGCTGAGATAGATTGTGGGGTAGAGCGACCAATCAGGGGCTTAGGCCGGGAAACCGGTCGGCCCTTTGTTGAACTCCGAACCTGCGATCGTCGTAGACGCTGGGATTGAGGGCCTCTGGGGTAAGCTTGGGGTCCATAAGGAAATGAATCCAGCCTAGGGTTAAGGTCCCTAAATACCGGCTAAGTGAAACATGAAACTGCGTCCGCAGTCTAAGACAACCGGGAGGTGGGCTTAGAAGCAGCCATCCTTTAAAGAAAGCGTAACAGCTCACCGGTCGAGATTGTGGGTCAGGAAGATGGACGGGTCTAAAGCCGGATACCGATACCCTAGAGCACCGCAAGGTGATCTGGTAGGGAGGTGACGTGCATGGGTAGAAGTTTGGCCGTGAGGTCAAGTGGACCGTGCTCGTATATGGATGCTGGTAGGAGTAGCAGCAAAGAATGGTGAGAATCCATTCCGCCGCAGGGGCCAGGGTTCCTCGGCAATGTTCGTCAGCCGAGGGTTAGCCGATCCTAAGACAACCCTTAATCGAAGTTGTCAAAAGGGAAACAGGTTAATATTCCTGTGCCATAATAGTCATCGCCTAACATGAGACACATCCGGATAGACCGAGCAGGGGTGTCAACCTGTTCAAGCGTTTAAGCCTTCGGAGAACCGTAATGGTGAGAGGTTGGTGAATGCGCGAGTAGGCGGGCGAAGGCCCGCTTCGGTCGATTCCCGGTGTCAATGAAAATCGTGTTAGTTTAGGCTATTATGTTCGTACCAAGAACTGACACAGGTGCCCCTAGGTGAGAAGCCTAAGGCGTGTCGGCATAATCGTAGCGAGGGAATTCGGCAAATTAGCCCCGTACCTTCGGTATAAGGGGTGCCAGCAATGAAAATTGCTGGTCTCAGTAACAAGGGAGCTCCGACTGTTTAATAAAAACATAGGTCACAGCTAGTCCGAAAGGATTTGTATTGTGGCTGAAGCCTGCCCAGTGACGGTATCTGAACCTCGGGTTCAACCGAGCGAAGGACCGTTAAACGGCGGGGGTAACTATGACCCTCTTAAGGTAGCGTAATACCTTGTCGCTTAATTGGCGACTCGCATGAAGGCCCAACGAGAGCTCTACTGTCCCCGCTACGAAGCCGGTGAAACTGATAGTACCGGCGCACAATCCGGTATCTTCCACCTGAAAGCGAAGACCCCATGGAGCTTTACTGCAACCTGTTGTTGTGGTACGAGCCCCGATGTGTAGCGTAGGCAGGAGTCGTTATCAGGGCTTGCCGCTAGGCAAGTTCCGAGACAACAATGAAACACTGCCCTTCGGGACTCGTATTACTTACTCCTTCGGGAGGACAGCTATAGGTAGGCAGTTTGGGTGGGGCGCCACGCGCTCAAAAAGATAACAAGCGCGCCCAATGGTCAGCTCAGGCAGGTCAGAAATCTGCCGTTGAATGCAAAGGTATAAGCTGGCTTGACGCGGGTTGGGACAATAACAATCCGCGATACGAAAGTAGGGCTTAGCGAACCACTCAGCCTTCTGAATGGGGGCGAGTGATAACAGAAAAGTTACCCTGGGGATAACTGAGTCGTCGCTAGCAAGAGTTCATATCGACCTAGCGGTTTGCTACTTCGCTGTCGGCTCTCCCTATCCTGGTGGTGCAGCAGCTGCCAAGGGTGGGGTTGTTCGCCCATTAAAAGGGATCGTGAGCTGGGTTTAGACCGTCGTGAGACAGGTTTGTTGCTTTTTGGTGGAAGTGTATTGATGCCTGACGGGAAGGATCCTTTAGTACGAGAGGAACGGGGATTCGTCGCCTCTAGTTCATCAGTTGTCTGGCAAGGCACTGCTGAGCAGCCACGCGATAAGGGATAAGAGCTGAACGCATCTAAGCTCGAAACTCCCCCGGAAAAGAGGCATCTTAAGAACACTCATAAATGATGAGCTTGATAGGACTGGGGTGTAAGTATCAAGGTTCTCCGAGATATTCAGCCCGCAGTTACTAAAGTTCGCGCCGTGATGTGTCGGCTTAACAGTCAAACGAATTGCGTATGATTTCACTCTTCCAAATTCTATAATTTTCTAATGTCTAATTTGAGCTATCGTTTTATAACGAGGTGGAAGTGATTGCATATTATCTGCTATTCAGCAGATATGCTCGATATAAGCATGATCGAATTCTCTTACACCATGTGACGATTAGAAATCTTGGTATCTCGATATGCCGGGATGTTTGTAAGCATACCGAAAGGTAATGCAGCGAGTAACTTCCAATGCTCAATGCCTACGTGGTATCGAGCACGCCCCAGAACTCCAAGTTCATGGTGATGGTAGGCCGGCATACGCTCGCTCTATCAGAGAGTGCGAGTTGCCGAGGACGAGCTCGGTTCTTTTATCGAATGGTCCAACCAAAGGTCCATTACTGATCACATCGGATAAACAATTGAGGAATGGTAACGAAAACCGTAGAGGTCAACGGTGTAAGATTGAGCTACTCGGAGAGCGGCATCGGCCCAACGGTGGTGCTGTCTCACGGAGTCATCCAAGACTACCGGACATGGGAGGAGCTCGCAAAAGAGCTGTCGACTAGCTTCCACGTGATTTCCTACAGCCGGAGATGCTCCTGCCCGAACGGGGATAGGAAATACGAGGACAGTACGGTGGAGAACAATGCCATGGACCTTGCCGGGCTGATCACTGCCACAGGCGGTGGGCCGGTGGATTTGGTGGGTCAATCTTACGGTGGGGAGGTGGCCGCAGTATGCACCCTGATGCATCCTGAGCTTGTTCGTAACCTCGTTCTGGTAGAACCGATGTTATTGGGCGTTCTGATAGAGGACCCGCTCCGCTCATCTCAAAGAATGAGCCTTCTCTTCAGGAAACCCTCGGCCGCCATATCCAGCATGAGGTTCGAGCGGAGGGGGCTGAACGCGGCGATCAGGGAGCTTGATCTGGAAAACGAGGAGATGGCCCTTCGGCTGTTCGTCGATGGTCTCCGGGGCAGGCAGGGCTCGCTGGAGAAGTATCCTGAGGATATGCGCACGATGATGAGAGAGAATGTTGGAACCATACGAGAGTCGGTAACGAAGGCCCCACACTTCACTCGGGAAGAGGCCAAGCGTATCGCCCATCCCACCCTTCTGATCAAAGGCGGCCGCACTATCGGCATGTTCTCTGCGATCATAGACGAGTTGCATAAGGCCCTGCCCAACAGCCAGGTGGTCATCATACCGGACGCTGCGCACATCGTGCACCTGGAGAATCCCGGGGAGTGCAACCGGGCGATCGTAAAATTCCTGAAGGAACATGACCAGTGACCCAGGCGGTCCAATCTTCAGATGTCGGGAAAAATCACGCTATCTGTTCGTCGGGGAGCGAGGTGCTCTATTCGGTCCTCGCCAAGCAGCTCTGCAAGGAGTTTGCTGAAGCGTTCGTGTGGACGGCCCAGCGCCTTTGCTGGCCCCCATAAGAAGTGGCTTACCCTTCCTGGACGCCGTATCTGTCCTTCATGAGCCCGATGATCTTGTCCAGCTCGTTGTAGTTCCGGCGGCCGAGGTCCAGGACCTTGTCGCTGGACAGCACGAGCTTCAGGGTGACCGGCATGTCCTCCATCCTGCCATCGATGTTGACGTTGATCCTCCGGACGACGAGCTTGCTGATCCTCTCCTTAGGAATGAACCTCGGAAACCCTCGGATCTCCTCGAGGAACGAGGTGTGGACCTCCAGCCCCTTGGACCATACACGGACCGAGTAGCTCATCCTGCGGCCCCGGGGGCTGATGACCTCGGTCACGTAGATCATGAGGATGAGGGCGATGGACAGCATGAGGACGCTGCCGACCAAGGACGGGTCGGAGAGGTCCTTCGACGTTGCCAGGTAGACGATGTAAACGAGAACGCCGAGCTCGGCGACCCGGCCGAGGTTCTCCAGATAGGACCACCTCTTGCCTGCCAGGACCTTCCTCGGCTGCAGCTTTTTCGGTATGGTCTCGGTGTAGATCAGCTCGCCCTTGGTCTCGTCGAACGCCCTCGTCCCCTTGGCCATCGCGACAGTGAAGGAGAATGGAATCAAGTACCTTTGCCCCGGTCACCGCTCGAGGTCGGGAGGGACGAGCACGCGTAGGCGTTCCACGGCCTCCAGCTTCTCCCTCTTCTTGATCTTGGCCCCCTCCACCCCCTGGACCAGGTAGTCGATGGTCTGGTCCATGGCCTTCCGGTCGACCGGGTAGGGGACGCCGTCCTTGCCGCCGACGGCGAAGGAGAACTTCACGGGGTCCTTCCAGCTCGGCTCGGCCCCGTAGATCAGCTCCCCGGTGAGGGCCAGCGCTCGCACCGCCGAAGGCCCCACTCCGCGTATCGCCAGCAGCTCCTCGTAGTCCTGGGGCTGGAACTCGTACGCCATCCTCAGCGCTCTCCAGTTCACCGTCCGAGGCATATGCAGTTTCAGCGGCCGCTCCCCGCACCACTCGTCCAGGGTGCTCTGTCCCTTGGCCACGAGCAAGATGTCCTTCTCCACGTGCTCCACTCCGTCGCGGACGAGGTCCACCGCCACCTTCCTGGACTCCCCGGAACGGTCGGCGGTCATGTCCAGCGCCCCGTCCACTCGGCTGCCGAGGATGGCGGTGTGCGGCTCCTCCACGAACCTCTGTACCGCGCTGCTGTTCCATTGGTACCGTCGGGCGTACCCGCTGGTGTCGGACATCCCTTGCTGCGCCACCGTCCAGTTGCCTTCGGCGTCGAAGGCCAGGGCATGATGGTACAGTTTGTGCCCGTCCTGGATCGCGGCGTTGTCGACCTTGGCGCATATGCGGGACACGTACACCAACCTCTCTTGCTCCTCCTCCGACATGTCGCACAGGTCGGCGTGGAACGCTATCTCCTCGGGGGTCTGCAGCGACACCCTGCCCTTGCCCCCGACCACCACCAGGTCCTTGCGGCCCTCCAGCGCCTTCTTCAGCGCACCGCAGGTCACGGTCGTGGTGCCGGAGGAATGCCAGTCGAAGCCCAGCACGCAGGAGAACGCCTGGAACCAGAAGGGGTCCGCCAGGCGCCGGAGGTACTCCTCGCTCCCGCACTCCAGCAGCATGACGTCGGAGATGGCGCCGGCCAGCTTGACCATCCGGTGGAACAGCCAGCGGGGCGCGGAGCCGTTATGCAGCGGCAGGTCGGTGATGCCGGTGCGGGACACGATATTCACACCGCTGAGCGGCAAATAAACCTTTTCCGAACCAGTTCGAAAGTGAGGTGAGGACGGCATCTTCCGCTTTTAGAAAAAAAGGAAAGGGTTTGCCAGCGGTCTCAGCAGCCGCCTCCGCTGGGTGGCAGCAGGACGGTGTCGATAACGTGTATCACTCCGTTGGACGCCTGGATGTCCTTGACGATGACCATGGCGTCGTTGATACACACCGTGTCGCAGCCCACCGTGACGGTGACGGTCTGGCCCTGCAGAGTGGTGAGCTGCCCGAGGTTCACCAGCTGTGATGACAGGACCTCACCGGACACCACATGGTAGAGCAGTATCTCTCTCAGCGTGCTGACGTCGGTGGTCAGCAGCTGCTGCAGCAGCGCAGGATCCAGCTTGGCGAAGGCCTCGTTGGTCGGCGCGAAGACGGTGAACTCTCCCGGACCATTGAGCGTATCTACAAGACCGGCGGTCTCCAGGGCGGTGACCAGGGTCGACAGGTCAGGGTTGGAGGCTGCGATCTGGGCGATGGTCTGCCCCTCGGACGAGCCGTTATTCTCGTCCGGACAGGCTACCGGCGGGCACTCCGGAACTGACGGAGTCACCGGGGACGGGGGGATCAGCACGGTATCGATCACATGGATCACGCCGTTGCAGGCCATGACATCGGGGATGATGACCATGGCATCGTTGATGAATGTCCCCGAGGCGTTCACGGTCACCTTCAGCTCCGCTCCCTGAACCGTCTTGACCTCCTGTCCGTTCTCCAGTTGCGTGGAGATGATCTGCCCGGCGACAACGTGGTAGAGCAGTATCTCTCTCAGCGTGCTGACGTCGGTGGTCAGCAGCTGCTGCAGCAGCGCAGGATCCAGTTTGGCGAAGGCCTCGTTGGTCGGCGCGAAGACGGTGAACGGACCCTGGCCGTTCAGGGTGTCCACGAGACCGGCGGTCTGCAGCGCAGTTACCAGGGTGCTGAGGTCTGCGTTCTCCTGGGCCGTCTGCACTATGGTCTTGTCAGGCGCGGCGGCCGTCTGTGCATCTATCCCAGTGTAGCCTGCCAACATACACAAGGCCAAGGCTACGCTGGCTACCGCTAACAATGTTCCTTTCTTCATATCTCCTCCGACTTAAATACAAAACGGTACGTTCAACTCAAGAATCCAGTATTTGTACCTTTTTAAAAACTTAGAATGATTAAACATTTAAGTTACCGGGCAAGGAGCGGGGCTGTCGCCAAGGTTCACGGGGAGAACATCGTGGTGGTCGCCGTCGGCAGCACGCTGCGTAGCTTGACCATGTGGGGGTGGAACAATCTCATCTGGTCGGGGAACTCCGGCTCCCTTCCCACGATCTGGGAGACCACCTTCACCTCGACCCTCCCCATGACCTTCCATGCGCCCCCGCTCTCGTATGCGGTGTCGGTCATCACGATGATGGGCAGCTTCAGCTTCCCCTGGTCCCACGGATCGACGATCGTGGCCAGGTACTCGAGCTCCTGCCTCTTGATGCGATAGCGGATCCCGTCCCTTCCCTGGTACTCCGCCTCCTTGGCCTTCAGCAGCTCGGCCAGGGAGGTCCGCTTGGACGGCACGTGGCGGTTCATGGACTCCAGCAGCAGCCGCATCTGAGTATCGTCCTGCATCACCTAGGCCTAGGCGCAGGAGGGGCATGAACTTTTGGCTGGGGCAGGCATCATGGCACGAGCCCGGTGTTGCGCCCCAGGTGCATCTTGATGATTCGTAACATCCTGGATCAAGCAGAATATTTTGTAATCTACAATTGTACCTGCGATCATCCACGATCGAGCTCGTTGTTTTTCCGGCGACCACCTTATAATCGTCAAGGTGCATCGTGATGGCGAGGGAGATGACCGTCGAGGACAGGCCGGACCTGAAGGCGATGCTGGAGACGCATCCCTGCTATAACGAATGTGCCCACCGCAAGTTCGCCCGAATGCACCTGCCGATAGCGCCGAAGTGCAACATCCAGTGCAACTTCTGCAACCGCAAGTACGATTGCACCAATGAGTCTCGGCCGGGCGTGACCTCGGAGGTCCTGACACCGGAGCAGGCGATCGAGAAGATACGCTTCGTCAAGAGCAAGGTGCCGTACCTCAGCGTCATCGGCATCGCCGGACCCGGCGACCCGCTCGCCAACGAGGAAACGTTCCGCACCCTGGAGCTCGTGGGGAAGGAGTTCCCGGAGATGACCCTGTGCCTCAGCACCAACGGGCTGAACCTCCCCCGGAGCGTCGAGCGGCTCAAGGCGCTGAACGTCCGGTTCATCACCGTCACCATGAACGCCATCGACCCCAAGGTCGGAGCGCGCATCTACGACTTCGTCCATTACGAGGGTAAGAACTATCGGGGGGTGGAGGCCGCGGCCATCCTCCTGAGGAACCAGCAGGAGGGGATCAAGAAGGCGGCGGACGCCGGCATGCTGGTCAAGGTCAACTCGGTCCTCATACCGGGCGTCAACGCCGACCACCTGCCGGCGGTGGCCAAGAAAGCGAAGGAGCTGGGGGCGTACATCGTGAACATTCTCCCTCTGATACCGGTCCCCGGCACCAGGTTCGAGAAGGTCCCGGCGCCGACCGCAAAGCAGCGCAAGGAGCTGCAGGACCTGTGCGAGGTGGACATCCGGCAGATGCGTCACTGCCGTCAATGTCGCGCGGACGCCATCGGCCTGCTGGGCGAGGACCGCTCGGCGGAGTTCGCCCACTTCACCTGCCAGGCCGCCAGGGAGGAGGCGAAGGAGCCGGTCGCCCTGGAGCTGGAAGGAGCGACGAAGCACCGCATCGCCGTCGCTTCCACCAACGGCCAGGAGGTGGATCAGCACTTCGGTCATGCGGAGGTATTCCGCACCTACGTGGTGGAGGCGGGCAGGATAACAGAAGAAGGGACCATCGACGTGCGCGAGCAGCAGGAGATCCCGCTGTTCGGCCCTGGCCACCGGACCAAGATCGAGGACACCGCCGCCAAGCTCAGGGGCATGGACGCGGTGATATCGACGAAGTACGGGGAGCCGGCGATCGAGGTGATCCGGGAGAACGGCATCATACCGATCGAGGACCAGGGGGACGTGCACGAGGCGCTCCGCCGGGCGGCCGACTCCATCTACAAGGAGCGGGCGGCCACCTTCCAGTGAGGTGATGGGATGAAAGGCTCGGACATCCTGGTCAGGTGCCTCGAGGAGGAGGGCGTCGAGCACGTCTTCGGCATCCCGGGGGAGGAGAACCTCGATCTTATGGACTCGTTGCGCGATTCCGGCATCAAGTTCGTGCTCACCCGCCACGAGAGCAGCGCGGCGTTCATGGCCGGGATGGTCGGTCGGCTGACCGGGCGGCCGGGGGTGTGCCTCACCACCCTCGGCCCGGGGGCGGCGAACATGGTCATCGGGGTCGGTGAGGCGTACCTCGGCTACTGTCCCCTGGTGGCGATGTCTGGGCAGCTGAGCAGGGCATGCCAGCGTGAGCCGAGGAAGCAGTACCTGGACCTGATGTCGATGTTCAGACCGATCACCAAGGGCACGATCTCGCTGACCTCGGTGGAGATGACACCGGAGGCGGCGGGGGAGGCGTTCTCAATGGCTTCGAGAGAGCGTCCGGGGCCGGTGTTCCTCGAGCTCCCCGAGGACGTCATGAAGGCAAGGTACGAGGGGCCGCTGCCACAGGCCTCCAAGCCCGAGGCTGTTGGTGTCCACGTTCCGGACCTGAGCGGCATCAGGGAGCTCATCATCAGTTCGACGCGGCCGATCATCCTGGCCGGGAGCGGGGTCGTCCGCGAGCGGGCCTCCGCCGAGCTCGTTCGTTTCGCGGAGAGCTGGAACATCCCGACGGCCATGACCTGGCTGGGGGCGGGCAGCGTGCCGTTCGACCACCCCCTGAGCCTGGGGACGGTGGGGCTGAGGCGGGCGGACATGATGAGAGCGGCGTTCGAGGCCGCGGACCTCGTCATCCTGGTCGGCTTCGACCTCATGGAGTTCGAGCCCCAGTACTGGAACTTCGGAACGCCCCAGAGGGTGGCGTACATCGCAGCGGTACCGTGCGACGACGTCCCTGGCTTCGCCCCGGACCTGCAGGTCGTGGGGGAGCTGAAGCGGTCGCTGGGGGCGCTGAGCGACGGTGGGCGCAGCGGACCCGTCTGGACGGGGGAGCTCAAGCAAAGGCTGGAAGATCTGCTGACTGCGGTCCCCGCGCAGGGCGAGGGGGTCAAGCCTCAGGCCATCGTGCGGGCGATCAGGAGGGCGCTCGGCCGCGAGGACATCGCCGTGTCGGACGTCGGGGCTCACCTGCTGTGGATGGCCCAGCGGTACCCGGTGTACCGTGAGAACACCTTGCTCCTGAGCAACGGCCTCATACCGATGGGCGTCGGCATCCCATGGGCCATCGCCGCCAAGCTGACCTTCCCGGAGCGCAAGGTCGTCGCCTCGGTCGGCGACGGGAGCCTCGCCATGACCGGCATGGAGCTCCTGACAGCGAAGGAGCTGGGGACGCCTTTTGTGACCGTGGTGTGGAACGACTCGGAGCTGGGACTGATCCGCGTCAAGCAGGAGAGGGCGTTCTGGCGCAGCAGCGGCGTTGCCTTCAACAACCCGGACCTCGTGAAATGTGCCGAATCGCTCGGGGCCACAGGCTACCGGATCGCATCGGGAGACGAGCTCGAGGAGACCCTGGCCCGATGTCTGGAGCGCGACGAGCTGGCGGTGATCGACGTGACGGTCGACAGAAAGGAGACCACCAGGCTCACGCCGTCCTGAAGGGCGGCCTCGGTCCGTTGCCTAGTGCTCGTCCTCGTCCGATCTCGAGGGCAGGCGATCGACGACCACCGTCTCGGGGTTTCCGAGCGAGGACCCTATCGACGACCCCAGGGTCGCCTGCTGCCTGATCTCTCTCGCCACGGTGCCCACATGGGTCGGGTCGTTGATGGTATAGGGGCGTGACGGCGTCTCCGGACCGCCGGTATGGGCCTTGGTGAGAGCGTAACCGATCGCGAAAACGATCAGGACAAATCCCGCGAACAGGAGCACCAGCCCGTACTGCGGAAACAGCGGCCGGCCGTTGGGGCTGGTCATCAGCAGGTCCCCCAGGACCATCAGTACGATGCCGTACGCTCCGATGCAGCCCGCTAGGGCAAGTCTCTTCCCCGACCACATGAGCGATCATATCGGCATCGGCCGATAAAATCCTTCTCATCGACCGAGCACGCCGGGCAGGCGCTTCTGACGGACCCCATATGCTGACGGCGGTCAAGACGAGCGCGGGGGCTCAGCAGGCAAAGAGCTATTCATCCGTGGACGATCGAGAGGGAGCGGCGCCGTAAACCGCTTCGTGTCCGTCCCGTTTCCATATATCAAAAGGATTAAATGAACTTCGGACTTACCAGCCAGTATGTCCTCTGAGTTCGATCTAAAATTTTTCAAGGACAACGGCTTCATCCGCCAGGTCTGCCCCAAGTGCGGCCGGGCCTACTGGAGCCAGGGGATCCATTCCTCGTGCGGGGAATCACCCTGCGAGGAGTACTCATTCATCAACAACTCACCGATCAAGCGCCCGTACTCAAACCATGAGATGAGGGAGGAGTACCTCAGCTTCTTCGAAGAGCACGGGCACGGACGGGTCAGGAGATATCCTATCGTTGCCCGGTGGAGGGACGACGTCTTCTTCACCCAGGCCAGCATCTACGACTTTCAGCCCTGGGTATTGAACGGGGTCATCGAGCCGCCCGCGAACCCCCTGACCATCTCCCAGACCTGTGTCCGGTTCAACGACATCGATAACGTGGGGCGCACCGGGAGGCACTACACCTTCTTCGAGATGCTTGCCCACCACGCGTTCAACAAGCCGGGCAAGCAGATCTACTTCAAGGACCGGACGGTCGAGCTGTGCCACAAGTTCTACACCGAGCGCCTTGGGGTCCAGAAGGAGAAGATGATCTACATCGAGGAGTGGTGGGAGGGCGGCGGCAACTCCGGTCCCTGCGTAGAGGTCATCCTCGAGGGTGTGGAGCTCGCGACCCTGGTGTTCATGCAGTACCGCGAGACGCCCCAGGGCCGCGTGCCCATGGACATGACCGTCGTGGACACCGGGTATGGTCTCGAACGGGCGACCTGGATCTCCCAGGGGACGCCCTCCGCTTACGAGGCGGTCTTCGGTCCGGTCGTCCAGACCATCCAGGACAAGGTCGGTATCAAGCCGAACCAGCGCATACTGGCCGAGTACAGCAAGGTCGCTGGGGCGATGAACATGAAGACCGCGGCCGACACAAGGGCGCTCAGGCAGCGGACCGCCGAACGGCTGGGCATCAGCTTCGACGAGCTGATGGAGACCATCGGCCCGATGGAGGACATCTACATCGTGTGCGATCATGCCCGCGCCCTCGCCTTCATGCTCAACGACGGCGTGGTGCCGTCCAACGTCCGCGAGGGCTACTTCGCCAGGATGCTGGTCCGCAGGGCCATGCGCTCGATGCGCTCCCTCAACCTCCAGATGCCCCTGGAAGAAATCGTGGCCATGCAGATCGACTACTTCTCCCCGTACTTCCCGGAGCTCGTGGAGAACCGCGAGGACATCATGTCCCTGGTCAAGGTCGAGGAGCAGAGGTACTACGAGACCCTGGAGCGGGGCCGGGCGATCGTCCAGAGGATGACCAAGGACCTCAAGGGCGCGCCGATCACCATCGACAAGCTCATCGAGCTGTACGACTCCCACGGCCTGAACCCGGAGATCGTGAAGGAGTTCTCCGACGTCCCGGTGGAGATCCCGGACAACTTCTACATGCAGGTGGCCAAGAGGCACGAGTCCACCGAGGTCGTGGAGGAGGGACCAAAGGCCGAGGAGTACCCCCGAGACATGCCGGAGACCGTCAAGTCCTACTATGAGGACCCTGAGGTCATGGCCTTCGAGGCCAAGGTCGTCGCTGTCGTCAAGGGCGCCGTCGTGCTCGACCACACCTACTTCTATCCGGAGGGCGGAGGGCAGGAGGCCGACTACGGCGTCATGAGCGGCCACGAGGTCGTCAACGTGCAGAAGGTCCGCAATACCATCCTGCACTTCCTGAAGGACAAGCACGACATCGCCGTGGGGCAGACCGTGACCTGCGCCATCAACGAGCAGCGGCGCCGGCAGCTGATGCGCCACCACACCGCCGCGCACATCATCAACGGCTCGGCCCGTGCCATGCTAGGCAACCACGTGTGGCAGTCGGGGGCCCACAAGGGCGTGGACGAGGCCCGTCTGGACATCACCCACTTCGAGAACCTGACCGATGAGCAGCGCGCGCAGCTCGAGCGACGCTGCAACGAGGTCGTCCTGGAGGACCACCCGGTGGAGATCAAGTTCATGCCCCGGGACGAGGCGGAAGAGAAATTCGGCTTCCGCCTGTACCAGGGCGGCGTCGTCCCCGGGAAGATCATACGTGTGGTCAACACCACGGGCGTGGACGTGGAGGCGTGCGGTGGGCTGCACTGCGACCGCACCTCGCGGGTGGGCCCCATACGCATCCTGCGCACCAGAAGGATCCAGGACGGGGTCGTCAGGATCGAGTACTCTGCAGGAGTCGCCGCGGTCAACGGGATGCAGGCCGACAAGGCAT
>Ga0183100_1001197_pt1 | contig 13950 bp, 18 predicted proteins | sample Biomet2_FD_127789 | JGI IMG/M metagenome (GOLD analysis project Ga0183100, IMG submission 127789) | Microbial communities from bioreactor (seeded with anoxic lake sediment) at LBNL, California, USA - Biofuel metagenome 2 | ecosystem: Engineered > Bioreactor > Anaerobic > Unclassified ...
GGGGTGCTCCAACACGCCGCTGGGTGCCGCGCCGTTGGCAAAGAATTTAGCGCCGTATTCCTCGGCGGCAATGGCAAGACCCACAGCATTTTTCGCCATTGCAATCGGCGAGTAGCCAACCAGTCCGTCAAAGCCCAAACCGAGAATGTGCAGCACATCGCTTGGCGCGAGAATAACGTCACTCGGCTTGTTCCTGCTGACCTCCGGCGCGTCATCGCTATTTTTTCTGTAGCGATAATACAGCCGCCCCTGCGAATCCCGGTCAACAGTCATGCGGTCGGGCATAAGGGGATACAGCGCCACGACGTCGCCGCGAGCGTTTCGGATAATCTGCGCGTAAGCATTACCCGTCAGCAGCAGATGGTTCATCATGGTCTCCCGGAAAACAAACGATGTCATTTCCGGGTTTGGTTCGTCGTGCAGCACACGCCACAGCGGGTGGTCGAGATATTTGTCCTTGCTGCCGTCGTCACCGTATTTATATACAAACAGCGGCAGGCCCGCGCTTGCTTCGGATAATATACGAACGCAAGAGGAAACCGCCGTCATCTGCATGGCCGTTCTTTCATTGACGACTTTGCCGGAGGACGAGCCGCCCCATAATAAGCTGGTGTTGCCTAAGTTCTTAGGCTTATCACGGGCTTTAAAAATTCCTTGAAAGATGTTCATAGGCAGTTCCCTCCAATTAAAAAACGAGCAATCCGCGTTTGTCGTACACGCTTTCGCCCGTATCGTTTCCGCACCGGATCGCCCGGTCGAGCGCCATAATAGTGGCGACTGCACCGTCGATTTTCTCTGTGGATTTTTCCTTATCTGCTTTGATATTTCCAGCCGGGTCGGTGCGGATATAGATGTTATCCATCATCCAGCGGAGCACCGGGTGGCCGCCGTGGGCGAGCTTTTCTTCCAGCGTCAGCTTCATCAGTTCTTTGGTCGGAGGGCTCATATCCTTAAAGCCCTGCCCAAACGGTACGACCGAAAAGCCGAGCGTTTCAAGATTCTGTGTCATCTGCACCGCGCCCCAGCGGTCGAACGCGATTTCACGGATGTTGTATTTCTCGCCGAGGGCTTCAATGAACTGCTCGATGTAGCCGTAATGCACTACATTGCCCTCGGTGGTTTGCAGAAAGTCCTGCTTTTTCCAGACATCATAGTTCACATGGTCGCGCCGAACACGTAGGTCGATATTGTCCTCCGGTATCCAAAAGTACGGTAGAATGCTGTACTTATCTTCCTCGTCGATGGGTGGAAACACTAACACGAACGCCGTAATGTCGGTAGAGGACGAAAGGTCAAGTCCTCCATAACAGACGCGCCCTTCAAGCGATTTTTCATCCACGGGGAATGCGCAGGCATCCCATTTGTCCATCGGCATCCAGCGCACCGCCTGTTTTACCCATTGGTTCAGTCGGAGCTGCCGGAAGCTGTTCTCCTCGGCAGGGTTCTGCTTTGCCGACTCAAACGCTGCCTTGACCTTATCCATGCCTACCGTGATGCCGAGGGAGGGATTTGCTTTTTTCCACACCTTGGGGTCTGTCCAATCATCCTCCTGCGCCGCACCGTAAATCACCGGATAGAAGGTTGGGTCATGTTTTCTGCCGTCGATGATATCCAGCGCCTTCTGGTGGACCTCCCAGCAGATGCTGTTCTGATTGTCACCGGCAGTTGTAATCAGAAAATACAGCGGCTGCATTCTCGCATCGCCGCTGCCTTTGGTCATAACATCGTAGAGCTTTCGGTTCGGCTGCGTGTGAAGCTCATCAAACACCACACCATGAGTGTTGAAGCCGTGCTTGTTGCCGACGTCGGCGGACAGCACCTGATAGATACTGCCCGTTGGCTGAAAAATCAGCCGCTTCATAGAATCAAGGATTTTTACCCGTTTCGACAATGCCGGGCACATCCGAACCATATCCGCCGCCACATTGAACACGATGGACGCCTGGTTGCGGTCGGCGGCACAGCCGTAAACCTCGGCGCGTTCCTCGTTATCGCCGCAGGTGAGCAACAGGGCAACAGCCGCCGCAAGCTCACTTTTTCCCATCTTTTTCGGTATTTCCACATAAGCGGTGTTGAATTGCCGATAACCATTGGACTTGAGTGTTCCGAATACATCACGGATAATCTGCTCCTGCCAGTCGATCAGCTCAAACAGCTTACCCGCCCATGTGCCTTTGGTATGGCAGAGCGCCTGTATAAAAGACACCGCATAGTCAGCAGTGGCCTTGTCATAAACCGAATCAGACGCTTTGAACTTCGTTAGCGTATACTTTTTCAGTTTTCGCAATCGCACCGCCTCTTTCCGAGCATAAAAATAGACCTGCATAAGCAAGCCTTCAAAGTCTATCTGTACGAGATACACGCCGTCTCCGGCGCGTCCTCGGCTATTTTATTAGCGTGGGTTAATGATTTTCGCTGTGCAGAAGAAGCTCAATGGCAAGCTGCGTGTCGGGGTCGGAGGGTTCAACATCCCAGCCTCTGTCGTAGTTGCACACGATTTCTCCGTTACGCTTGAGCATCAGTTTGCTGATTCTGCCACCCTCAATGCCGTATTGTGAACCTTCATCGTATTGCTTCATCCAATAGTGAAAAATGCTGTCTTGAATTTTCAGACTTCCTTCTTTCCACATGGTACCGTTCTCCCTAAAATTTCTTGATGCTGGCGTTGCCATCGGCATCGAAGCTCACGTTGTAGCGGATTTCAAAGCCGTCAGCGTTTTTGGTAATCACTCGAATGCCGCCTTCAAAGGCTGTGTACATTCTGTCGATTCTCTCGCCCTGCGGCAATTGGCTTTCGATTTGCTTTATCTGCTTTTCGTTCATTTTCGTTTCCTCCGTTTGTTGTGTTTTTCCCTTTCGGTAGTCACATGTTAACTCTAAAAGCACACTATATCCAGGTAATTACGCGATCAGTCGGGGCATATTCTGCACGATCTTTCAAGCGAATACGACCCGCAGAATTGCGTAGTTTACAGTGCTTTATTCCTCGTCATCGACGTCGTCGACACTGGTGAAGTTAACGTATTCGTCGATTATCATGAGCGCCTCGTCGTAGCTGCCGCTGCTGAAAACGCGGGAGGCCATTTCTTTTGCTTTATTATATATACCGTGGCGTTTCAATGTCCGTGAGGCGATGCCGACTAGATTGAAGATGTTTCCGTCCGCTCCGATCGGCGTGCAGTTGGGCTTTTCCTTATCCATTGTTTTTTCGCTTCGTATTATTTTGGCCGTAATAACTGTATGATTACGGCCAAAGGCAAGTACATCTCGTGCATTTACGTTTAGAAGATTCAATTTCCATTTGTTTCAACCATGCAATTGCCTCGCATTTATTAGCGACATGTGTTTGAAAAACTTCATAATGCCCACACGCTTGCCGCATAATGTAAATCATATTATACGCAAACCCAAAGTTTTCTTGTTCTACCTGCTCAATATACTTCAGCTCCTCGGGAGATGTAGACATTTTCTTAAGTGCTGCATATCCGGATGAACCGGGGTAATATTTACCATTCTGATTATTGTCTTCCGTCATAATTAGATAGTTGTAATTCATTTTGCCAGCTCCTTAGTGTTCATCGGGAAGCAAAACTGTCGTTGCGCTTTTATCCCCTTCTGTTATAATCCACAGCTTGTTGCCCTGAAATGTATGCGCAGAAAGGATTTGCATGCCAATAATCACGGATTTGTCGTTTGCAATTTTATCCTCAGCGAACAATGCTCTCCAGTCTCCATTGCTATGCCGTTCTATGCAGCAAGCGACAAAATCCATTGGAAAGGCACATGCTGTCGTTCGCGTTATATACAATTGCCCAAGAGAGAACTCATGTTTACACATGGGCGTTATCACGTGTACTCTGCGAGATATTCGTTTTTAGCAATATTCCATACCGCACAATCTCTTCGGTATTACTCCATCTCTTCTCATTGCGCTTGACCTTACAGAGAGAAATTAGTTTGCAGCCGTTATTCACCATGCAATGAATTCCATCCATTAGCGCGCTACTACGATCCGTGACAGCAAAGTAATCGACTCCTGCTTCACGTAACGTTGCCACAAATTCCGGAATATCTTCTTTCCATGGCAGGCCATTACATTCAAAATAGTCTGCATCATTATCTATGCTTTCTGACCAAGCACGGTACGCGGTTGTTTGCCCTCTGCTAAAAGGGAATGGAAATTTCTCCTCGCGGTCAAACCATGCATTTAATTTCTCTTTGTTGTCACGCTTTTTCAAGATCTCCGTTTTTTCAAGCAGTCGCTGAACCTTCGCGTTTTCATAGCCAATGCCAATATCTCGCATCATCATGAAATATCCATTTGTGTATTCAGTCATGCCCATTCACTGTCCTCTCCATTCAGAATCGCATTTATCTCGGTGCAGGTGTCTGGGTCCGCTTTTGCGCGGTCGAGATCATCCTGCGAGAAGCCCTTCTTCTGACCACTCTTGAAGCTCGAATTGCCCGACAGGTTGAGGAGCAGGATTTTGCGCTCACCCTTGTAAGCCTCGCCGATGAAGCCCAGCCGCAGGAGAAAGCAACGGAAAGCGTATTTATCGTTATCGGTATCCTTTTCCTTTGCGGTGACACGCTTTTGCACCCTCGCCATCTCGCAGAGCGCAGACACAAAATGTGTGTATGCCTTGACTGCATCATGGTCTGTGCTGTTCTCAAACCATGGAAACCGCATCTTGTCATCTGTTATTTCAAGTTTGAGTGTTTCCGTGCCGAGCGCCTTTTTAATGAGGGATGCCTTGCTTTCCACCAGTCGCTTAATGTTTTCAAGCGCCGTGTCGGTAAAAGCCGAACGGGGCATTTCGAAAGCCGTATTCGGTAACCGCTTCCTCGCATTGAATCCAGCGCGCCACGCTCATGGCATAACGTTCCAGAAGCTGAGGGGATACGAGAGCGGCACAGCCGCGCTCATTCAGCCACTGCCATGTGGATTTATATATTTCACTCGCAACGAGCGTCTTTCCGTCTTTCTGAATGGCTTCGAGCATTTTGTTAGGCTCCGGCATCGCCTGACCCTGCAAATTCGCTGTGTCCGAAAATTCCATGACGGTCAGCTTTCTTCCGCCGGGATTGCCCTCGGCGATTTTATCGACAAGCGGCTTCTTTTTCGCACCCGCTCCAGCACGGGCGCCGCCACGGTTTGTGCCGTCCTTTGCCAAATTGTTCACCTCACATTCGCAGGGGGGCTATTCCACCGTTTGAAACCGCGTTTTTTAACACGAAGCCCCACGCCGCTGTCCAGATTTTTTTGTTTTTAGAGATTTTGATACCCCCACTGGGAGTGACCAAAAAAATAGATAGCTTTTAGACATCGTACTAAAATGTAAACGATGCCTCTTTCAATATCATTTTCCCCACCGATCGCCCATCTCGACGGTGATGCGGGCGTGGCACGGCTTGCAGAGAGCCATAAGGTTGCTCGTTTCATTGCCGCCGCCTTTGGAGAGCGGAAGGATATGGTGTACCTCCTCGGCGGGTGTCAGTTTGCCTTGCTTCTGACATTTCTCGCACAGCGGGTGCGCCTTGATGTAGCGGTCGCGGGTACGCTTCCATGCACGGCCATACCGTTTATTGGATGCAGGGTCGCGTTCGTATTGGTTGTAGCGTTTGTCCATAACCTTCTGATGCTCGGCGCAGTATTGCCCGCCATTTTCGGCAAGCCGACCGCAGCCGGGGTAAGCGCATGGGCGCTTGGGTTTGTATGGCATCTGTTCACCCCCTCGCGGGCATAAGAAAAGCCCTGCGGGATTACTCCCGCAAGGCCAATTTCTATTCTGCTTCCGCATTATAATACTAACATAAAAAGTGACTCTCAATCACTCTCATTACCTCTCATGGTGAGAAGAACATTTACTTCGGTGAGCGCCTCGTCGTGCATTCGATAGATATGCTGGATACTGTAGTGCATCTCAACGGCAATCTTCTCCCACGACAGGAAGCACAGGTATCTCTTTTCCAGAAGCGTCTGATACTCGTCGTTGGCAACAGACCGGATGGTACGCATGATATCCCTCTTGAGATCCACCAGAGAATTGATGTCAGCGTTCAGCTCCGTCTGCAGGTCAATGATTTTACAAACGGCATCTGCCATACGAGAGCCGCCTTTGTTCGGATTACGCGGCATCCCTGTTATCGCAGAGGAACAACTGGTGGCCAACTCGTTTAGGGATTCAATCTGCTGGACTTTTGATTTGATGCGCATATCCAAATAACGCGCCTGAGAAAGATATTCCTTAGACTTCATAATGCTTCTTCTCCTTTCTCAGTTTGGTGATCAGGAGCTCCGGCTCCAGCTTCGTCAGAACTCCAAACCAGCCAGAACGGAAGAAGCGTTCAATTTCTGCAAGGTCGCTTTCGTCCTCGACCAGACGATAATCGTCAACAGCACGAAGGATTATGGCATTTGCGAGGTTTTCATATAAATTGGTCATAATCTGTACCTCCGATATTTGTGTTTTTCTCGGAATGGCACGGATTGTCGTATGTTGTCTTAGATTTTCAAGTCTGCCTTGACCGCGTCGATAAGTGCGGACTGCGTTTTGTCTTTCTTTTTCAGAGCCGCCATGATTTTTTCATCAATGGTGTCCTTGGCGATGAGGTGGTGGATCACCACGGTATTGGCTTCTTGTCCCTGCCGCCACAAGCGGGCATTGGTCTGCTGATACAGTTCCAAACTCCAAGTCAGACCGAACCATATCAACGTGGAACCGCCGGATTGCAGATTTAAACCATGTCCGGCAGCGGCTGGATGAACCAGTGCCACGGGCAGTTCGCCGTTATTCCATCTTTTGATAGAATCGGTTGTGTCCAACTTGGAAAACGGAATGTGCCGTTTGTGCAGACGCTCCTCAATGCGGGAGAGGTCGTGTTTGAACCAGTATGCCACAAGCACAGGTTTGCCGTTTGCCGCTTCAATCAAGTCCTCCAGCGCGTCCAGTTTGCGGTCATGAATGGCGATTACATTGTTGCCCTCGCCGTAAACAGCGCCGTTTGCCATCTGCGTCAGCTTATTTGAAAGACCCACGGCATTGGCGGCATCGATGTCCTGACCGTCAAGGCTGAGAATCAAATCGTCCTTCAGTGTCTGGTAGCATTCCATTTCTTTTTCAGAAAGCCGCACGGGAACTTCATTTATCACGCATTCCGGCATCTTGAGATAGTCGGTACTTTTCATGCTGATGGTGATATCCGACACAAGGCGGTATATGGCATCCTCTGCACCGGGCTTTGGCTTATAGCTGAACACAATCTGCTGATTGCGTTTGTCCGGCACAAAATAATCGCTGCGGAAGTGAGTGATGAAGCGACCAAGGCGTTCGCCCATATCCAGCAATCTGAACTCCGCCCACAAATCCATAAGACCGTTGCTACTCGGAGTACCCGTCAGGCCTGTGATGCGCTTTACGAATGGGCGGACTTTCATCAGACTGCGGAATCGTTTTGCTTGATAGGATTTGAAGGACGAAAGCTCATCGACCACCACCATATTGTAGTCAAACGGCAGACCGCTTTTTTCTACCAACCATTCGATATTTTCACGGTTGATGATGAAGATGTCGGCTTTTTGCAGCAGAGCCGCTTTTCTCTGTACCTCGGTGCCGACCGCAACGGAATAAATTAGTCCATGCAGATGCTCCCATTTTTCAAGCTCCGCAGGCCATGTATCCCGTGCCACTCGGAGCGGTGCAATGACGAGAACCTTGTGTATTTCAAAGCTATCGAACAGCAGGTCGTATATTGCCGTAAGTGTAATGACACTCTTACCCAAGCCCATATCAAGCAGGATGGCAGACACTGGATGCTCAAGAATAAAGTTTGTCGCATAGTTCTGGTAATCATGTGCCTCGTATTTCATCAAGAATCCCTCCAATCTGCTCTATGCTGTCAATTACGAATACCGAAAAGCCTAACGCTTCCAGTTGCCTTTTTCGCTTTTCCTGCAGCGGTCGCAGCTTCTTGCCATGTGCTTTCAGTTCTATAAATGCCAGCCTCCCATGAGGGAGAAATACGATGCGGTCTGGCATACCGTCAAAACCGGGACTTACAAACTTAGGTGCAATGCCGCCCATGTTTTTTGCTGCTATGGATAATTTCTGCTCAATCTGTTTTTCTCGCATTTTTTACCTCCGTGGGACAAGCGGACAAGTGGAACAAGATTTCCTATACGTGTGCGCAGGTGCCTATATACGCCCACTTAATGCTTCTATTTCTCTGTTTTTTATTCCCATAAGAAAAATCTTGTCCACTTGTCCCAATGCCCTCCTGAAACCTTGTTATATTGGGATATTCCACGCTGGACACCCTAACGGGACGAGCTATGGTTTGTCCTTACTTGTCCCGCGTATATGCCCTCTGTCGTCCGTAAAACGAGAAGTTGTCCCGCTCGGACTTGTCCCAACCTTCAATTTTTTGCATGATGGCTCCGATCTCGTAGGAATCAGCTTTTTTCAAGGATGAGTTGTCCTTGAAAAAGCACTCGCACCAGATTTCCATGTTGCAGACTCTGGTACGACGGACGGTGCCTTTTTTGCCGATGTCAGAGAAGCTGGTGCCACTCAGAAAATTACGGCGCCCATACAGGTCGAGCTCATTCCAGTTTTCCGGCAGCGGTGTATCAAGGTACTCACGAACCAGACCTTCGCGCTCATCTGTCTCCATAGCGTCCGCCTGTTCCTCGACTGCCTGCATCGCATCCTCGCCTTCGAGATAGAGTTTTTCGCCCTTGCGGTAGAACACAAGAGTCTCCGCCCATATCTGCGCAACATCGTCCTTGGTAATCTGCCACGCTTTTTTGAGAGAGCTGCCGCTGACGCGAATTGGCCAGAAACGCCGGTTGCCGGTGATGTCACGAAGGAAGCCGGTCTCCGCATTGGTTGAGCCTACGATGACGCACTGCCGAGGATGGCTCTCCACGCTCACGCCATAGCTGGCGCGGTATTTATCGTCCACACGGGAGATGAAGGACTTCACTGTTTCCACGTCGGCCTTGCGCATCCCAGCGAGTTCGCCCAGCTCCAGTATCCAATAGCCCTGCAGCTTTTCGGGTCCTGCCTTATCGCGCATATCAGTAAGGGTCAGACTGTCGGAGAACCATTCGCCAGCCAGCTTTGCGAAGAAGGTGGATTTTCCGATGCCTTGGGGTCCGTTCAGAATCGGTACGCTGTCGAACTTTGTGCCGGGGTGATAGATGCGAGCAACCGCCGCTACCATAGATTTTCTGCTGACCGCTCTGGTATAAGTAGAATTCGTCGCGCCGAAATAGTCGATGAACAGCGCTTCCACGCGGGGTATGCCGTCCCAATCGGGTAGTGCCTCCAGATATTCCTTGATGGGGTGATATGCTTTTTCGGCGGCGACCGCCAACACAGCGTCCTTCGTCTTAGTCGGAGAATAAACGCCATAGTGGTTAGAAAGATAAACCTTGAGAGCCGCATTGTCGGAGTCGTTCCAGCCGTCCTTCAGCTGTTCCCACGGCAGACCGCCCTTGGCGTCGATACCGTCACGATGGCAGTTGAACGCGATGTGCTGCAAGGACTCGTCGTGGCGCAGAATAATGACGAGATTGTCGAGCGTATCCTTGACGTGTCCCTGCTTATCCAGTTCCAGCCCCTTTTGCCAATCGTCCTCATCTGTGAAGTCAGCATTTGCCTGTTCCATGCGTTTCTTCGTAAGCTGCGTCTTGACCTCATCATCCTTCAGGGCAAGATCACTCATCTGCTTGAAGGACTTCTTTTCATCGTCATCACCATAAAGGTGGATACGGACAAGGTCAAAAGCGTTGAGCAGCTTGCCGCAGGCGGGGTCGGTAGCGTGGTGGCTGTAAGCAAATTTATCATCATAAATCACTACGCCCGCGCTGCTGTCAGCGGGAATGTAATCGTAGCGCCCTTCCATTAACGAGGCTTCATATACGGTCGGCAGGTATTTTGCTATAGCGGCTTGGATACTGTAAGCGCGGCAGAACGCGCCAATTGCACCGGATTTCGCAAGCGGGTCCTCCTGCGGCTTTTTGCTGCCAACACGGACAGAGCTTTCGCGGGAGGAGGTGGGGAGCAGAGAGCAGTCCCGCCAATTGGGATGGGCTGCGAGATAGGTATCAGGGTCGAGCCATACGCCGTCGATACACTTGAACACATACTCGCCGTTTGCCGGTGAGGTAGGCCAATACATAAGCTGATGCGGACGGTAGGAACACTCGTCAAACTGGTCAATGCCCCATTCGTCGGCGAAGTATCGAGCAATGGCGACATATTCGTCAGGAGTGATGTCGCGGGTCATGGGAACAATGATGCGGGCACGCGGTGCTTCCGGCGTATGCCCGTGGGTGGTGTAGAGGCAAGCAGCATATTTGCAGCCGGACATAAAACGGGCAATGAAGTCCATTTCTGCATGGTCGCAGTCCAGCGTTAGCATGGAGCGGCAGACCACATTTTCACGTTTACGGCGGTTGTCACGGAGCTGCCCGCCGACGAAGCCGCCCTTATCCTTGATGCGGTCGCGTTCCGTTTTCGCCAGCTTCGGATATTCTTCTACGGACTCCGTTGTGCGGATGGTCTGTTCCAGACGGGAGCAGAGCTCATCGAAGGTTATAGCTTTATTAGGCCATGTCTTGGCAAAGCAGCTATTGCCATAAGCCACTGGCAGATTACGCATGGTTTTGAACCTCCTCACAATTCTCGGTAAAATAACGCAGGCGGTAGTTCTTCCACCGGGCGCGTTTGATTTCAGCTTCCATACCGGCTGAGATGGTACGGCCGAAAACCCACACCTCGGAGCATTTGCTCATTAGGGCGTTTCCGAAGAACAGACCGAGCTTGCGCTCTATGGGATCTGCATCGTTCAAAAACTGTGGAAACAGCAGATGCGGTGCAATAGGAATATATCCTTTGTCTACCGCATGGCGGCTGTATTTCTGCGCCGCAGTCATATTGCTATCCGTGTCTCCGGCATATGGCGAGCAGATATATACTATCGGTCGAAAAGCCCGCAGCGCCCGTTCTTCTTTCTCAATAACGGACAGCGCTCCATAGGCGGTCAGGTCGTAATATCCCTCGGCATTGAATCTATCTATACTCATGTTTACCTCCATTCTCGACGAGCTTTAAGTCCACCTACTATCCACTGGAGATTAAGCCGCGCCTTTGACGAAAATCTCTTAATCTTTTTTATAAAAATCGCATTCGTAGCCATCAGCGCGGAGTTTCAGTCCCTGCGCCCAAGGTGGTGTGCGTCCCATCTGTTCGCAGACCGCTTCGAGTGACATACGCTTGTCGGCTTCGATAACCATTTCATCGTGAATATGCATGGTGATGAAACAGTGACGGAGTGTCATTATGGCATAGCAAAGAAGGTCGCGGGCTGTTGCCTGAACGATGTTTTCCACAATTTTAGGTCCGTAACTCTCGATGCGTTCCCACTTTTTCGTGCTACCGACACCTTCATATGTGAGGCAATTGCCTCCGAATTGGTTTTCTCCTATACGCGGCTTTACATAGGTAAGCCGTCTGCCGGATGGCAGGATGATAAAGAGCATCCCACTCTGATACACAAAATAGATGCCATGCGTGTCTGTCATGGTTTTCTCCCTGACAGCTTTCATCGCAGCACGGTCAACATTCCACCAGAAGCGTACGATATTTGGATTGGAAGAACGCCATGCTGACACCAGCGGCGGCAGTTCTTCTTCGGTAAGTCCCATTCCAAGAGCGCCCATCGCTTTGAGCGCACCCACGGAGCCGCCGTAGCCGAGTGCCAATTCAGCAATTTTGCCTTTTTGCCGCAGGTGACCGTTTACGCCGTGCTTTTCGACAGGGACGCGGAACATCTGTGAAGCGGACGCGCAGTATATATCGCCACCGCTTTCAAAAATCTCCTGCCGCCATGTCTCTCCGGCAAGCCATGCGATGACGCGGGCTTCGATTGCAGAGAAATCTGCTACAATGAACTTGCGTCCGGGCATCGGCACAAATGCCGTGCGGATAAGCTGGGAGAGAGTGTCAGGAATATCCTCATAGAGCATTTCAAGTCCATCGAAGTCTCCGCAGCACACAAGCCCGCGAGCCTGTTCCAAGTCCGGCAGATAGTTTTGCGGCAGATTTTGCATTTGAATTAGCCTGCCAGCCCAGCGCCCGGTACGGTTGGCTCCGTAAAACTGAAACATTCCGCGTGCGCGTCCGTCGGCGCAGACCGCATTTTCCATCGTCTGATATTTCTTGACGGAAGATTTGGCAAGCTGCTGACGGAGCATAAGGACATCACGTAGTTCTGGTGGAGCGGTTTTTAGAAGCTCCGCAACGGCTTTTTTACCGAGCGTATCCGTTTCCATGCCGTTATCTGCAAGCCACTGCTTCATCTGCATAACCGAATTCGGATTATCCAGTTCGGTGAGCTTTTGCATCTTGGCTGTAAGCTCCGAACGGGAGCGGGTATCAATAGCGATGGCTTCTTTGACAAGTGTCATATCCAGTGCCACGCCACGGTCGTTTATCTCTTGGTCGAGATGGTACTCGTCCCATACCCTGTCCGGCACGGCAAACTTCGCCAATTTCTGCTGTATCGACATTTCCACCTCCACATCGCGCAGGTTATATGATTTGAATGTCGCCCATTTATTGGGAGCATCGGTTGGCAGATTGCGTGTGCGCTGCCCGTTTGCAGCGGTCGGCTTGCAGAGTACACAGAAGTATCGAATGAGGTCTTTGCCTTCGGTCAACTTTTGCTTTTCCAGACCGAGAACCGCACCGACACCCTCAAGGGAGAGCGGAAGTCCCATATATGCCGACCACACCATAGTGCAGCGCCACGCTTCCGGATTGAGATAGTCACCGACCGTATCCTGTAAAATGCTATAGCCGGTGTTATCGAAACGGTCGATGTCTCGAAGGTACCGCGAGAGGCAGACTCTCTCGAATTGAGCATTGAACGCCCATTTCGTGACTGCATCGTCCGTCAGAGCTGCGAGGACATCCTGCGGCAGCTTTTCGCCGTTTGCAATGTCGACCACTTGAACCTCGTCGCCGTCTACGGAGTAGCCGAACAGAAGGATTGCGAAATCAGGCGCTTCCGTATAACGGTAGACACCGCATTTGGAGAGGTCGACGCTGCTGTAGGTTTCAATATCTATACTGAGTGTTTTCATTCCGGCCTCCTATAGGAGAGGACGGCGTTGAACAAGTCTCCGCCGCCCCATTGCTCCTTAGTTTTTATCCTGATTCTTAACAGCTTTTTTCTCTTTGAGGGACTTGACCTTTTTGCGGATAAAGTCTACCAACTGGTAAATCCAATAGCCGTATGTCCAAGCTGCCAATCCGACGAATGCCCCGAAGCCTCCATAAACGAGGACTTGCTTTGCAAATTCATAGAATTTCATATCCACACCTCATTACATCAGCTCAAGAAATCGTCGTTTTCATCGGAAACAAAGTCAGACTCCGCCGAAGCCCTGCCGCCGAGTGGTTCGCCATCGCGGATTTTCTGAAGATTGTTCAAGCCGCAGGCGATGCCTTTGTTGCCGTTGCTGTTAAAGGCATAGAAGCTGATGCTGGCTCTGCCGTATACGCCGCTGTACACCTCGGAACGGGAGATAACCACATTGCGGTCGGCGTCAACGATGCCGGGTGCCGTTGCGGAATTGGCGTTGATAAAATAGGCGTTTTTGTAGGCAGGGTCGTCCGGGCGCTCGGTGTCACCATCGCGGAGCGGAATTTTGATAGCAGCGAGAGGCGGTACGGATTTACCGTTGCCCTTGAGCTTAGATTCACCCTCTGCATAAGCGGCATCAATCGCAGCCTTGATTTTCTGTACGGTGCGAGTATCGGACTTCGGAACGATAAGGCTGACCGAGAACTTCGGCGTGCCTCCGTTTATTGACTTGGCTTCCCAGACATTCGCATAGCTCCAGCGGGTGTCAGGACCGGTGATAACCTTCATGGGATT
>Ga0183100_1001198_pt1 | contig 13948 bp, 11 predicted proteins | sample Biomet2_FD_127789 | JGI IMG/M metagenome (GOLD analysis project Ga0183100, IMG submission 127789) | Microbial communities from bioreactor (seeded with anoxic lake sediment) at LBNL, California, USA - Biofuel metagenome 2 | ecosystem: Engineered > Bioreactor > Anaerobic > Unclassified ...
ACCAACCATAACAAAACCCCCTCCCCCCGGTTGGCCTTGCCGGTTTGAAAAAAAAAAACAAAACCGGGCCGCGCCCGCGCCCCGTTCCTTCAAAACTTTTCATGGAGAGGGCGTCTCGGGAGAATCTTCCCCCAGGACACAATCCGCATCAGAATCCCGCCGCAGCCCGTGCTAACGGCCGCCGCGTTGCTGCATGCACATCGCGTAGCCCGCATTACAATTATTGACGCAGTTGCCGACCCCGGCGCAAATCATGACGCACCGCTGGTGGCTCTGCACACAGGGATTATTCCCCACCCCGCCACCACCCGGCTGGCCCTGCGGCGCGGGGGGCTGCCCCTGCGGCGCGCCGCCTTGTGGGCCGCGCGGACGCTGCCCGCCCTGCCCCTGCCACTGGGCCACGAGCGCTTCCCCGGCCGCAGCCGCCGGAGCGACGTTTCCCCACAAGCCGAGACAAAGCCCCAAGACCGCCATGGCGACAAGGCTTCCTCGAATATTCATGACACACCTCTCTCAAAACTTTTTTACTTCGTACCATGAAACCACGAGAGCCCCCATCCGTCAAGACAAGGGCTCTGGAAAACGCGTCGAGGCGGACTCAATCCAATGGTGTTTTGGCCGAGGAATCCAGCTTCTTGACCTGGGAAAAATCCTCCCGGGCGTTATCCGCGTCGCCCAAGGCCTCGTAGACCTTGCCACGATTCAGATACAAATCGGCATCCTCGGGGGTGAGGGCGATCGCCATGGCGTAATTGGCCATGGCGCTTTGGAGATTGCCTTTTTTAAACCAAGCCGCTCCCCGGTTATTTAAAGCCTTGGCGTCGGTGACATCGTTCTCCAGCACCTTGCTGTAATCGCTTATGGCCTGATCATAATGCCGTAAGGCAAAATAGGCATTGCCGCGATTGTAGGCGGCCGCGACATACTCTGGTTTCTTCTCCAAGGCCTTGGAATAATCCTCAATGGCCGCCTTAAAATTCCCCTCGGCCGCTTTGGCGTAACCACGGGCCGTATAGAAGAGATACGCCTGTTCCTCGGGCAATTCGTTGGAATCGATGGCCTCGGTGAGATGGGTAATGGCCTTTTTATATTCCTGGGCCGACAGGGCGGCCAGCCCTGCCTTGGCCTGGTCGAGGCCCCCGGCCAAGGCAGGCCAGACCCCGACGACAAGAACCAGACCCGTCGCCATGGCGCGCCCCAACAGGCGGCCAAGCCTTGCTGCAATACTCAATCTTTTTCTCCCTCTTGCGGTGTATCAAAAGCCGGAGTCTGCAATTCCTGGTCGATCTGGTCGGCATCCTGCGAGGAATAGCGGACCATATTGCGCAAATGGAAAAAAGCATTCTCGTCCATGCTCTCAAAGTCGATGGCCACGCCGCCCGCGCTGGAACGGACAATCATCCCTTTAAGCCGCACATTGATATCCGCAGACAAACGAAAGACAATCGTACATTCCCGGCCGGCAGCCAGCCGGGGCTCAGGGGAAAACAACGCCCCTTTGAGGCTTAGATTTTGCGTACTGACCGGGATCTTTTCCCCATCGATATACACGTAGGCGTCAAACTGGGCGCAAACCCGGCTGCGGCGACGTTTTTCCTCACCCATGCCTTTCCTCGCTTCGCCGGATAAAAAAGCCTTTCCGGCGGATTTCCGTGGGCGGCCAGCCTCACGCGGCTACTATCTATATACCGGTTTCGTAAAATTTTATAAAGCGCGATCCCCCGCTCTTCCGGGCTCCGGGCCCAATTTCAGGCTACCAGCGTGGAAACGGACATGGGCACAAGCGGACCGCACACCCCCACCCGACCATCGGCAAGTCGCGTCAATTCCCGCATTTCCTTATCCTGGGACACCACCACCGCCACCGCCCCCGGCACTTTGGCGCAAAACCGGGCCGCCGAACGATGGCGGGTTCCGAACGCAGCCATATCCAAAACACCGGCCGGCGTCAGTTCTGCGGCGTCAGGCCGCAACGACAGGCACAGCGGCAACGGTCCCTTCTCGTGGGCCAAAAGCTCCACCCGAAAACCCAGCACGGAAAGCGAAGCATCCAAAATCACGGCCCCATCCACGCATGAGGCCTGGGCCGTCACCCGGGTGGCGGTCTCCCACTGTTCCAGACGGGTGGCCATATTGCGGCCTTCGCAGGCCAGATTCAGGGCCACCCGGCCCAAATTGGGCCAGGACACACCGATGCCGGGCGACAAGAGCTCCGGCGCCGTGGGCAGTCCCTGTATGCCCGGCGGCAAAAAAACAAACATACCGCCATGCCCGGCGGTCACCGCCAGGGAAAACACCCGGGCCAACGTGGCCTTGATCAGACTTGGCAACGGTTCGCTGTCCCCGAGGTTGGGGGAAAGCAAGGCCGTCGCCTGCCGGCACAAGGGTAAAAAGATAGGCGAAAAGGCGTTGTCGTAGCTGCGGGAAAGTTGTCCTTCCTTCAGCTCCAGATAGACGACCGGCGCGTTTCGGGAAAACAACACCGCCTGAATCCGGGCCGGGCCGGCCACCCGCAGGGAAAGCCCCGGGAAAAGCGTTCCCCCATGGTAATCAATCCGTCCCTGTAAGGCGGCAAATCCCGAATACTCCACCCGGGCCACCCCCTCGAGTCGAAGCCCATCCGGACCTTCCTTGACCACGAAGGCATACGGACCGGGTGGAATGCCGGGGCTCAGCCGATGCAGAGTGGACACGCAAAGCGGCTGAGGCGGAGAAAACCGCATGTCGAGCGACGGTTCCGGCCCACCTTCCAATGGGGCAAAAAGCTGAAAGGAAGGATAGCGCCCCTCCTCCCGCTTAAGGCTGGCCCGAAAGGCCGTATCGACCAACTGTGTCAGTCCCGTATCGGAAAGAACGGTTTGGTTGGGGCAAAGCCGTGCCGCCAGATCAAGGTGGCCGGCCGTTTCGCCTTCAGGACAGGAGGCTTGGACTTGCTGCATTGCCGTCTCTTAGAATCGCCGGGCAGGCCTGTCAAATAAAGAACCTGGAGCTGCAAAGCCCTGTCCACGGATGAAACGGCCTGCGGCGGGCAATGCCGGTTTTGCCATGCGGCTGTCTGCCCGCATCGGAAGGCAGGCCGCCGCGAGAAAAAAATGGTCGCAAACGAAGCGGGGCAACCAGAAAAAAAGTTAATAGGAAAGACGTTCCAGGATCACGTTGCTGACCAAAAAGCCGTTTTTGGTCAGACGCAGATGCCCGGCGCTGATGCGGATCAGACCGTTTTGACGCAACGCCTGGATAAGCGCCTCATTGTCTTTGAGAAAATCGCGCCCCGTCTTTTTGCGATACAACGCCAGACGCAATCCCTTGGCCGTGCGCAAGGCCAGCATGACCATCTCCCGGGTGCGCTGTTCCTCGGTCAGGACCTCGCCTCCCTGGCCGCATTTCCCGGTTTTGACCAAAGCGGCCCACTCCCGCACGTCGTGCAGGTTTTCATGGCGCACCCCATTTAAGGTCGAAACCGCCCCCGGCCCCAGTCCCAGATACTCCCGGCCTTCCCAATAGCCCGAATTATGGCGGCTCATAAACCCCATGCGGGCGAAGCTGGATATTTCGTATTGCAGGTAGCCATGTTCTTCCAAAAAAGCGGCCCCATGAATATACATGCGTCCCTGTTCGTTCTCGGTCGGCAACGCCACGTTCCCTGCCGCCACATCCTCGGCCAGAGGCGTATCGGGTTCGACGGTCAGCCCGTAGCAGGAAAGGTGTTCAGGACGCAGACCGACGGCGGTCTTGAGCTCTCCGAGCCAGTTGGCCTCGCGCTGCCCGGGCAGCCCCCAGATAAAATCCAGGCTGATATTTTTAAATCCTGCCTGCCGGGCCTGCTCAAAGGCGGCCATCGCGCCGGCCGCATTGTGGGGACGGCCAAGGAACCGAAGATTTTCGTCGGAAAAGCTCTGCACCCCAAGACTGAGCCGGTTGACGCCATACCCCCGCAGCGATCGAAGATAGCCGGCATCGAGGGCCGACTCGGGATTGGCCTCAAACGTCCATTCCACGGTCGGGGCCAAATCGAAATGTCGGGAAATCTCGGGCATGATCCGGCGGAGCGCCCAGGCCGGCAACAGGCTTGGTGTGCCGCCGCCAAAATAGACGGTTTCGATCTTCGGCCGGCCGAGCTTCTTGCTCCAATGCCGGATCTCCATGGGCAACACCGCCGAAAAGACCTCGACCTCGGCCATGTTCACGGGCTTGGAGACAAAGGCGCAATAGCGGCATTTGCTGCGGCAAAAGGGGACATGCACGTATAACAGCATACTGCGGCGAAAGACTTTCCCTTTTTTAAAATATGGACCAGGATTCCACACTGCGGGCGTTGCGGCAAAACCGGTCCTTAGGCGGAAAAACGTCCGCCCGCAAGGCCCCTTTGTCCACAAAAACAGGCCGGTAGGGCCGGCCAGCCCCACAAGAAAGCCTGCCACGCAGCCCGATTGTCCCTCTCCCTGCCAGAGGGCGCCACAGCTGGAAAAGCAGGTCAACATGCCGTACTCCAACACGAGACCAGTCGCAGCACGCCTAAAAGGTCCCCAGGGAGTGCGCGTTATTTTGGGGGCACGCGAAATTGCCGCCCTTCCTTCATCGCTTCTTCACATTCGGGTGGTAGAAGCCTCGACGGTACCCCAGGCGACGCCGTCCGGCGCCTCACCGAAGGAGGAAATGTGTCGAATAAGCTCTTTAAGTACGACGGGGTCCAGGAGTCAGACGCCATCGCCGCCTATCTGGAAGCCCTTCGCGACGGATTCGCTTCCGGGGCCATCACCCTGACCCAGGGGGAACAACTCCTGACGCTTGAACCCAAGGGACTCGTGACTATCACCGTGGAAGGCAAGCTCAAAGGCGAAGATCGCAAACTCAAGTTGACCTTTCGTTGGAAAGAACGGGAACAGGAGTGCGACGCCCCCCTGTTGATCACGGCCCAGGAAACCCGCGATGCATGAGATAGAAAAAAACTTCCAGTTCCTTCTGGTCGAGGTCGAACGCCAGATTGAAGGAACCCTGGCCGTCATCGAGCGGCATGATGAAAAAGGCATCGCCAAGGTCGAAGCCCGGGACGATTATATCGATAATCTTAAAAGCGTCATTGAAAACGCCTGTTTCGCCACCCTGCACCGGGAAACCCGGCCGACCGCCGCAGAAGTGGCCCAGATCCGGGCCTTTCATATTATCGGCAGCAACCTCGAACGGGTGGGCGACCATGCCGTCAACGTGGTGCGCCAGACCCGCTATTACGACGATCCCGAGTGCATCAAGCGCTACGACTACAAGCCGTTTTTCGACGAAATCCGCCACGCCCTGGAATGGACGCCAACGGCCGTGCTGCAACGGGATATGGCGGCAGCCCTGAAAATCTGCCGGACCGAATTGCATCTGGACCGCCTGTACAAACAGGAATTCGACCGTATCCGGGATGAGCTGCGTTCAGGCTTTATGACCGGCGATCTGCTCACCACGATCTTTATTTTCCGCTATCTCGAACGGATGGGCGACGCCCTCCTCAATGTCGGTGAAGCGGCCATTTTCGGCATCACCGGCGATAAATTCAAAATCCGTCAATTTACGGCCTTAAATGACATATTAACGGCCAGCGGACATGAAAACCCCCTGTCCGACATGGAATTCGAGTCCATCTGGGGAACGCGGTCCGGCTGCCGCATCGGCCGCGTCGTGGACCGCACCGAAGGCGAGGACTGTCACCGGGAAGTCATCTTCAAGGACGGCGATACCGGCAAGCTCCAGCGGGAGGCGGCCAATATCGCCCGTTGGGAAGCTCTGTCGCCGGGACTGCCGCCCCGTATCGAGGCCTTTCGCGAAGGCAAAAAATCCAGTTCCATGTTGATTGAACTGCTGCCCGGGCAGACCATCCAGGACATTGCCCTTGGCGGCGATCTGCCCCTGCTCGGCCGGGCCCTGTCCGCCCAGTGTCGGGTGGCCGGGGATACGTGGAAAAAGACCCGCCTCGATACGCCCGTTTCCGCCGGCTGCATGCGCCAGTTACGCTCCCGCCTGGACGACGTGTTAAGCGTCCATCCCCAGTTCCGGTTCAAACGACGGTCCATCGGTTCCTGCGTCCTGCCGTCGCTTGAGGAACTGATCCGCGCGGCCGAAGCGAAAGAAACCGATCTGTCCGCGCCGTTTTCCGTCCTGATCCACGGCGATTACAATACCAACAACATCATTTACGACGCCAAACGCGACCGCATCCACTACATTGACCTGCACCGCTCCGTTGACACCGATCTCGTGCAGGACGTCTCGGTCTACATGATCTCCAACTTCCGTCTGCCTGTGTTCGACAAATTGCAGCGACGGATTCTCAATGCCGTCATCAGGGATTTTTATACTTTTGCCAGCCAGTTTGCCGCCGCAGAAGGCGACGCGACATTTGAAATGCGTTTGACGCTCGGTCTGGCCCGTTCCCTTATCACCTCGACCCGCTTTGAACTGAGCGAACGGTTTTCCAAAATCATGTTTCACCGGGGCGTGTACCTGCTTGAACGGGTGGTCAATCATACCGGCGGCCCGACCAGCTTCCACCTGCCCCTGCCTGCGATCTGCTACTAATCTGACGCCAACGCACCCCACGGAGGATATGCGATGCAACGAATCGGCGTGGTGGGCACCCCGAACGGATGGTCCACCCTGCGGCTTCTGGATGCCCTGGAACAACGGACAGGCTTTCGCCTGTGCATCGATATGGCCGAGGTTCGCCTCGACCTTGAAACATGCAGGCCCTTTTACCGGGAAACGGATCTGACCAGCCTTGATGCCGTCATCGTCAAAAAAATCGCCCCGACCTACTCCCCCGATGCCTTGGATCGCATGGAAATCCTGCGATTTCTCAACCAGCGGGGCGTGCCCGTTTTTTCCAACCCGGACAGCATGTTTCGCCTGATTGACCGGCTTAGCGGCACGGCGGTGCTCCGCCTTGGCGGCATCCCCATGCCCCCGACTGTCGTGACCGAGGATGTCGAGGAAGCGGCCGTCGCCGTGGCCCGATTCGGCAAGGCTGTTTTCAAACCCCTGTACAGCTCCAAGGCCCGCGGCATGACCGTCATTGAGGACGGCCCCCACGCCCGTGAGGAAATCGCCGGCTACAAGGCCGTCGGCAACCAGGTCATGTACATTCAAAAAATGGTGTCCCATGCCGGCGGGCACCTCGATCTCGGCGTGTCCTTTCTCGGCGGCCACTATCTGGCCACCTACGCCCGCCAGGGCAGCGGCCAGTCCTGGGACACGACCACCCGCACCGGCGGCCACTACGTCCCCCACGAACCCTCTGCGGAAATCATCGCCCTGGCCCACAAGGCCCAGGGACTGTTCCCGGGGATGGCTTTTACCTGTGTGGATGTGGTGGAGACGCCGGATGGGGCCGCAATTTATGAAGTGTCCGCCTTCGGTGGATTCCGGGGCCTGCTGGAAGCCTGCGGCGTGGACGCGGCCGGTGCGTACGCCGACTACGTTTTGGAGCAAATCCGATGAGTACGACCATACACGCCCTGCTGCGCCCCATTTTGGACGCCGTCCCCAGCGTCGAACACCTTGACGTCACGTTCGACGACGTCACCGTGCGCATTGCCTCCAACGCGCCGACCCTTATCAACAAACTGGCCGCCTATTATCGCGACTTTCTCGGCACTGGCGGTGCAACCGTCGTGTCGGTGACGGCCATTGAATCCGCCCCGCCAGTTTTGGATCTGCCCTATGCCGTGCGCGAGCGGGAACCCGGCAAAACCAAAGTCAAGGAAGCCTCTGTGGATCTGGCCGATGGCCGCGTGGTGCGAAAGCTCCTGACCGGTCTGGTCTTCCTGTTCGGCCAGGGAGAAAATTACGCAGTCGGTCCCTGCCTCGACAATGACAACCAAATCGTCAATTTCATCAACAACCGTTTTATCGAACTGCGCTTAAAACGCGGCGCCCTGCTCTTCCACGCCGCCGGCATTGCGTCAGGCAACGCCGGCCTTGTCCTTTCGGGATTTTCCGGAGCCGGCAAGTCCACGTTGGCCCTTGAAATCATGCGCCATGGCCCGGACTTCGTCAGCAACGACCGGATTCTCGTCTCCCGCCAAGGGACCAGCCTCACCATGACCGGCGTCGCGAAAATGCCCCGGGTCAACCCCGGCACGGTGCTCAACAACCCCAACCTCGCCCCGGTCATGAACGAAGCCGATCGCGTCCGTTTCGCCGCCCTGCCGCAAAGTGAACTGTGGGACCTGGAACACAAGTACGACGCCTTCATCGACACCTGCTTCGGCCCCGGCCGCTTCAGGCTCTCCTGTCCCATGGCCGGATTGGTGGTGCTGCACTGGAGACGCGAGGCCGCGCCGCTTCATTGCCAACGCGTGAAACTCGCCGAACGCCGCGACCTGATGGCCGCCTTTATGAAGGATGTGGGACTTTTTTACGAACCCGAGGGCCCGGAGGAACCGTCGATGGCCAGCCAGGAAGCCTATCTGGATCTGCTTGGCGATCTGCCGGTCCTGGCCATTGACGGGGGTGTAGATTTTCCCGGCGCAGCCCGGGCCTGCCTGGACTTCCTGGACGACAGTCGCGCCTAGCCCCCTCCTTCACAAAATGCGTCGGGGCAGGCAGGCGACGTGTCCCTGCCAGCCTCGGCAGCCCCGACACGACGCGGAGATTCCATGAGACATTCCAAGTCCGCCTCGACGACGCACCATGCCCCGGTGGCCGGAGATCCCGCCCAGGAGGGCCTCAAACTCGACCACGACGAAGAATTCGTAAAAAATCTCGAACACTTTGCACAAAAAGCCCATGTTTTTGCAGCCCTGGCGTCCAAAAAGAAACTCCAGCCCTACGATGCGTTCAAGCACCTGGAGGGCTTATGGAGCCAAGTGGCGGCCTCCGGCTCCAAACTGACGGAACCTGTTGTCACGCCCAAACCGGCTTTTGCCGGCCTCAGTTCCGACGAGGCTCAGGCGCGTCTGCGGCAGTACGGCCATAATCAGGCCGTCCAGGCCAAACGGATCACCCTGCTCGACCGTTTATGGGATGCGGTTAAAAATCCACTGGTACTCCTGCTCTTGGTCCTTGGCATTATCTCCTACGCGACGGATGACCTCCGCTCGGCCGTGGTCATCATCGGCATGGCCGTCCTTGGCGTGACGCTCAAGGTCATTCAGGAAGCCAAGGCGGATACCGCCGCCGAGCAACTCAAAAAGATGGTGCATACCACGGCCACGGTGCTGCGCGACGGCGCACAACGCGAAATCCCCATGATTGACGTGGTGCCCGGCGACATCGTGCTGCTGGCCGCCGGGGACATGGTGCCGGCCGATGTCCAGTTGATCCGGGCCAAGGATCTCCACATCAATCAGGCCATGCTGACGGGCGAGGCCCTGCCCGTGGAAAAGTCGGCCCGCCCTGTCGGGGAAACCGCCCCCGAAGGGGAACAGGGGCTCGGCGATCCGGCCATGTGTTTTATGGGCACCAACGTCGTGTCCGGGGCGGCGGCGGCCATCGTGACCGCGACCGGGGCCAAGACCTATTTTGGCGGCATTGCGGCCAAACTTTCGCAAAAACGACCGGATACCGATTTCGATAAAGGCATCAAAAAATTCACCGGCCTCATGCTGCGCTTCATGCTGGTCATGGTGCCCTTTGTCTTCCTGGTAAACGGATTCATCAAGGGCGACTGGACCGAGGCCTTTATGTTCGCCCTGGCCGTGGCGGTCGGGCTGACGCCGGAAATGCTGCCCATGGTGGTGACCGTGTGCCTGTCCAAAGGGGCCATGGCCATGGCCAAACACAAGGTCATCGTCAAACGCCTCGACGCCATCCAAAACTTCGGAGCCATTGATATCCTGTGCACGGACAAGACCGGCACCCTGACCCAGGATAAAATTATCCTGGAAAAATATCTCGATGTGATGGGCGAAGAGGACAACGCGGTCCTCGAATATGCCTACGTCAACAGCAAGCTGCAAACCGGTCTGCGAAACGCCCTGGACGTGGCCGTCATCGAAAGCGGCGACAACTTGGGGGCGGTCATTGATCCGGCCCGCTATGAATTGCTCGACGAAGTGCCCTTCGACTTCATGCGTCGGCGCTTGAGCGTTGTCGTGCACAACAAAAGCACCGAAAAAAGCCTGCTCATCTGTAAAGGCGCGGCCGAGGAAGTCTTCACCCACAGTCGGGATTGTCTCTTCGACGGCAAAACGGTTCTCCTGGATACCGGACACCGCGAAACCATGCAAAAAGTCGTGCATGATCTCAACGAGGATGGTTTCCGGGTGGTGGCCCTGGCCTATAAGGAAGTGGATGGGAGCCGACGCGACTTTGGCGTGGCCGACGAAACCGATCTGACGCTCATGGGCTATCTGGCCTTCCTCGACCCGCCCAAGGATACGGCCGCCGACGCGTTGGCCGTCATGATGGGCCACGGCATCACGCCCAAGATCCTCACCGGGGATAACGCCGTCATCACCGCCAAAATATGTCGGGAAGTCCGTTTCCACGCCGGCGAACACATCATCACCGGGGACCAGATCGCGGCCATGTCCGAAAAGGAGCTGTCCGAGGCCGTCACAACCTGCCACGTTTTCGCCAAACTCGACCCCATGCAAAAGGAGGCCATCGTCAAGGCCCTGCGGGCCCGAGGCCATGTGGTCGGCTTTATGGGGGACGGCATCAACGACGCCCCGGCTCTGCGCGCCGCCGATGTCGGCATTTCCGTGGACTCGGCCGTGGACGTGGCCAAGGAATCGGCCGATATTATTCTTCTGGAAAAAAGCCTGCACGTGCTGGAGCATGGGGTACTCGAAGGCCGCAAAATCTTCTTTAACATCACCAAGTACATCCGCATGGGGGCCAGCTCCAACTTTGGCAACATGTTCAGCGTGCTTGGGGCCAGCGCCTTTTTGCCCTACCTGCCCATGTTGCCCATTCAGATCCTGGTCAACAACCTCATGTACGACTTTTCCCAGACGGCCATCCCTACCGATAACGTTGACCCGGATATTCTAAGTCAACCAAGGCGGTGGCGCATTGATGATATTCGGCGCTATATCCTCTATCTTGGCCCGGTCAGTTCACTTTTCGATTATGTCACCTTCTTCATCCTGTTGCATCTGTTCGGTGCCTGGAACAATGCAGAACTGTTTCAAACCGGTTGGTTTCTTGAGTCTCTGCTTTCCCAGACGCTCATCGTGCATGTCATACGAACGGACAAGATTCCGTTTTTCCAAAGTCGCTCCAGTATCGCCCTCGGGCTTACGACGCTTGGCATCTGCGCCCTGGGCATCTGGCTGCCCTTTTCTCCCCTGGCCACCGCCTTCGGTCTCGTGGTTCCTCCTGGGGAATATTGGGGGCTAATCGCCCTGGTCATTTTTTGCTATATGTGCCTGGCCCAGATCGTCAAAACCTGGGTGGTACGCCGCATCCAGATGGGCTGCGCCAACTAAGGCCGCAAACAACAAAAGCCCCGGCCGAAAAGACTCGACCGGGGCTTTCTCAAAACGAACGTCAACCCGTTACTCAAGCGCCGCCAGGGGCTTTCGCCCGTTCTCTATTTTAAAAAAGCTCATACAGGCCTGGAGTTGCTCTGCCTGGGAAGACAATTCTTCCGCCGTTGACGCCAACTCTTCGGAAGCCGAAGCATTTTGCTGGACCACTTGATCAAGCTGTTGCAGGGCCTTGTTGACCTGCCCGGCTCCGGAGCTCTGCTCTTTACAAGCGGCGGCAATCTCCTGAATCAATTCCGAAGTCCGCAGGATGTCCGGCACAAGCTTTTCAAGCAATGTTCCGGCCCGTTCAGCCACGCTCAGACTGGATGCCGACATCGTGTTGATCCCAGCGGCAGCCGATTGGCTGCGCTCGGCGAGTTTGCGCACTTCGGAAGCCACGACGGCAAACCCCCGGCCCTGTTCGCCAGCCCTGGCCGCCTCAACGGCCGCATTGAGCGCGAGCAAATCCGTCTGGCGGGCGATTTCTTCAATAACAGAAATTTTTGAAGCGATATTCCGCATAGCCGCCACGGTTTGCACCATTGCCGAACCGGATTCCTTGGCGTCAACAGCTGCTTTTCGCGCCAAACTTTCCGTTTGCTGCGCATTGTCGGCATTTTGATTGATACTGGCTGTCATCTGCTCCATGGCAGAAGAGCTTTGCTCCACGGCTGAGGCCTGCTCACTGGCACCTTGCGATAAAGATTCAGCGGAGGCGCTCAGTTGTTCAGATCCGGACGCCATATTTTCGGAACCAGCTTTTACTTCTTCGACCACTTCCGAAAGCCGATGCACCATTTTATTAAAAGACTGCATGAGGCCATCATGCGTGGAACGAATTTTAATGTCGATACGCAGCTCACCTGTGGACAATTTTTGAGCGATATCAGCAATATGACGATCGGCTTCAAGCAGTTCTTTGAGAGAATGCATCAGGGAATCACTGGCGGAGCGTTCATGTATTTCCACCATCAAATCACCCTGGGCCATTTTTTTAGTGGCCGCAGCAACGCTGAGATCAGCCTTCAAAAGATCCTTTAAAGACCGCAGCAAAACATCTTTCTCCGAACGGGGTGTGATCGATACCGTCAAATCCCCCAAGGCCATGCGTGATACGTTTTCCGCCACGGCATTTTCAGCGGTAGCTACGGTGCGCAAAGCCTCGCAAAGTTGCCCGACTTCGTCCTTGCTGCAGAATTCCAATATATGACTGGCATCCCCCACAGCCAAAGCCTTGGCAAACAGTACGCCTTGAATCAATGGACGGCTGATAATTCTGGATATAAAGACACCAAGCGCAATGCCCAAAAAGACGCTTCCACCAATAATGCACAGCATATACAATCGACTTGTTTTATATATTATTTCTGTCATTTCTGCATAGGATTGCGCCGTTTTTTCTTTTCCCTCATTAAGTTCATCAAAAACACCATCAACGATGTCAATCTTTTCTCGACCAATTCCTAAAGACAACCCAACGGCTTCCAATTTATCATCATTTTTTTCACTTTTTGACAGCATAACAATCTTTTCAATTACGGGTTGACAATCTTCCCAGGCTTTAATGACTTTAGTAATAAGTTCTTTTCCCTTTTCTGTATAAAATTTTGGCTTGGCAATATCTATTTGCTCTTGATACATTTTTTTGTATTTATTGATCCGTTCAATATATTTATCACGATCTTCCTGCGTTGATGAGATCAATAAGTTTTTAACTGCTCTATCAATATAAATAAGATCTATATTCGCTTCTTTTATCGATGAAAGACCAAGGAGCTCGACCTGATACATTTGAGATGCCATGGAGTTAATTTTCTCCATATTTACGATACTCATATAACCAACAAAGCAAGTCATAAGAGACATAATAATAAAAGCGAAAATAAGCTTTGCGCTAACTTTCATATTATAAAACCAGTTCATATATACCTCCAGTTTTTTCATCTTACCACATACCATACAAAAATTCTACTTTCTACAATAAACGAGAAGTTACGTCGCCAACCCCCAAAAAAATTTCAAGAGTTGCTCCGGAAACAAATGGCAAACGGACTCCAACCGCCCGAGCAGGAGTATAAATACAAAAAAACTGGTATAATAGAATATTATTCAACGTTGGCTTCAGCCCTACGTTCTTTCGTCGCACACACGAACAGGTACAGGAATATTAACCTATTTTCCGGTGCAAAAGCGAAGGATTTTGACGGCATCCAACGCATTAAACGTCAGGGGGCACCATTGCTCTTTGAGCGAGTGAGCGCATCCACGAGATCTGAACGCGACAGTCCCCCCTCAAGGGACAGTATATTTCCTTTATTTTTTATAAAGGCAACACCTGGAATTGTACGTGTCGCTTGGGGCAGCGCGAGCAGATGCGCCGCTCTGAGGTGTGTGACGGTCCAGGGCTTGTTGGGGCGTTGGAGGCTGCATACGAGGGGATGTACGCACGCCGGTCGCCAGCGCTGGCGTAGACGTCGAAGAGTGGGCTT
>Ga0183100_1001199_pt1 | contig 13940 bp, 11 predicted proteins | sample Biomet2_FD_127789 | JGI IMG/M metagenome (GOLD analysis project Ga0183100, IMG submission 127789) | Microbial communities from bioreactor (seeded with anoxic lake sediment) at LBNL, California, USA - Biofuel metagenome 2 | ecosystem: Engineered > Bioreactor > Anaerobic > Unclassified ...
TGCCAAGTTGATGAGCATCAAGGGAAAACGGTCGGTTGACAGCATTCACAAGGAACTTGGTTTAGTCATGTGGGATTTTGTTGGAATGGGCCGCAATAAGGAAGGTTTGAAACATGCCATCGAACGTATCGCTGAAATTAAAAAAGAATTCTGGACAAATGTCCGTATTCCCGGTGACATTGTTGGAATGAACGTTGAACTTGAAAAGGCCAGCCGTTTAGCCGATTTTATTGAAATTGGCGAATTGATGGCCCGTGATGGATTGAACCGCGAAGAATCGTGTGGAGGTCACTTCCGCGAAGAATACCAGACTCCGGAAGGAGAAGCGCTTCGTCAGGATGATAAATTTGCATACGTTTCGTGTTGGGAATACAAAGGCAAAGATGTTGAACCAGAACTTCATAAGGAAGAGTTGGTTTACGAAAATGTAAAAATGGTTCAACGTAATTACAAGTAATGGCTTTTAAAAGGAGATCATCATGGAAAAAACAATAAATATCACGCTTAAAGTTTGGCGTCAGAACGGTCCCAAAGAGAAAGGCCGTTTCGAAACCTATAAGGTAAATAAAGTTTCAACCGACAGCTCGTTCCTCGAAATGATTGACATGCTAAACGAGCAGTTGATCAACGAAAACAAAGAACCTGTTGTATTCGACCACGATTGCCGCGAAGGTATCTGCGGAATGTGTTCGCTATACATTAACGGCCATCCACACGGACCAGACGAGGATGTAACTACCTGTCAGTTGCACATGCGCAAATTCAGCGATGGACAGACAATTACCATTGAACCCTGGCGTTCGGCTGCATTCCCGGTTATCAAAGATTTGATGGTCGATCGCCGTGCATTCGACAAAATCATTGCTGCCGGTGGTTATGTTTCGATTAACACAGGTGGAGTTCCTGATGCAAACGCTATTGCGATACCAAAAGTGGACGCCGACGAAGCTATGGACTCAGCCTCATGTATTGGTTGCGGAGCTTGCGTTGCTGCATGTAAAAATGGATCGGCGATGTTGTTTGTTTCAGCAAAAGTTAGCCAATTGGCTCTGTTGCCACAAGGACGTGTTGAAGGCGCCCGTCGTGCCAAAGCGATGGTTGCTAAAATGGACGAACTAGGCTTTGGTAACTGTACCAACACCGGTGCCTGCGAAGTGGAATGCCCGAAAAGTATTTCGCTTTCGAATATCGCCCGCCTGAACCGCGAATTCTTAAGCGCCAAGCTGAAAGACTAATCATAAATTCGTTATCTTACATAAAAGCTCCGGAGATTCGTTCTTCGGGGCTTTTTTTATATTCATCATGGAGCGATTATGCTCAGATAGTACCGATTTGATCGTCAATCGCTTGGTTTTAGTTTCTTCTGATCATCTTTTTAAGGCTGTTGATATCCAAAAACTTACGATCGAGGGCTAAATTCAGCTAGTTTATGAGCAATCAACTGTTAATATCTCAAGTCAATAAAGCGACAACTTGTTTGATTTCAGCATTTTAATTCATCTTTTAAACATTTAGTTGTTAATTAGTTCTTTTGCGAATGCCGGGAAAATGAACGTGCAATTTGTATATTCGCAATAGTGTACCTAAAATCTAATTTATGCCTTACAGGAGATTACCGAATACAGATGTGGCCAGGCTTCGTGCCATTGAAGCCGGACTGGAACTTGGTAAGAAAACCGCGTTGAAAAAGCTGGCTTTCAGTCAGCAAACCCTTGAAAATCTGCAGACTTTTTATCCGCATTTTTTGGGGGCCATTCGCCAGTTAAATAGCTCCAAACAAAACCAGTTCGATCGGTCGAAAGACTACGGCGAGATTTTCCGAAAGTCGAAACTTTATTTATCACATTTTCTACAGGTAGTCAATTTTGCTATTCTACGTGGTGAAATGAAACCTGAAGTGGTTGAATTCTATGGTTTAAAGGCAAATTCAAAGGCAACACCTCCACTTAATCTGGAAGCAAATGTGATGACTTGGGGCGAGCGGATTATTGAAGGTGAACAGAAACGTATAATGAAGGGTGGAAGTCCAATTTACAGTCCATCGATTGCCTTGGTGAAAGTTCATTACGAAGAATTTGTTGAAGCATACCGCCATCAAAAAATGCTTCAGAATATTACCAATCGTGCATCAATGAAAGTTGCGGAATTGCGCGAACAAGCCGACCAACTGATTCAGGAAATGTGGAACGAAGTTGAAAATTCATTGGTTCATCTGTCGGATGATGAAAAAAGGGAAAAAGCTTCGGAATACGGAATTGTTTATGTGTATCGCACTTCGGAGCAAAGAAAAATGGAAATAGAAAGTTTACAGCAAAGTATTGTCTTTTCTTAATAAAAATCAATCAATTCGTTATGCCTGTGAATCAACCCGATTTACGGGCATTTTTGTATTGACCCGTTCGTTTCTGTAAATCAGGTAAAGCAATCCACCTACGGCCAAAAAACTCAAAACAACCAATGGAATTTGCCCCGATCCGGTTCCCCATTCTTCAATATCATTAGAGATTACTCCTTTGTCGATCAGGTAATAACCCAAAACTCCCATTAAATTATTTACAAAGTGAGCCAAAATCGGTACCCACATGGTTCCGGTCCACACCAACAGGTAGCCGAACATGGCGCCAAGAGCCATCCGGGGTAGAAAACCGTAAAACTGCATGTGCATGGCGCTAAATAAAAAAGCAGTAATCCAGATGCCCCAATGGTGGTTTTTTGTCCAGTGCGAAAAAATCCGCTGGATAACGCCCCGAAACATCAGCTCTTCGCCCAGCGCCGGTAAAACAGCAATCATGAAAACATTAAACATCAATCCGGAAAAACTATCTGCTTTCAAAAATTTTTCAGTCATCAGTTTTGCCGCATCTTCCATGGTTTTCATCCATGTTTCAAGTCCGGAAAACGATTCGGGTAGCCTCATCTGACTGTTGATGGCCCCCAAAAAATTGATAAGAGGAATAACAGTCAATAAGCAGATTGCTGCCAGAAAAAATGATTGCCCTTTTGTTGAACGATTAATTTTCAGATATTCGCCAATGTTTCCGTGGTATAACCATCCGATGGCAAAAGGCGGTGCAACAAACAACCCGATGGATTGAACAACCTGAAAATATTTCAAAAAATCAACTCCTTCCGGAGAATTCAGGCTCGATTGCGACATGCTGCTCATCAAGCTTTCCGTACCATAAAACGGTAACACCGCAATCATTCCAATAACCATAAACAGAAAGAGAGATGCAACCATTACAAATAAGGCAAACATCAGTTGGGCAAAAGGTTTCATCGTCCGAAATGCAGTAAAATCCATGCGTGTAATTTTTGTTCGGGAGCAAAGATACACAAAACAAAACTCTAGTTATTGGTCATAAAGAAAGGGAAAAAAGGAATGAGAAAAATATCTTCAGCATCAAGGTTCGTTGCCCATTTTACTTATTCCTTTTCCAAATGACTAATTACTTTTTTCGATCAGCGCTTCTATTTCTCTTAAATGTAGCTCAAAATGAGGCAAGTACCCTTCGATATTTTTCTGAAGTGAGACGAGTTCGTCCTCTCCACTGATCCATTGGTTCTCGAACTTGTCAGGATTCACATTCCGAATAACATGAACCAGGTGAATGTTGGCATATTTCCAAAGTTGAACCAAATCGTGCCAATTCTCGTGCTGGTAATCCTGAATGGCGATCCAGCGATCGTTGTTGCCGAAAGTGGCGTAGTTCGGAAAAGTCATTGGGTTTTCGCGGTATTGCAAGTGTACAATCCGGTGCGTATTGTTCGATACCGAATCGGACAAGTGACCTAATATTTGCCGGATACTTCTGTCTTGGGTGTTTTTTCGATCGCTGATAATGTCTTCCGGAAGTGCCAGCAGGCGTGGTTCCCAGACTTCAAGCAATTGTAAAATAGTTTGGCAGGCGGGTTCGAATGAATTCATGGTTGATCATTTTAAATCTGAAATGCACAATATGTTTTCTGAATTAGAGTATTGAGCCAAAGTTATTGTTTTTAATTTGATCAATAGCAGCATTATCGAAATTAAGTCAACCAATTAGGCCTTCTCTTGTATCTACAAATAAAGCCACAAAACATGAAATAGCCATGCCGGCACCAACCGAAAATGTATAAATGGCTCTTCTATTCTAAAAACATGCGATTAATTGTTTTTGCGTAGTCTTCATCCCTGACATATGGTAAATTAAGATGATACAATGTCGTATTTTTTTTATCGTTAAATTTTATGAATAACCTCACTGTTAGGGCTAAAACTCAGCTTTTTTTTTGTTTCATGGTCGTTGCTTAAAGGCAAATGCGAAAGATTTGTTCTTCTAAATTCTTCTGAAGGATAAATTTTTTGATTTTGGGTGTAATTTCAAATTTTAAATAGTCTCTTGAAACTCTCAAAGAGTTTGTCTGATATTGGTGTTGAAAATATGATCTAAAAATTAAGATCTACGAAAAATTCAACAAAAACCTCTCTGATTTTTCCCGTTTAGGGTTTGGGTGTTATGTTTGTAGTCGAAATGATTTTCATTTGAAACGATCATGCCGTGATGCGGGATTAAAGGTGGTGGCACAAAAAGACATGTAAATCTTGTTGAAAACGATATTTTCATGGCATGTGAGTTCTACAAGTACACAATTTACTTGTGAAAAAAGCAGAAATAAGGCTGAAAGGAAAAATGAGAACATTTTAATTTGGAACTCGTTAAAAGAGTGCGTATGGACCAGATCCCTTTAATGATAAATATTTAATAATGAAGGCAATTGAAATCATAAATCAAAGCAACAAAACCGTTTTTTCGTTTGAGTTATTGCCCCCACTCAAAGGGAACGATGCCAGTAAAATCTACAATACCATTGAAACACTGGTCGATTTTGATCCGAAGTACATCAACATCACCACGCACCGCGACGAGATGATGTATGTCGAGTTGCCCGATGGTCGTATCGAGAAACGCACGGTTCGCAAACGTCCGGGAACAGTTGCCATTGCTGCAAGTATTCAGCACAAATATGGTATCCCGGTAATTCCGCATATTTTGTGCGGTGGCTTTTCGAAAAGCGAAACCGAGCATGTGTTAATCGACCTGAATTTTATGGGGATCAACAATGTGCTGGCTTTACGTGGCGACGGCAACAAAGGCGAATCCGTTTTCAGGCCTGATCCAAACGGACATTCCAATGCCAATCAGTTGGTTGAACAAATTGTCAATCTTCGGAGCGGGAAATACCTGGAACCTGAGCTGAAGAATACGGCTTCCATGGATTTTTGCATTGGAGTGGCTGGTTATCCGGAAAAACATTTTGAGGCGCCAAATGCTGAAATTGACCTTCAATACCTGAAGCAAAAAGTGGATGCAGGCGCCGATTATGTGGTGACGCAAATGTTTTTTGACAATAAGAAATACTACGATTTTGTCGATCGTTGCCGGGCCGTTGGGATTAAGGTGCCGATTATTCCGGGAATCAAACCCATCAACATGAAGAATCAACTGACCGTTCTGCCAAAAATATTCAGCATTGATATTCCGCAGGAATTCGCTACTGAACTAGCCAAATGCAAGACAGATGATGATGCCAAAGTGGTTGGTACCGAATGGGCCATCCAACAAGCCAAAGATTTGGTTGCTCACAAGGTGCCGAGTTTGCACATTTATACTTATGGCGTGTCTGATAATACCCGCAAAATTGTTGAAGCCGTATTTTAAAGTAGGCCGAAGATGGAAGACCGATTCCAAGTTGAAGAGAGAATTGTTAATCTTGTTACACTGTTAATTTATGCTAATAGCACAATTCAAGGTTCAGAAATTCAGACTCCATTTACCCTGATCTTGAAAGAATGTACTATCTTCGCACCCGTTAAAATATGTTCAAACTGAAACCTTCATCTTTGACAGTTAAAATTTTAACACGCATTGTGCAAAAATTACGGTAAATTCCTTACTGCCTGTCAGGTGGATCGGTGCTAAATAAAAATCAAATTCATGAATTCATGAAAAACTTTAAACAACTGAACAATATTGTTGGCTGGCTGACTTTTCTGGTTGCCGCAATAACCTATTTGTTGACCATAGAACCAACTGCAAGTTTCTGGGATTGCCCCGAGTTTATAACTACCTCGTTTAAATTAGAAGTCGGTCACCCACCGGGCGCACCTCTTTTCATGATCATGGGCCGCTTTTTTAATCTGTTTGCCAGTAGTCCGTCGCAAGTTGCTTACATGAATAACATTATGTCGGCATTGGCAAGTGCTTTCACTATTCTTTTCCTTTTCTGGACCATAACCCATCTGGCAAAGAAATTAATTAAAACAGAAGGCGAATACACAATGGGGCAAACCATTGCTATTCTTGGTAGTGGTGTTGTTGGAGCTTTGGCCTATACATTTTCAGATACATTCTGGTTTTCGGCGGTTGAAGGTGAAGTTTACGCTTCGTCATCTTTGTTTACGGCTTTGGTATTCTGGGCTATTCTTAAATGGGAAGATGAGGCCGACGATCCGCACGCCAACCGATGGATTATCCTGATCGCTTATTTGATGGGGCTTTCCATTGGAGTTCACCTGCTGAATTTGCTGGCTATTCCTGCTATTGTTTTTGTTTATTATTTCCGGAAATATAAACTGACGCGCAACGGAATTCTCATCAGTCTTTTGGCTTCGTTTCTAATTCTTGGTGTTGTAATGTATGGCATTATTCCTGGAGTAATTACCATCGCAAGCTGGTTCGAGCTGATGTTTGTTAACGGAATGGGATTGCCATATAATACTGGTGTAGTTATTTATGCTTTACTTTTAATTGGAGCCATTGTATTTGGAATCCTTTATACCATCCGTAAAAAAATGGTTCTATGGAATACGGTTTTAATCAGCTTGATTGTGATTCTAATTGGTTATTCTTCGTTTGCGATGATCGTCATCCGTTCGTCAGCAAACCCACCAATGGACCAAAACAACCCGGATAATGTGTTTGCATTGCTGGGTTACCTGAACCGCGAACAATATGGCGACAGACCTTTGGTTTATGGCCAGTATTACAATACACCGCTCGAAAAATATGTTGACGATAAACCTTATTACATTGAGAAAAACGGTAAGTATGTAATTGCCGATATGCGTCAGAAGCCGGTTTTCGACTCGAATTTAAGTACTATTTTCCCTCGCATGTACAGCCGCGAAAGCGAACACATCGAGGCTTACAAACAATGGGCGGACATTAAGGGACGCAAAGTTTCAATTACGGATGAAGATGGGCAGGCGAAAACGATTGACCTGCCAACTTTCGGCGAAAACCTTACATTTTTCTTCCGTTACCAGATCGGACATATGTATTTCCGCTATTTTATGTGGAACTTCTCCGGAAGGCAAAGCGATATTCAGGGTAATGGCGAAATCACCAATGGGAACTGGATTACCGGAATTAATTTCCTTGATGCCGCACGTTTAGGAGACCAGAAAACTCTTCCGCAGGAATTTAAAAACAACAAAGGACATAATGCCTATTATCTTTTACCGTTCATTCTTGGAATCGTTGGAATCGTTTTCATGTATAACAGGGGAATTGACGGGAAGAAAGATTTATGGACTGTTTTCCTCCTGTTTTTCATGACTGGTCTGGCCATTGTTATTTACCTGAATCAATCGCCTTTACAACCACGTGAACGTGATTATGCCTATGCTGGATCGTTCTATGCTTTCACGATCTGGATTGGAATTGGCGTATTGGGATTGTACGAAGCGCTTAAAAAATACATTCCGGATACAACCAGTGCGGGAGTTGCCGGTGGATTGTCACTTTTACTTGTGCCTGTAATTATGGGCGCCCAAAACTGGGACGATCACGACCGTTCGAATAGATATACCTGCCGCGATTTTGGAGCCAACTACCTGAACACCTGTGCTCCGAATGCCGTGATTTTCACCAACGGCGATAATGATACATTCCCTTTGTGGTATAATCAGGAGGTTGAAGGTGTGCGCAAAGATATCAGGGTTTGTAACATGAGCTATTTCCAAACTGATTGGTACATTGATCAGATGAAGAGTAAAGCTTATGAATCTGAACCTCTGCCTATCTCATTTAACCACGATCAGTATGTTCAAGGGAAACGCGATGTTGTTTACCTGATGGAAGATCCTCGTCTGAAAGGCTCGGTTGAATTAAAACAAGCACTTGACTTTGTGAAGGACGAAAATCCAAGGACTAAGCTTGAACAGGCTGATGGTGCGGCTTACATTCCTTCTAAGAAACTGTTTATGGTGGTTGATAAAGCTGCTGTAATCAAAAACAAAGTAGTCGATCCTCAGGATTATGATAAAATTGTAGATACACTTAAAATTGACCTTAGCAGTAAACATTACATCACCAAGGACGAACTGATGGTTCTCGACATGATTGCCAATAACAATTGGGTACGTCCGATGTATTTTGCCATAACTGTTGGTCGCGACAAATACATGAATCTTCAGGATTATTTCCAGCTGGAAGGATTGGCGTATAAATTGGTTCCGATTAAAACAGCTTCTGATGGCGGTATCAACATTGGGAAAGTTGATTCGAAACGGATGTATGCCAACGTTATGGATAAATTTAAATGGGGGAACATGAATAATCCTAAAGTTTACATCGACGAGAATAACAGCCGGATGATGATGAATATCCGGAATACCTTTAATCGGCTTGCTGAAACGCTTGTTGCTGAAGGGCAGAATGATAAAGCAACGCAGGTTCTTGATCGCGGCATTGAACTGATCCCGCATAAAATTGTACCATATAACTATTTCTCAATGATGATGGCCGAAACGTATTTTAAGGCCGGAAAGCCTGAAAAAGGAAAGGAAATCATTAATACAATCATGACTGATTATAAAGAACAGTTGGATTATTTCTTCAAACTGAATAAACCGATGAGGGCTTCAGTCGATGAAGAAATTCAGCGTATTTTATACTTCATGAGGGAAATGGGTATGGTTTGTGCCAGAGGCCAACAGGCTGAATTAGGAAAAGAAGTAACTAGTTCGTTTACGAGTTATTTGGATAGATACAGTTCGTTGAAATAATGAAGCGTTTTGACCCCCGGGTTCGATTGCCCGGTTTCATTACCTCTCTGTACAAAAGTGCAGTATGGAGATTTACTGAAACTGATAAGGTTGTTTACCTGACTTTTGACGACGGACCAATTCCGGAAGTAACGCCTTGGGTGCTTGAGCTTCTCCGGAAGGAAGGCATTCGGGCCACGTTTTTTTGTGTGGGCGAAAATGTGATGAGATATCCTGAGGTTTTTTGTCAGGTTCTGAATGATGGCCATTCGGTGGGAAACCACACGTTTAACCATTGGCAAGGCTTGAAACACGACGATCAGGATTATTTTAGAAATATTGAAAAGGCCAGAATTTATATTGATTCCGATCTCTTCAGGCCGCCACACGGATTTTTAAAAACATCGCAATACCGTTTCCTGAAGGACAAATTCAGGATTATCATGTGGGATTTAGTCACATGCGATTACGACGGCCGGTTGGAGCCTGAAAAGGTATTCAGGAATGTTACCGATTTTGTTAGGCCAGGTTCAATAGTAGCGTTTCATGATTCAATAAAGGCACAACCCAATCTTACCAAAGCTTTGCCCCGTGCAATCCGCTGGATGAAAGAACAGGGTTACCGATTTGAAGCTATTCCATACGAGAAAGTTCGGAGTGTCTAAAGTTGTTTTCAACTCTAGGCACTCCGAACTAATTTAATATTTACTTAGAATTGACAACAATGAATATTTTAATAGTTGGTTCAGGAGGAAGAGAGCATGCCATGGCTTGGAAAATTAAACAATCGCCAAAACTTACGCAATTGTTTATTGCTCCCGGCAATGCTGGTACTTCTTTTTTGGGAACAAATATTCCGGTTGGTGTTTCTGATTTCGAAGGTTTGAAAAAAGCGGTCCTTGACAATCAGATCGGTCTGGTGTTGGTTGGACCTGAAGTCCCATTGTGTGAAGGGTTGCACGACTTTTTCAGTACTGACAACAGTTTGAAAAATATCCTTTTTGTTGGACCATATCAACAGGGAGCTCAGCTCGAAGGGAGCAAAGATTTCGCCAAGGAATTCATGATGCGCCATCAGATTCCGACTGCAAAATATCTGGCGGTTACTTCTGAAAACCTGAAAGAAGGGCTTTCATTCCTGAAAACCTTGGATTCTCCATATGTTTTGAAAGCCGATGGATTGGCTGCCGGAAAGGGGGTCCTGATTTTGGATGACCTTCAGGAGGCCGAAAATTCGCTGAAAGAAATGCTTGGCGGGCAGTTTGGAGCTGCAAGCAGCAAAGTAGTGATCGAAGAATTCCTGAGCGGAATAGAGTGTTCTGTTTTCGCGATTACGGATGGAAAGGATTACCGGATACTTCCGGTTGCCAAAGATTACAAACGTATTGGCGAAGGCGATACCGGCCTGAATACCGGTGGCATGGGTTCTATCTCTCCTGTCTCGTTTGCTGATGAAGTTTTCATGCAAAAAGTGGAAGATCGGATTATCCGGCCAACCGTTCAAGGTTTAATAAAAGATGAAATTCCCTACAATGGTTTTATCTTTTTCGGACTGATCAGTTGCAAAGGAGAGCCTATGGTGATTGAATACAACGTCCGGATGGGTGACCCTGAAACGGAAGCTGTTATGCTACGGATAAAATCTGATTTTGTCGATCTGCTAATTGGCGCTGCCGAAGGAACACTTGGTGAAAAAACGATCGAAATTGATCCAAGAACTGCGGCGGCAGTAATGCTTGTTTCAGGTGGATATCCGGGTTCATACGAAAAAGGAAAAGCCATCAGCGGGCTGGAAAAAGTAAAAAACAGTTTTGCTTTTCATGCCGGAACAAATTTCAAAAATGGGAACATTTGTACCGATGGTGGCCGCGTTTTGGCGATTAGTTCATATGGCGAAAGTATGAGCGAAGCCTTGGCTTGTTCGTATAAAAATGCCCGGTTGATCGATTTCGATGGGCTGTATTATCGAAAAGATTTGGGCTTCGATTTATAGAGAATAGTGAATTACCGCGTCGGGCGGAATCGAAGTAAGAGGAAAGGGGAAAAACACAGAGTATGTTACTTAAAACGTTAAAATCGAATCAAACTTTTCATTTTCTGCTGATTCCATTAATTGCAGCTGCATTGTGGATCAAGTCGTTTATGAATCCGGCCTTATTCCCATTTTATCAGGGCGAAGACACGATGATACTTTATCAACCCATAAATGCTTTGCTTGGCCAGAGTCCGCTCGCGAGTAACATTGTTGGTTTAGTATTTATCATTCTTCTGGCTTTCCTGATCTTAAAACTAAATGTTCAATATACCTTTATCCGGCTAAGATCGGTTCTTCCTTCCATTCTTTTTATTCTGATAACGAGTGGTCTGCACGAACTTCACGCTATTCACCCGGTGTATCCCGCGGCTCTGTTTTTTATTCTTGCTGTCGACCGTATTTTCAATTCATACGACAAGGAAGTCATTCATTCCAATGCGTTTGATTCCGGTGTTTTTTTAGCCATTGGGTCTCTTTTTTATCTGAACCTTGCTTTCTTCTTCCCGTTTCTATGGATTGGGTTTATCATTATGAAGCCAAAAGTCAACTGGCGCGAGTATATTTTATCAACTATCGGGTTTGTTCTCCCATGGTTAGCGGCCTTAGCCTACTATGGTGCTACTGGTCAAACCGATGAATTGATGGTTACGCTAAAAGCCAATATTTCTTTACACGAGTCATTCCTCAAAGAGAATCTTCCGATTCAGATTTATATGGGATATTTGATGTTATTGACTCTTCTGGCTAGTTTTCTCCTTTTATCGCAGTATGATGGTAAAAAGATCAGTTCACGCAAATACTTTAAAGCATTTTTCTGGATTTTCCTCATTTCGTGTACACTGGTTGCTGCAAATCCGGCCGTATCGCAGGACATTATGATTCTATTGGCTATCCCGTTAACTTACCTGATCTCGAACTACCTGATTTACATGAAGCGTCAAGTCTGGGGCGAAATATTCCTGTATATCTTGGTTGCAGGGGTTATTTACCTGCAATTTATATAGTAAGCTGTTTTTCAAGCAAATAGTTGTAGTAAAATGAGTAACATGGATAAACCTATGAGCGTTACTATTGCACTCCAACCGATAATGTTATTGATGGGTTTGTTGACGTATTGTCCCATGATCTTTTTGTTATTCACCAATAAGATCATACACACCAGAACAACTGGTAAAAGCATCCCGTTAATTACCTGCGACCACAACGAAATCAGTATTAATGGGGCATTTGGCAATAAGATGATTGCAGCAGAAAGAACCAGAATACCTGTATAAAGAATATAGAATTCCCGGGCTTCATCCCATTTTTTATCGATTCCGGCTTCGAATCCAAAGGCTTCACAGACATAGAATGCAGTGGCCAATGGCAATATGGTTGCTGAAAAGATTGATGCGATAAAAAGACCAAATGCAAATACCTGCGAAGCGATTGCCCCGGCCAAAGGTTTTAAGGCCAACGCTGCATCCTTGGCTTCATTGATCTGGATTCCATTGGTGTGAAGTGTTGAAGCGCAGGCTACTATGATAAAGAAGGCCACCACAACAGTCGCAATACAGCCAACCACAATATCAATCAGTGAATATTTATACTGCTTCATGTCCAGTCCCTTTTCGATTACCGAAGATTGCATATAAAACTGCATCCATGGGGCAATGGTGGTCCCGATAATTCCGATGATCATGGCCAGACTTTGCGTGTTTATTTCCAATTCAGGGTGAACAATTGAATGGCCAATTTCACCCCAATGGGGTTTGCCCATCAACGCCGAAACCACATACATTAGCAACGATACGCTGAAAAGTAAAAATATTCGCTCGGCAATTTTGTAAGTCCCCTTAACAACCAGAAGCCAGATGAGAATACCTATTATGGGCACCGAAATGTACTTACTCATGCCAAATACTTCCATACTTCCGGCAACACCGGCAAATTCAGTAGTGGTATTTCCAATGTCGGCAATCAGCAATCCGATGAAAATGAAGAAGGTAACTTTTACACCTGCCGTTTCACGAATAAGGTCGGCAAGTCCTTTCCCTGTAACAATACCCATTCGGGCATTCATTTCCTGAATAACCACGAGTACAATGAACGATGGAATAAGAGTCCACAAAAGGTTATACCCGTATATGGCGCCGGCTACCGAGTAGGTCGTAATTCCGCCTGCATCATTATCTACACTTCCGGTGATGATTCCCGGACCAAGTATGGCTAAGAAGATACCAATCTTTTGGAAAAGTGATTTTCTGTTTTTGAACATTCTACAAACCCTCTTATTTATTCATCCTACGTTTGTCCATTAAATCATCGATCACGTCATCGATGACGACCATTCCCTGCAACACTTCATCCCGATCGACAACTGGTATTGCGAGCATGTTGTATTTAGAAACGAATTCGGCAATTTCGTCAATTTCCTGGTCGTCGTATAATCGGACCGGTGACGGTTTCATGATCTGGAGGATTTTTGTGTCGGGCTCAGAAACAACCAGATCTCTTATTGAGAAAGTGGCAATTAATACGTCTTTTTCATCGGTCACAAAAAGGTTATATAATGATTCTGCCTCGGGTTTTTGAGTTCTCAGCACAGCGAATACATCTTCAATAGCAGCGTTTTTGTTAAACGATAAGACTTCAGTTGACATGATACTTCCAACTGCATGATCTGGATAATCAAGTAATTCACGAACCTCCTGCGAGGTGTCTTTCTCCATTTCATTTAACAGAAGTTCAACTTTTTCGTCGCCTAAGGCATCAAAAATATCAGCAACCTCGTCAGCAGGCATTTTTTCCAATACGTCAGCAGCTTTTTCTATCGGCAGACTCTTAATAATATGAACCTGAGTTTCAATTTCGAGTTCTTCAAGTACATCTGCA
>Ga0183100_1001200_pt1 | contig 13934 bp, 14 predicted proteins | sample Biomet2_FD_127789 | JGI IMG/M metagenome (GOLD analysis project Ga0183100, IMG submission 127789) | Microbial communities from bioreactor (seeded with anoxic lake sediment) at LBNL, California, USA - Biofuel metagenome 2 | ecosystem: Engineered > Bioreactor > Anaerobic > Unclassified ...
CCTTTTCCTACCAAAACATCAAAAATAAAATAACCCTATAAAAAAAATAATTATAAAAATTGTAGCTGCCGCTAAAGCTTTATCCAAATTTCCACCTGATAAGTTTAAAAATATAGCTACTGGCAATGTTTCTGTTTTCATTCTTATGGAGCCAGCAAGCATTAAAGCAGTACCAAATTCTCCAAGAGTATTTGTCCAAGTTATAATAATAGCAGTAATTAGCCCATTTCTAGCTAAAGGAAGGCTTACTTTAAAGAATGTTCCAAAGCTACTATATCCCAAAGTCCTTGATATAAATTCTAGCTTAGGATTTATATCCTCAAAAGTTGTTCTTATAATCCTAATCATATAAGGAGCATTAATAAAAAAATGTGCTAATATAATTCCCTTAATTGAAAATACAGGATCCATATTGAGTTTATTAACTAAAATACTTATTGGGCCACTACTAAATAATAATAGCAATGCAATTCCTGATGCAATTGGTGGGATTGAATTTGGTACCTGAATTATTCCACTAACTATATCTTTCCCATAAAAATCAAATTTTGCTAATCCATAAGCAATAGGAATAGCAAATATTAATGAAATTAAAGTTGCAATACTTGATGTATATAAAGTCATTTTTATAGCAAATTGAATTTCAGCATCCATAAGACTTTCCAAGAGATAAGGTAAACTTCTTTTTAAAACTGAAGCTATAGTAAGTAATATGAATCCTGCAAGTATAAGTACAAATATACCTATAACAATTTTAAAAAGAATATCTTTATTCATTTTTTTGAACATTTATATATTGTACCTCTATTCTATTGGCTTCAAATTAAATTTCTTAAATATTTCCTTTGCCTCATCAGATGCTGTAAAATTCATAAACTCCTGTGATAATTCATTTTCATTTGAACTCTGCAAAGTACATATAGGAATTGTCTTAATCATATTCTCACTTTCCGGAATACTTATTAAGTCTAAATTCTTTGATGCATTTAAAACATTATCTTCCCATACAATTGAACAATCCCCCTTACCTAGTGAAAGAAAGGTAACCACTTCATTAACTGTACTAAACGTAGAAACTGTATTACCCTTTACAGCTTCTAAGATTCCTTGTTTTTCAAATAATTTGTTTGCTAGTTTACCTAAAGGTGTAACTTGTGGATCTCCTAGAATAATCTTAACTCCTGGATTTCCAAAATCTTTTAAAGAAGTAATATTTGCTGAATTTCCTTTAGGAACTGCAATAGCTGGTATGTGCTTAACCAATTCTTTTTCATCTTTAATTAAATTTTTTTCTTTTGCTGCTTGATAATCTTCTACAGATGCTAAAATACAAAGATCACCTTTCTTAGAAATTTCCATTTGACTTATAAGCTCTGTTGAATTAGCATATGTAAATTGAACATCAGCACCGCATTTTTCTTTAAATTTTTCTCCAATAGCGTTCATTGGATTATTTACTCCTGCTGCACAATATATAAGCAATGACTTTCCTTCATATTTCTTATTTATAGATGTATCAGTTTGTGTTTCTATATTTTTTGTAGAATCTGAAGTTAAATTTTCTTGTGCAGATTTTTGTGTTCCGCTGCATCCTAGAAATACGTATATTATTATTAAATTAATTACCACGATGCCTATCATATTTTTTAATTTCATTTATATTTCCCTTCTTTCTTAATCAATTTAAAAGTGGTATACATGATTTTAATAAGCTAATAACTGACCTTTATTAATAAAATTCAAAATAATCCCCACAAACTAATGAATCCTCATATTATTCCTAAATACATCATTAAGGTATTCTTTATGCTTATCCAATGATGAATTTATATTATTAATATATTGCCATCCTAACCATTTCAGCTTTTTATCATCTAATTTGTTATGTACTGAATAAAAATGATTTTTTATCAACAATTTTTCAAACTCATTACCAATAATATATTTAATATAGTCTTTTAGTTCCTCTACCTTTTCTCTTTTTACTAGCATATATATAGGAGTAGCTAAAGCCCCTTCTTCAGGCCATATAATTTCAATAGGTTCCTTATTTACTATCATCATAGCATTGGTTAATGGCATAATATTTATTGGTGCTGCTGAAGATTTTCCTTTTCCCAAAGATTTTATTATGTCAGTGAAATGCCAAACATTTTTTATATTATTAGCTAGTGCTTCAATGCCATTAACTCCATATTCCTTATGGGTATGTAAAAGTAAAGTCCCGCAAAATTTATCTTTTTTCCCTTGTATACCTATCTTATCTTCATATCGTATATCTAATAAATCTGACCAATACATTGGTGATTGAATATTACTATCGACACTACGATCTACTACTATAACCCACGGTTTAGCACCAAGAAGTGTAATATCTTTTTTTTCTTCATTGAATTCAAAACTAAAAGAATTATTGTTTTTTAAAATATCCTTTTCCATTACATTTTGAAAAATATTTGAAGCAAGACCTTCTTTTATTTTTTTATTGAATAATCCATTATAATCTGACCTTATTAACATATCTGGAAATTCATCGAAATTATATGAATTTTCAATATTACTATTCATTAATTTTTTTTCCTGATTTCTAGGAAATTTTATTATTTCGTCAGAGTTAATAGAAGTTTTTATTTTTCTAAATTCATCTTCCAATGTCATAGTGAAAAGAAATGATACAAGTCCAACTACATTATTACTCATCCTATAACCTCACTATAAAATCTTATCAATCTGTTCATCAGTCAGATTGATATTGTAAAATAATTGATAAAATCTTTTTATTTCATTTTTTATATCTAAATTATAATAATCAGGGTAAAGTGTCTGTGCAAGCCATTTTATACCTATTAACTGATTTATTGAAGGTGGTCTATCAAACCAAGAAAATATTAGCTCTGGAGATACATACACTTTTTTATTTTTTACCGCCTTTATTCCTTGCCAAAGATCACTCTTATTTACTTTATCAGAAGACTCCTTTTCATTATTATTTGCTTCAGATAATAATATAAGATCCGGATTCCATTTTATAACATTTTCAATATTTACAATTGCATCGCCACTACCGCTTACTGAACTAGCTGAGTTAACACCACCAACCATTTCTATAAGTTTTGAATGAACAGACTCACTTCCACTTGTAGTTAAAGCATCAGCATCTTTTCCATAATATATATTTACTTTATCTTTTTCTTTAATTTTTGATTTTATTTCTTCAGTTGTCTTTAAAGTGTTTTTATAGTATTGTACAAGCTCATTACTTCTTTCACTACAGTTAAATATTCTTCCTAGCAGTTCATATGAAATTTCTGTACTTTCTAAACTTCCATTCACTAAAACAACTGGTTTTCCTAATTGCTTACTTAAATTATCAGCCTTACTAATAGCCTGATCGTTCATTTCTGTTTGTGCAAATATAATAATATCAGGATTATATTCTAATATTGTTTCCAGACTTGCTGCCTGTTGTTTTGAACCTAAACTTCCCAAAACAGGTAATTCATTGTACTTTTCTGCTAAATAATCTTTATTAGGAATCTCCGAATTCCAGCCTATTATTTTATCTGGTACTAATGTAAACAATAATATCGTAGACATTGGATTAGCTCCATATACTTTTTCTATTTTATCTGGAATTTCTACCTTCCTTCCCCCCATGTCAGTAATAACTTTTTTGGATTTAGTATCAGTGCTTGTTAGAATGGACTTATCTTTTTCCGAGCATCCAATAAAACTAAAAAGCGTAATAAATATAATAAAGAAAGTTATAATTTTATAAATTTTTTTCACTTTTAATTATCATCCTCTCTTCTATAAATTAAGATCTTTTAATTCTTTCACTGTATAATTTGTCCATATTTCTTCATTATCATTTTTTATTTTTTTTACTAATAATACTGTTTTCTTATTTTTAATAATCTTTTTTATTCTATCTCTTATATAAATATAACTATTTTTTTCAAGTTCATTTCCCTCTATATCACATACACAATCAATGTTAGCTTGTTTAATAAGTACATTAACCGACATATCCTCACCATTTATATCGATAGGCACAGTCTTTCTATACTTTCCATCATTACCACTTAACCTTAATCCTGCACCTGCAAGAGCACCAATAATCCCCTCTCCACTACCTCCGTGAGCTGAAAGATGTATATTTAATTTTTTTGCTAACTCATAAGCTTCTTTCATTTGTATTACTGTATTTTTTGCTTTAAATCCAAATTCAATCAATTTTTCAACTTCATTTAAATTAGATGTTTCAACTATACATAATCCTGGATCTGCTTCCTTTGCATGATTTTTTTCCAAGAAATCTTTTGAAGTGTAAATAATCTCATTAAGTATTTCCTTATCTGAGTTAACGTCAAAACTCATGGAACTATTATGCGAAGTATATTTAATTCTATCGTCTAATAAAAGTTGATGCCTTAAAATATCACTACAGTTACACCCAAATTTTGTTGATATAATTTGAGATAAAAGTTCAGCTATTACGCCAGTACTATAGCTTTGAAGATTATCTGTATCATCAATTGCTATTATGTATTTCATACTAATACACCTTCCTTCACAATTTATCCGATAGCTAGCATCCGTAACACTCCCACTTCTTTAAGTGGGAGATAACGGCTACACGCTCCTGGATAAGTTCAACTAAGATTCACTTGATATTATAGTTGGATATTCCTCCTATGAGTAAATATCCAAACTATAAAAACTAAACGAATTAAAATTATCCAATCATAGCTCCTGATGCACCTAACACATATCCATTAACAGTTATATTAGATAGCATAGCACCTGATTCATTTAGGTAATACCATGTTCCATTATCATTTAACCATCCTTTAGCCATAGCACCATCAGTTTTTAAGTAATACCAATTTGATCCATCTTTTATCCAACCAATAGCCATAACACCATCGGCTTTTAAGTAGTACCAAGTATTATTTAAGTTTAACCAGCCAGTTGCGTTAGTTCCATCAGCTTTAACATAAGTCCAAGTTCCATTAGTAGCTTGTACCCATCCCGCTTTTGCAATAGTTGCATCAATTGTTGTTGTTGTTGTATCAGTGGTCGTATTTTTCGTTTCTGTTTTTGTTGAACTTCCAACTATTGAATAAACTCCATCATCTTGATTCCAAGCAATAAAGTTACCTTTGTCTTTAATTGATAATTCATTGAAAGATCCATCTACTTTATAGATTTTATTCCAGTCATCTACACCATCAAATTGATAGATATAACCTCCATCCATTCTGAAAAGACTTCCACCTACTGCTGCATTACCATCATCATCTGTTTCAACATCTTCTGAACTTAAATCCCCTTCGTCTGTATAATAATATCCATTACTTGATTTCAATGAATACACTCTTGTATATAGTTTATTATTACTACTATAGTAAACAATAAGGTTCCCATTTGATATACAATATTTCATACCCTTATTAGCAAAATCAATATCAAATCCATCTACTGATTTTCCATCTTCATCCGATAATATATAAGTAGTTACAGTTTTAGCATAATTTGCTCCATCAATCTTATTAGCATCTGCTTCCTTTGATATTTTCTGAATAGCTCTATAACTTACAGTATTTGTATCAGCACCATCAAATACTGACTCAGAACCAATATCACTTAAATCAACACCATTAATTTCCTCTATTGCAGCCTTACTATTTATAGTAACTGTTACAAGTCTATAGATATTATAATCATCTTGTTTTATTATTTTTTCTTGATTAACACTTGCATATACTGCATTATCTTCACTATCAAGATCATATTTATCATTTGTATTTTTAATGGTAACTGAACCATCAGTTGTTTTTACTTTAATTTTCCCTAAATTATAATCTGCATCAATGTAATTTCCGTCTATATCTGTATAAACATTTAATGTATCTGCTCCATCATTAGCATCTTCATCAGCACTAACATAAGTTGTTGAATACCACCCCTTTGCAATTAACTTTAGGTTATCTTCATCCCTAATTTCATTTGTATCATCTTTATCATATCTATCTTCCGTATCATCTTTAATATTCCTTCTTAAAGCAGAAGCTGTATCATCTACAGTATCTTCAACAATATCTCCAGCAGTTACAGTACCACTATTTAAATCGAGATAATACTCTCCATCGTCTATATTAAGATACTCTGATTTTCCTTCATATTTACTTATTTCATCTCCTGACTCAATATCATCTAAACCTTTATATTCTCCATCAGATATATAATAAGTTGCGTCTTCATTACCATTAATTTCTCCATCAATATAAGCCTTACCATTTTTGCATGCATATGCATTATAAATAGTCCCCTCTTTTGTTTCGATTTTTATAACGTCGTCTGCCTTAACTCCTATTGCTGGAATTAATGAAACTACTGAAGCTGCAGCTACTAATAAAGCAGCTATTTTATTTGATCTTTTAAACATATTTTTCCCCTCCATGTTTTCTAATTTATTAATCTTTTGTAAAACTCAAAAGCCTTTGGCCTATGCGTTTTCACCAATATATTTTCGAAGGATTTTTACTACCTAAAATCGAACTTTATTTATCCAAAAAAGTTCATTTAAAGAGCTAAATATCCTTACTATCAAATTTATTTCAATTATTTTCACTGATATCTACTCAAATTTTGATTTATAATTAGTTTCGCAATCCACTATTTAAAATTAAAATAAATCATAGAATTAATTCTTATATAAAAAAGCACTAATAAAAAAGAAATTTTTTCTTTTTTATGTAGTGCTCAACTATGAGTTTTATTAAATTATATTCCCTTATATATAAAATTATATTCCTTTTTATCTGTTTTGTTATATTATATTTTATTTAACTTTGTTTCGTTTTGTTAATCTTACTAGATTTATATTTGATTGTCAATCATTTTATCTTTATATCATATTTTTATTCTTTTTGTAATGTTTTGTTTATTTGTTTGTATTATATTACTCATATTTATAGTTATTATCAAATGCCAATAAAAATTGTTGACTTACTTTTTTAAACAGCTTAATATTAATTATAAATACAACTAATTTTTACATAAAAATATAATAAGAAATTATTTAGGTTTAAATTCATAGGATTTAGAACAAAACATCATATAAATTGTGATAAACATAGCTCATGAATATATGAAAATACTAAGAAAATAATACATAATTTCAAAGGAGGTCTCATAAAAATGTATATTTCAGATGAACTTATAGACAGATTCATTAGAGAGGATGTACCTTACATTGATTTAACAACTTTAGTTTTAGGAATTAATAGTCAAAAAGGTATAATACAGTTTTTTTCAAGAGAGGATGCTGTTCTTTGTGGCACAGAAGAAGTTATAAAAATATTTAACAGATTAAACATAGACTTAATCAAAACATGTCCTTCTGGTACTTTAATAAAGAAAAATGAAATTTTCCTTGAAGGAAAAGGAAATGCTGAAGATTTACATATGGCATGGAAAGTTGCTCAAAACATTCTTGATTACAGCTCAGGAATTGCTACAAAAACGAAAAATTTAGTAGATAGAGCCTCTCTTATAAATTCAAATTTACACGTTATTACCACAAGGAAAGTTATTCCTGGTACAAAAGAATTAACTATAAAAGCAGTTATTGCAGGTGGTGGATTCCCTCATAGATTAGGATTATCAGAAACCATATTAATTTTCAAACAACATTTAAACTTTTTAGGTGGTATTGATGAACTAACTAAAATATTAAAAAGTGTGAAAGCTAAAGCTTGTGAGAAAAAAGTGATAGCAGAAATAGAAAATTTAGATCAAGCTATTAAACTTTGTGAAAATGGTATTGATGGTCTTCAATTCGATAAAGTTCCATACGATGAATTAAAAACAAATGTAACTATCCTTAGAAACATTAATCCTTCTATTGTTATTTTAGCCGCTGGAGGTATTAATGAAAGTAACATTGAAGAGTATGCAAAAACTGGAGTTGATGCCATCGTAACTACTTCAGTATATCATGCAAAGCCTATCGATATAGGATGTAAGATAATACAACTTTAAAAAGATTAATTATATTAATCTACAATCAGCAAAAGAGCTAACTAATTTTGATTTTGTTAGCTCTTTTTTAATATTTTCTTTAATTTTTTAAAATTTTTTAAAATTCTATATTTATTTGTTAATACATTAATTTAAATAAAGAATGTCAATTTCACTACGAAGGCTTTGGTTAGGCACTGCTTTTGCAGCACCGTTTTTTCTTTATATTTCAATCATACGAAAAAATATTATTTAATTTTATTCTTCTGATTTTCTATTTTATTTCTCTCTACTAATCTTCCCATGAAGAAGGCAATAACTCCAACTCCAATACCTGTCTGTATACAAAAAAGTAAGCTCTCTATCTCTCCTGGTAATTCTCCACCAATCCAAGTTTCCAAAACAGGTGTAAACCAAGGCTTATAATCGGTGCCTGTAATTTCAGCAACTACTTCACTTCCTGCATCATCGGAACCACCGAATTCAGCACCCTTTAATGTGAATAATGGTATAACAGCAATCAATGCAGCAATAATTAATAAAACTACAACTGTTTTTTTCGTCTTTGTCATTAATTTTCGCCTCCATTCATAAATCCAAGATCTGTCAATTCAGATTTTGCATATGTTTCAAGACCAATAATGATAACAACAGTCAGAATACCTTCGATAATTGCTAGTGGAACCTGTGTTGGTGCAAATACTGCAAGGAACTTGGCTACAGATACTCCGACACCACCATTCTCAGACGGATATGCAAGCGCAAGCTGAACACTGGTTATACAATAGGTGAATAGGTCACCGATTGATGCTGCCAAGAAAATACCTACATGTTTATTGACTTTCAGCTTCTTGCATAATTTATAGATTCCATAAGAAACAAACGGACCTGCAATAGCCATAGAAAAAGTATTGGCACCAAGAGTGGTCAGTCCTCCATGTGCAAGCAGGATTGCTTGAAAAATCAGTACAATAATACCTAGAATGCAGACTGAGCTTGGTCCAAATAAAATTGCACCCAGTCCAGTACCAGTCATATGTGAGCAACTTCCTGTTACTGACGGAATCTTTAAAGATGAAAGTACGAAAACGAATGCACCTGCCATCGCAAGAATAGTGATAGATCTGTGGTGCTTGGACAAAGTTCTCTTAATTGATAAGTAACCTGCTACTATGAACGGAATACAGATAACACCCCACATAATGCAGAATTTTGGTGGAAGATAACCTTCCATGATGTGCATTGCGTTTGCTGCGGGAGTTACTCCAAAAACTAAAGCAAATGCTGCCGCAATAGCGACAATTCTCTTTTCTTTTTTATTCATTTTTCCTCCTCTATAGTTTTTAATGTGAACGTCATTAAAAACTAGACAATATAAATCACCTGCATTTACAAAAATAAATCAGGTGTGCGGTCCTAGGAAAAGGACATTAGCGATTTTCTCGCTAACAACACCCAGTCATCGTTCGTAACTAAATGTAACAACTTATCACATTGGTTGGTCTCCTGACTTGGTAGCTTATACTAACCTTCACAGTGGCGTGACCGCATGAGATTTTCACCCATTTCCCGTTGCCTTAACAAATATTTGCTGGCACCAATGGATATTAAATTATCAAAAGTATCATAACATGTCTATGCTAAGTTGTCTATAAAATGCCTATTTTTCAAGTATTTTCTTGAATTCCTGAGTACTTTTCGGATAGACTTTTGTATCTTCCAGAAGATGTTTTTCTACAAGTAATTCATAGACTTCCAACATAGTGGGCTGTTTCAGATTGGCCTGTTTTAAAATTTCCTTGTTTTGAAAAATTTTTAAGGGTGTTCCATCTGCGATAATTTTCCCCTCACAGAACACAAGGACTCTTTCAGCCCATCTGTATGCGAAATCTACATCATGGGTAGAAATCAGCATTGTCTTTCCCTCACATCCAAGTTTGAGCAAAACTTTTTCCAGTATTTGTGCATTTAAGGGATCCAGTGCTGCCGTCGGTTCATCAAATATTATAATTTCCGATTTCATAGCAATTATATCAGCAATACTGACACGCTTCTTTTCACCGCCGCTCAAATAGTGAGGCGGACGATCCTTTAACTCCGAGATGTTCATATATGTCAGTGCTTCCTCAACTCGTTTCAGTACTTCTTCTTTTGGAAGCTTTAAATTCATAGGTCCGAATGCAACTTCTGCCCTAACTGTGGATGCAATGATTTGATTGTCCGCATCCTGAAATACGATTCCGATATTTTTTCTAAGCTCGTTTAAATTCTTTTTATTGATAACTGTATCCCGATAAATGATTTTCCCATGTTCCGGTGTAAGTACACCATCCACGTTCAAGAAAAATGTGGATTTTCCAGAGCCGTTTGAACCAATGACAGCGATTTTCTCACCTTCATAGATATCCACACTTACGCCGTCTAATGCAGACTTTCCATTTCCGTATATGTAGTAAAGATCTTCTACTTTTAATATTAGTTTTCCCATAATCGTTCCTTTCTATCATGTAAAGATCCAGAGCAAAGTCAAAAAAATTATAAATGCTACTGCGGTGACAATCTGTATTGTCTCTACCTTTTTATCTTCCTCTAAAAATATAAGATCTCCATCATAGCATCTGGCCTCCATTGCATCATAATAAGCATTTGCCTTTTTCAACGAAATAACTAGCATATTACTTGCGATGTTTCCAAATGTATAGCAGGAAGTTTTAAAATCACAGTAGCCCTGACGAGATTTTGCGGAATTTTTCATTTTAGTATAGACATCCATTAAAATGAATATGTAACGGTAAATAAGACTCATCAGTTCTACAATAAGCTTTGGTACATGTGCCTTTCGAAGCACATATATAATCTCGGAGGATGGAGTCGACAGCGTCATCATCTGTAGAGCACTGATAGCTGCAAAAACCTTCAGAATCAAAAAAAACACGTTCTTAAGCTTTGCCTGAGAAGTGAACACATAGCCTAAACCAAGATACTGGTTATACTGCCCCATGGGCTGCTTTGAAAAATCAATGGCAATAGTAAAAGTTCCAAGCAGGATAAAGGCAATTGGAATCGCCAGTATCGACAAGTATTCAGTTACTGAAAGCTCTCCTTTCACGACAGTCAGATAGGCCATTGCAATAATGATCACAACAGATACATATGGATTGTCAAATACAATACAAAGAATTAGTATCAGAATGGATAAAGATACTTTAAAAGTAGCATTCCAGTGTCTGATTTTGGAAGCATAAGCATAAAAATCGATTAAAGACCCTTCGCCGTGTTTATGTCTGATTTTATGGTGATGTGTTCCATCCCCATTTGTATACCCATCTCGATGTTTCCATTTGAAGAAAAAGACACTCATCAGAAATATAGCACATAAAATAATAATTCTTTCCATATCACATCTCCTTTGAATTTTTACCCCATATTAACATTTAGGAAGAATTTAAAACCACAAAAATAAAGGAATCATTGTGATTAATAGTTTTTCTACAAAATAAAAAGCCCTTCTAACTAAAGTGTTAAAACGACATAATAATAAAACATACTCACTCATATAAAATCAGCAAATAAATATTCATTATAACGCCCTCCCTATCGCTCGTAGAGTTTACAGTGCAAAATATAGGCAGGTCTTCTGACTTAAGAATCATCATTTAAGTACGCCTTCCCTGTTTCCTAGTGGCACAATGTACTTAAATTCATCTAATACAGCTACGGGATAGTTCAGGAATTTCACCTGGTTCCCTTTTAATTGATCAAAATTAATAAATGATTTGTAATCAAATTTGATTAAACCTATATTTTATTATTAAATTATATTGTTCTTGTCTATATACTTCTGTTATACCATAACATTATTAACAAAAAAAATCAAATACTTAACATTTCAAAAGAACTTTCATACACGGATATAATTGCACTTCAAATTAATCCAATCTATGCTCTTGTTTTGAGTCAAGTTACACTTAGTTTTATTCTACCATTTCAACTAATCCAAATGTTAACTCTAGCTAAACGTAAGACTTAATGGGTATTTTAGTTAATAAACGCTCTGTACGATTGTTTGGTGTTCTAATATTTATATCTATAATAGTATTAAATGTAGTACTTTTATACCTAACATTTACAGGTAAGGCTTATATAGATGTATTTTTCTTTAACTTTTTACTGGGAAACAAGAGTTTTGATGTAATAAATTCAGTAATAGGTATTATATAAGCTTCCAACAATTTAACTTTTCTTTCTTATTATTAAGAATATCATTTTTAACCATTTTAAAAATAAGCTTTAATATTTTTAACATAATAGTAACTTTCATTTGGTTCAGATATTCTTATGAAAATTTTAAATAATAGGTTTTATATCTATTAATAATGGAATACTAAAAGTAGTTTACGTTTAGGAGTGATATATTTGAAACAAAAAGATTGCATAAATAATAATAAGGAATTAACTAAAAATAGTTTAAATGCATATGGTGTGAGAAAATATTAAAAACAACAAAAAGTGTTAAAAATTTTAATAAAATGAATTTAAAAGTGATTAATTCTTTAATATAATCATATTTGTTAGAGAGTGATTATATGAAATCAAAAGAAGTTTTAGAGTTATTACAAATAACAAGACCTAAATTAACTAAATATGTCAAAGAGAAAATAATAAAAGTAAATAGAAATTCAATATGATAATATAGATTATAATGATATTTATAATCTATTGAAAGATGAGCAATTTGGAATATCTGTAACTGGTGCTTCGGAACAATTAGGAATAACTGAATACAGAGTGAATAAAATGATTGAGAATAATTTATTTAAAGTTATTTATGAAAGAATTAATCGAAATTATGGGGAAAAAATATATTGCAAATTTTTAAGATATGATGATGTCTATAATTACTATTTAGAAAGAGAGGTGAAGACAAATGATAGTTCAAAGAGTTGAAAAACATATTATAAAACCCAATAATGAATATTATAAAATATTAGATGAATTTTGTTTTATGAGTAAGAATTTATATAACTATGCTAATTATCAAACTAGACAATGTTTTATAATATGTTCAAAGTTGACAGAAGAAAAACCATTAAATGATAATGAAATAACCTTTTTAAATAAACTAAATTTAAAAGTAGCTGAATATAATAATAAACGTATTGAAAAATACAATGAAGATTTAAAGCAAGGTAAAGAGATTAAAGAACCTAAATTATTAAAATATTTTGGAATTGATAATAAATTTATAAGATATAATTTCAATGATTATTTATGTAAGGGTTATGATTATTCTAATATGCCAGTTGCAGGAGCAAGCCAACAATGTTTAAAACTATTAGAAAAGAACTGGAAATCATTTTTTGAGAGCATTAAAGACTGGTCTAGGCATAAGGAAAAATATACTGGTAAACCTAAATTGCCAAAATACTTAAATAAGAATGGTAGAAATATGTTAACTCTTACTAACATACAAGCAAAACTTAAAGATGGAATTATTAATTTTCCAAAATCATTTAATGGATTTACTTTAAAAACCAATACTGATAATTTACAACAAGTAAGAATGTTGCCTAGAAATAAACATATTGTTATTGAGGTTATTTATAACTATGAAGCTAAAGATAAACTACAAGATAACGGCAAATATATATCTATTGATATAGGGTTGGATAACTTGGCAACTATAACGAATAATTGTAATATAACACCAATAACAATTAGTGGTAAGAAATTAAAATCTATTAATAAATACTATAATAAACAGATTAGTTATCGTAGAGAAATAGCTAAGAGAATGAATAGTTTAGATTATACGAACGGAATGAATAGATTAACAATCAAAAGAAATAATATGATTACTGATTTATTACACAAAGCAAGTAAAAGCGTAATAGAATATGCTTTAA
>Ga0183100_1001201_pt1 | contig 13928 bp, 9 predicted proteins | sample Biomet2_FD_127789 | JGI IMG/M metagenome (GOLD analysis project Ga0183100, IMG submission 127789) | Microbial communities from bioreactor (seeded with anoxic lake sediment) at LBNL, California, USA - Biofuel metagenome 2 | ecosystem: Engineered > Bioreactor > Anaerobic > Unclassified ...
ATCGCTCGACTTGCATGTGTTAAGCACGCCGCCAGCGTTCGTCCTGAGCCAGGATCAAACTCTCAATAAAAAGTTTAATCTTAGCTTACTCAAATAAAGAATTGCTGGTTTACTTAAATGTATTTATTATATTCTGTTCAATTTTCAAAGATCTTCACTGTCTCTCGACTGCTTTATTATGATAACATCCTTAACCATCATTGTCAACATTTAATTTTATACATTTCTTAAATATTTTTAGGTTAATTCAATTCACGTTGTTGTTCATTTCTCGTGACAACGAATATTATATTATCATGTTTTTTATTATCAATTCATATAATAATATTAATATAAGCTAATTATTCTAACATTCCTCTTATTTTCTTATAATTACTATATATTACACCAACTGATACACGTGGTAGCGTTAGTACATGAAAACATGCAATTTACCAAAAAATCTCTAAACTAAAACCACCACTCTTTACTCTTATACTGATTTATCTTACTATTAATATAGTAGTGTTTTATATATAAATTCAAATTAATACGGTTTATATTTATAAAATCTATCCTTATCAAAACACTTTACAAATTAATATAACTAAAATTTTTCAGAACCTAATATCTTATAATATTACTAAAAACTAATAAATACATTTTGTTTTTATTAATGAATTTTATCAGTCATATAATTTTAATTTAGGGAGATTTAATAATGAATAAGAAAATATTATATCTATTACTATCACTTACTATGCTTTCTTTTGTTGGATGTAGCAATACAGCTACTTCATCTACAGATCCTAAATCTAGTGCGCCTTCCACAACGTCAATACAAGTTGCTAATGCCATAGTAACTGCATCATCTCCATTTACTCTAACTGATACCTCCTCATACTTTTGTCCATTTGTCTTTAATGGAACTGATTTAATATTTTCTAATCCAGATGAAAATAATCGAATTTCAACAATTCCAGATCCTTTACCAGCAGATATTCTCCAAAGCAAAAATGTTACTGATTTTGTAGATTACTCTGCTGATAATATCGCTTTAATTGATAAAACCATTTATTTTGCTGATGGTTCAAATAACAATGCTTTATGTTCCTTTGATATTATTAATAAAGCCTATACCAAACTAAATGCTCATTCAATACATAATTTAATAACTGTTAATAATGACTTATTTTATATGAATAAAAATGATAACAATAAGATTTACAAATATGACACTACAACTTCAAAAGCTATGTTAATATCAACCGATAATGTTGAATCTTTTATAATCAATGGTGATTTTATTATATATCAGAATTTAAGCGATAACTCAAAACTATATTCAATTAAAACAGATGCTACTAGTAGACAAAAACTTACTGATTATACCGCAAATAGTTTTGTAGTATTTGATGGACAATTACTTTTCTTTAATTCTTCTGACAACAATAACTTGTATTCAATAGATCCTTCTACTTTAGATTCTAAAAGACTTTATATAATGAATGGATTTCAATTAAAAGTCATAGATAAATCTTTATATTTTATTAATGGAGATGATTCAAATAACTTATATTCATTATCAGTAGATCTTAAAAATTCAACTGTAACATACAAACCAGAAATATCCCAAGGAATAAATGAATATTATTTAACCTCTACTGGTATTTTTTATAGTCCAAGCATCAATGTGAACAATATTTACTTTAAGAAGTTTTCTACTCAAAGTTAGCAAAATGAAAAGGATGGTTGAATTATTTTCAGCCATCCTTTTACTATATAGATTCTAAACTAGTATCATATATTGTTCTTAACATTAACTTTTGGTCAATTGCTAAAAACAAAGAATAGATACATATGAATAAACTTTTTAGATTATATATAATAACCATTACCTAAAGTTAACATATCCCTACAGTTATAACTCTTTTACTATATCTTTAAATTTATTTCCTCTTACCATAAAATTAGGATACATATCAAATGATGCACAAGCTGGCGACAATGTAATAATATCTCCTACCTTAGCTATCTCTTTAGCCATATTTACAGCCTCCTCTAATGATTCAGCCATTTTTATGTTAGTCTTAATTCCCCGTTCTTGTTCTAACTTATCAAAAACATCCTTTATCTTATCTTTTGTTGCACCCATAAGAATTAATTCTTTTATATAAGGATAACCTTCATAAGCTAATGGTTCAAAAGGTATATTTTTATCATATCCGCCTGCAATCACTATTACTTTTTCATCAAATGCTTTAAGTCCAGCTAAAGTTCTTGTTGGACTTGAAGCTATTGAATCATTATAGTATTTAACTCCATCTATTTCCCTCACAAGTTCGCATCTATGTTCAACACCTGTGAAAGTTTCTGCAACTTTCTTCATAGTTTCTACAGAAATATCATCTTTAGTAGCTATAAATGCAGCAAGATAATTTTCAACATTATGCATACCTTTAATTACTATATCGTCTTTTTTGCATACTTCCTTTCCTTCAACATAAAGCACTCCATCTTTATAATATGCTCCATCTATTATTTCTCTCTTAGAACTGAATTCTTTTACAATTCCTTTTGCCTTTTTTTCAAATTGATGAGTGATCTCATTTTCTCTATTTACTACCAAAATCCCATTTGAATTTTGATATAAAAAAATATTTTTCTTAGCATCTATATATTCTTGCATATCCTTATGCATATCTAAATGATTAGGTGCTAAATTTGTGCATATAGCAACATCTATTTCTTCAGTCATAGTCATAAGTTGAAAACTAGATAACTCTAATACAACTCTGTCATCTTCATTTATATTTTCTATTTGTGAAAATAATGGAGTTCCTATATTTCCTCCAACCCAGGTTTTATATCCTTGTTCTTCTAACAGTTTAGAAATAATTGTTGTAGTTGTTGTCTTCCCATCACTACCTGTTATCCCATATATTTTTCCCTTAGTATATCTTACAAATTCCTGCATTTCAGAAGTAATATATGCGCCTTCTTTTTTTACCTTAACTAATGATTCACTATCAATTCTCATAGAAGGTGTCTTAAACACCACATCAAATCCATTAAGATTATCTAAATACCTTTCTCCAAGTTCTAGTTTAACATCTTTATCATTAAAATCAGTTGCCACTTCACCAAGTTCTTCTTTAGTCTTCTTATCAAATGCTGTTACTATAGCACCTAAATCTAGTAAAAAATTAATTAAAGGAATATTACTTACTCCAATTCCAACAACTGCAACCTTCTTTCCTAATATGAACCTCTTAAAATCTCTAAAATCTTTTCTCATTTCCATCCTCCATATTAAAATTATTATATTTATAGAAATATTCTATTTTGGCTTATCTTTAATTATATCACTATAAAAACCTTCATTCCATAATAACACTTCATTGTCTATTATATCCTCTTTTATTGCTGATATTTTCCAATGATTTTATGGTATAATTTAAGCAATCTAATTAGTTAAGGAAGGTATTAAAAATGAATAAAAGATTGACTTTTTTGGATATAGCTAAAGGAATATCCATAATGCTTGTTGTTTTAGGACATATTGTTTGTAATGAAGATAATATTATAAGAACTTGGCTATATTCTTTCCACATGCCACTATTTTTTATAATATCAGGATGTTTATTAAATTTGACTAATAGCAAAAGTACATTAAGAGAATTTGTTGTAAAAAAGATTCTCAGTTTATTATTGCCCTATTTATCGTTTGCAATTATTAATTATTTATTTTTAATGATTGTTGCATGGAAGGGAAATTATTTAACACTTCAACTTGCTATTGATCATATTGTTTATATCTTTAAACTATGTGGACGCTCTGCAATATGGTTTCTTCCATGTATTTTTATTTCTGAAGTATTATTTAAATTAATTAATGAAAATATTTCTAACTTTATAATTAAAATAACAATCATCATTGTAATATTCATTATCCCATTTTTCATAAAAGCTGAACCTGATACTTTATTATTAGCATTATTAAGAAGTTGTACAGCCATAGGATTTATTACAATAGGTAATTATTTATTTAATATAATTACCAAAATAAATCTATCTAACTTACAAGTTATATTTATATTTTTAATAAATATATTTCTAACATATGTTAACGGCGCTGTTGATTTGTTTGAATTAAAATTTAATAATCCTGTTTACTATACTATAAATAGTATTATAGGTTCATTAGCTATTATCTTTCTTAGCAAGAAGCTAAATCAAAATAAAGTTTTAGAATATTACGGAAAAAACTCTCTTATAGTTATGGGAACTCATATTATGTTAATAAGTGTATACACAGTTACTTTAGCAGAAATATTCAATTCATATATTCCAACTCTCTATAGTTATACATATCCCACAATTACACTTATAATGGTTATAGCACTTGAATATGGTGTTATATATTTTTTCAATACACATCTTGGTTTTTTACTAGGAAAATCTATAAAGAAACAAACATATATAAATTTAGGTGTTTAAATAAAGTTTTCTATAAACTTAAATATTTTAACAGCCTACTGATAAATCATCAGTAGGCTGTATTTTTTATCTTTTATTAAAACTCTAAACTCTTTTGAATATAACTGTCTAATTCACTTATCTTAATTCTTTCCTGTTCCATAGTATCTCTATTTCTAATAGTAACGGCTTCATCTTCTAATGTATCAAAATCAATTGTTATACAATAAGGAGTTCCTATTTCATCTTGTCTTCTATATCTCTTTCCTATACTTCCTGTCTCATCAAAATCAAGATTGAACTTCTTGCTTAATTCTGCATAAACATCTAAAGCTTTTTCTGAAAGCTTTTTAGAAAGAGGTAAGATAGCTGCTTTAAATGGAGCTAATGCTGGATGTAAGTGCATTACCGTTCTAACATCGCCACCTTCTAGTTCTTCTTCATCATAAGCTTCAATCAAGAATGCTAAAGCAACTCTATCAGCACCTAATGATGGTTCTATAACATATGGTATATACTTCTCATTAGTTGTTTGATCTAAGTAACTTAAATCTTGACCCGAATGTTCTTGGTGCTTAGTTAAATCATAATCGGTTCTATCTGCTATACCCCAAAGTTCACCCCATCCAAATGGGAATAAGTATTCTATATCAGAAGTTGCATTTGAATAGAATGATAATTCTTCTTCGCCATGATCTCTCATTCTTAAGTTTTCTGGTTTTACACTTAAGTTAAGTAAGAAATTCCAGCAATAATCTTTCCAATACTTATGCCATTCTAAATCAGTTCCCGGCTTACAGAAAAATTCTAATTCCATTTGTTCAAATTCTCTTGTTCTAAATGTAAAGTTACCAGGAGTGATTTCATTTCTAAAAGATTTACCTACTTGAGCTATACCAAATGGTACTTTCTTTCTTGAAGTTCTTTGTACTGCCTTAAAGTTTACAAATATACCTTGTGCTGTTTCAGGTCTCAAATAAACTTCTGACTTAGCATCCTCAGTAACACCTTGGAATGTCTTAAACATAAGATTAAACTTTCTTATATCTGTATAATTCATCTTTCCGCATTTAGGACAAACTATATTGTTGCTTTCAACATATTCTTTTAATTGTTCATTAGTCCACCCATCAGCGCTCGCTACTTCTGCACCGTTTTCTGTCATGTGATCTTCAACTATCTTATCTGCTCTAAATCTTGCTTTACATTCTTTGCAATCCATTAACGGATCTGAAAATCCGCCTATGTGTCCTGATGCAACCCAAACTTCTCTATTCATTAAAATTGCAGAATCTAATCCTACATTATAAGGACTTTCTTGAACAAATCTTTTCCACCATGCTTTTTTAACATTATTTTTAAATTCCACTCCTAAAGGACCGTAATCCCATGAATTAGCTAATCCACCATATATGTCTGAACCTGGGAATACGAATCCCCTATTTTTGCAAAGCGCTACAATCTTATCCATTGTTTTTTCTACTGCCATTATTTATCCCTCCAAATATATTTTATTAAGTGCCCCATTTAAATGATTTTATTTCCATAGCTAACCTCTATACGTTATTTATGTTATTATAAAAATCTTTACATTTTTATAAATAAAATAAAAAGGCTATAAGCACAAAGGGACGAAATTATAATTCCGCGGTTCCACCCTTCTTGGCTTAAGCCCATCTTTCAATGTTACACTCAAAAGTTCCATTCATCTAAAATCAATAATAGCTCTCACCAAAATGCCATCTCTCTTAAATTGATTTATAAATTACTCTTCTTTTTCAACATGTATATTCAATTCATAATTTAATTTTAACAAAATACCTTTATATGTCAAGATTAAAATATCTTCTTAAAAAAGTATAAAAAAAATGGCTCCGCGAAGAGGACTCGAACCTCCAACCTATCGGTTAACAGCCGAGTGCTCCACCATTGAGCTATCGCGGAACGTCATTACTTAATCTATTATATCAGCTTTTTGAAATTATGCAACCCTATTTTTATATAAAACTAAAAATAATATAACATATTAATTCCATTAGTTTTATTTTCAAAGAACTGCTTTAAATTTTCTGTGTGCTAAACTTCTAGATACAAACCATAGACCTTCAATAATAAATATAAAGTAAACCACTCCACACTAAAGTATAGAGAATTTCCATAGTTTGACTTCACTACCTATGAGCGATTTTACCTGAAGGCGACTGAAATACAGACTACTGAAAGTAGGTATATTTAACCAGCGAAGCATAGTTCATTCAGAGTGTTAAAGCTCTTTTATAGAAAATAAAAAAGCTATAGCAAAAATTCAATTTCATATGCTATAACTTATAATATTATTTATATTAAAAAAGTATAAAAAAAATGGCTCCGCGAAGAGGACTCGAACCTCCAACCTATCGGTTAACAGCCGAGTGCTCCACCATTGAGCTATCGCGGAACGTCATTACTTAATCTATTATATCAGCTTTCTGAAATTATGCAACCCCATTTTTATATAAAACATAAAATAATATGAAATTTTAATTCATTTGGTTTTCTTTTGATTTTATTTTCAAAGAACTTCTTTGAATTACCTTCATTTTAAGCTTGTATATATAATATAGAGTTCTTCAATAACAAATATAAAATAAAAAAGCTATAGCAAACAACCAATTTTTATATGCTATAACCTATAATCTTATTATATTAAAAAAGTATAAAAAAATGGCTCCGCGAAGAGGACTCGAACCTCCAACCTATCGGTTAACAGCCGAGTGCTCCACCATTGAGCTATCGCGGAACGTCATTACTTAATCTATTATATCAGCTTTTCTAAATTATGCAAGCTTTTTTTAATTATTTAAACTTAATTTATTTTTTATGTTAGTTATATATCAACATCTTGGTTATTAACTAAAAATATACATATAAGGATCATTTTTTATACAGATAATTTGTTAAACATATTGCACCTAAAGAGGATTTATATATTGTTTTATACAAACATATATAAATCCTCTTTAGCGCTACATTATTTAGATTACTAATTTAATATAGAACTTCAAATTTACAATTACTATATATTAATAAAAGCTTATACTATTTTTGCGGTCTCATTGTTGGGAATAGTATAACATCTCTAATTGATGCTGAATCAGTTAAAAACATTATAAGTCTATCTATACCCATACCCATTCCACCCGTTGGTGGCATACCTGTTTCAAGAGCACTCATGAATTGTTCATCTAGCATGTATGCTTCGTCATCACCAAGTTCTCTTTCATTAGCTTGTTGCTCAAATCTTTGTCTTTGAACTATTGGATCATTTAATTCTGAGTATGCATTACAAAGCTCTCTACCAAATACAAATCCTTCAAATCTTTCAGTAAATTCTGGATTTCCTCTTTTCTTCTTTGTAAGAGGTGAAATTTCAACTGGATAATCCATTACAAATGTAGGTTGAATCATATTTGCTTCACCAAATTCTTCATATAAAGCATTTAATACGTCTCCCTTTGTTACTGTATCTAAAGGTTTTGCAAATTCTAAGTGCTTTTCTTTAGCTATAGCTTGAGCTTCTTCGGCAGATTTAATTTCATTAAAGTCTACTCCTGCATATTCCTTTACAGCATCAACCATAGTTATTCTTCTCCACGGTGGCATAAAGTCTATTTCAGTACCTTGATAATTAACCTTAGTAGTTCCATTTACCTTTTCACAAATATATGCAACCATATTTTCTGTAATTTCCATCATATCGTTATAATCAGAATATGACTCATATAATTCAATAGATGTAAATTCCGGATTATGTCTAACTGACATTCCTTCATTTCTGAAATTTCTTCCTACTTCATATACTTTTTCAAATCCAGCAACTATTAACCTCTTAAGATACAACTCTGGCGCAATTCTTAAATACATATCCATATCTAAAGTATTGTGATGAGTAGTAAATGGTTTTGCTGCTGCTCCACCTGCTATTGCTCCAAGTATTGGAGTTTCTACTTCTATGAACCCCTTAGTATCTAAAAATTCTCTCATTGCTGAAATAATTTTGCTTCTCTTAATAAAAGTATCTTTTACTTCTGAATTTGTAATTATATCAACTTCTCTTTGTCTATATCTTAAATCAGGATCCTTTAATCCATGCCATTTTTCTGGAAGTGGCTTCAAAGATTTACAATTTAATTCAAAAGTATTTACATTTATTGATACTTCACCTGTTTTTGTTGTAAACACTTCACCACTTGCTGCAACCCAATCACCTATATCAAGTGTTTTATACTGCTTTAGGTTTTCTTCGCCTACTTTATCAATTTTCAAGAATAATTGTATCTTTCCATCTTTATCATATATATCTGAGAATACAACCTTACCTTGACCTCTTTTAGACATTAGTCTTCCTGCAACTGTTACTTCTTTACCTTCTACTGTATCATAATTTGCCTTAACCTCTTCTGATGTATGTGTTCTATTTACTTTATAAACATCAAAAGGATCCTTTCCGGCGTTTTGTAGTTCTGCTAGTTTATCTCTTCTTAAACCTTCTTGTTCATTATATTGAGACTCTAACTCCTGTATGCTCATCTCTTCTGTTGACATATTGTACCTCCAATTAACTTCTACTTATTCCTAGTATCTCAAATTTATTTACTCCATCTGGAATTATTACTTCTACTATGTCACCAACTCTTTTACCCACCAAAGCACTTCCAACTGGTGATTCATTTGATATTTTAAATTCCATAGGATCTGCTTCCGCTGAACCCACTATTGAATATTCTACTTCTTCATCAAATTCATAATCTTTAACTTTAACCTTTGCTCCAACTGAAACAATATCATTTGGGATTTCTGATTCATCAACAACAACTGCACTTTTCAACATATTTTCTAATTGAAGTATTCTTCCTTCTGTAAATGCTTGGTCATTCTTAGCTTCATCATATTCAGAGTTTTCACTTAAATCTCCATATCCTAATGCAACTTTTATCTTTTCAGTTATTTCTTTTCTTTTTACTGTCTTTAAATATTCAAGTTCACTTTCTAATTTTTTAACACCTTCATAAGTCATTAAATATTGTTTTGTTTGGCTCATATATTTTACTCCCCTTTAAAACCTTCTATATTTATTTAATTAATAAGTATGCTCGTTGACTTTTATTTTTAATTAATTATTATGGAAATAAACTTAGATAAACTCTGTTGTTATTGTATATCTTAAACAGCGTAAATAAAATTATTTTTTTTAAATAGTCTAAAATCAGCTTTTAACCTTGAAATCAGTTAACTAATTATAAATCAGCATATTTCATATGTCAATAAATCCTGCCTTAAAGCAATTTATGCCATTATGCTTCAATTTTCTAAATATTAATAATATGCTTTAAATCATTATATTATTCTAACTATACTTTATTTATCTAAATTTTATTTTATTCCATAAATAGCATCCGTAACATTCCAGCTTCTTTAAGCGGGAGTAATGGCTGCACGTTCCTGGATATTGTAACCCTTGAAGTCATAAGTTCTTCTAAACTTCAGGTGCAGAAAATTGTATTCCTATTAAGAAAATCCAACCTGAAACTAAGAATTACTTTATAATTCCTCTTTATATTTTGCTAAAATCTCAATTACTCTTTTACTATCATCTAAAATATTAATTTGATTTCTAATATCTGTGCATCTTGGAAGTCCTTTAATATACCACGATCCATGTTTTCTCATTTCTCTAATAGCTTTGAATTCTCCATCATATTTAATTGCTAATTCATAATGCCTAAGGCACATTTCAACTTTTTCTCTGCTTGAAATTTCTTGAATAGGTTCACCTTTTAATGCGCTGATCACTTGTCTAAATATCCAAGGATTCCCTTGACTTCCTCTAGCAATCATTATTCCATCACAATTAGTTAATTTTTTCATTTTAAGAGCGTCTTCTGGTGAAAATACATCTCCATTGCCTATTACAGGAACAGAAACACTATCTTTAATTTTCTTTATTATGTCCCAATCTGCAACACCTTGATACATCTGTTTTCTTGTTCGTCCATGAATAGTAATTGCATCCACTCCTGCTTGTTCCATTCCCTTTGCAAATTCTACTGCATTAATATTATTCTCATCAAATCCTTTTCTGAATTTAACAGTAACAGGCTTTTTAGAAACCTTTTTTATAGCCTTTACAATTTCATATGCAAGGTCTGGCTCCTTCATTAAAGCAGAACCTTCTCCATTTTTAACTATCTTAGGAGCTGGACAACCCATATTTATATCAATAATGCAAATATCATCTCTATTATTTAAATGTTCCTCACAGATATTTGCCATTATATCTGGTTCTCTACCAAAAATTTGAGCTGCAACTGGTCTTTCTTCATCTGCTATTCTAAGTAAGGCTTGTGTATTCTCACTTCCATAATATAAAGCTTTAGCGCTAACCATTTCAGTATAAACTAACCCACATCCCATTTCTTTACATAGTCCTCTAAAAGATATATCTGTCACCCCTGCCATAGGTGCTAAAAATATATTATTCTCAAAGGTTAAATTTCCTATTTTCATTTAGAATGTACTCCTTACTTTTTGTATACTATCCACAAACTTTTTCATCTTTTAATTATTTAAAATTTCCCATTTCTCTATTTTTTTCATACAATATATTTAATCCTTCTAAGGTTAAATCAGAATTAACCTTATCTATAACGTTAGTTTCTTTATCTATTAAATTAGCTAATCCACCTGTTGCTACTACAAAAGGTTCTTCTTTATACTTAGACTCTTTCATTTCTTGTTTCATCTTTTTAACTATATATTCAACCTGCCCAATATACCCAAATAAAATACCCGCTTGCATGCTTGATATTGTATTTTTGCAAATCATATTTTTAGGCACTTCTAATTCTACTCTAGGAAGCTTAGCAGCTCTTTCAAATAAAGCATCTGCTGCAATTCTTATTCCTGGACATATGCATCCTCCAAGATAATCTCCATTTGCTCTTACTGCACAGAAAGTCGTAGCTGTACCAAAATCTATTATTATTACTGGCCTCTTATAGATTTCATATGCTGCAACAGCATTTACTATTCTGTCGGCTCCAACTTCTCTTGGATTATCATACTTTATATTTATTCCCGTTCTTATTCCTGGTCCAACTAATATAGGTTCATGACAAAAACATTTTCTTAACATATTTTCTAAAGAATGCATTATATTGGGAACAACAGAAGAAACTATAACTCCAGTAATCTCCTTAGGATCAATGTCACTTGAGTTAAATAACTGCATAACTTGTATACCATACTCATCTGAAGTTTTATTTCCATCACTTGAAATACGCCAACTAGCTATATATTTTTGTCCATTATGTACTCCCAAAACAATATTGGTATTCCCTGCATCAACAAGTAAAATCATAGAAAGCACCACCTTAATATAGTTAAATTAAAAGCAGCCCAAAGAGCTGCCTTAACTTAGAAATTTACTTAAAAATAACAATATAATTTTAACAATTCTAATTCATTTGTCAAGTGTTTAAATATTATTTTAAAATAATACTATTATTTGCCTATGATTTATATGGTTATAATTATATTTTATCTACATATATTTTAGAATAATTCTGCTATTTTATTATATTAATTTTTGTAATTTACTGAAATTTAGGATTTAATTTTAGAATAATCCTATTATCTCTCCACCCTTTAACACATTCATCTTATTTGCAGCTGGAACCTTTGGAAGCCCTGGCATAGTCATTATATCTCCTGTTTGAACGACTACAAATCCTGCACCATTAGACACTCTAACTTCCTTAACTGTAATATCAAATCCTTCTGGTCTAGCTAAAAGACTAGGATTATCTGATAAAGAATATTGTGTTTTTGCCATACATATAGGTAGCTTATCTAAGCTAAACTTTTCTAATTCAGCAATTTGTTTTTTAGCTGCTGGAGTATAATTAACTTTGTCAGCCCCATAAATTTCTTTAGCTATCATCAATACCTTTTCTTCAATAGTAGCTTTTTCATCATAGATTGGTGCAAAATCTGAATTGTTAATATCTAAAATATCTAATACAATATTTCCAAGTTCAATTCCACCGTCTCCACCTTTAGCCCATACATCTGATAATGCTACTTTAATTCCCATCTTGTCGCAGAAATCCTTGATGAATTGTACTTCATCATCACTATCTGTAACAAACTTATTTATAGCAACAACAGGTGTAACATTAAACTTCTTGATGTTTTCAATTTGCTTTTCTAAGTTAGCTATTCCCTTTGCTAACGCTTCAACATTTGGGATGTTTAACTCATTCTTATTTACTCCACCATGATGTTTTAATGCTCTTATTGTAGCAACCAGAACAACACATTCAGGTTTTAGATTTCCATATCTACATTTAATATCAAAAAACTTTTCAGCACCTAAATCAGCACCAAATCCTGCTTCTGTTATTGCTATATCTCCAAGTTTTAATGCAAGTTTAGTTGCCATTATAGAATTACATCCATGAGCAATATTAGCAAATGGTCCTCCATGTATTAGTGCTGGAGTATTTTCTAAGGTTTGAACTAAGTTTGGTTTAATAGCATCCTTCATTAATAATGCCATAGCCCCTTGAACTTCTAATTCTTTAGCGTAAACTGGATTTCCATCTAAGTTATAAGCAACTACAATATTTCCCATTCTTTCTTTTAAATCTTCTAAATCACTTGCCAAACATAGTATAGCCATTACTTCAGATGCAACAGTTATATTAAATCCATCTTCTCTAACGAATCCATTAACTTTTCCACCCATTCCAACAACGATATGTCTTAATGATCTATCATTCATATCTATAACTCTTTTAAAAACTATTCTTCTAGAATCAACTTTTAAACTATTTCCTTGATGTATATGATTATCTATTGCTGCTGATAATAGATTATTAGCTGCTGTAATGGCATGCATATCACCAGTAAAATGAAGATTAATATCTTCCATTGGAACTACTTGAGCATATCCACCACCTGCTGCTCCACCTTTAATTCCAAAAACAGGTCCTAGCGATGGTTCTCTCAATGCTATTACTGCTTTTTTTCCAAGTTTATTCAGCGCTTGACCAAGTCCTACAGTAACTGTTGACTTTCCTTCTCCAGCTGGAGTTGGATTTATAGCTGTTACTAACACTAGCTTCCCATCTTTATTGTCTTTAACTTTATCATATACATCTAAAGATATCTTACACTTATATTTTCCATAGTATTCAATATCATCTTCACAAAGACCTAATTTTTCGGCCACATTTTTTATTGGTTCCATTTTTGCTTCTTGTGCAATTTGAATATCACTTTTCATTTAAATATTCCTCCTAATTAACCCAAAATCAATTTACCGTATTTATAGTATATTATATCATTTCAGTTTATGTAATAAAAGTTTTTTCGAATAATTAATATAAATTCCATTAAAATATTCGTATTATTCCTATTAAATATAA
>Ga0183100_1001202_pt1 | contig 13917 bp, 18 predicted proteins | sample Biomet2_FD_127789 | JGI IMG/M metagenome (GOLD analysis project Ga0183100, IMG submission 127789) | Microbial communities from bioreactor (seeded with anoxic lake sediment) at LBNL, California, USA - Biofuel metagenome 2 | ecosystem: Engineered > Bioreactor > Anaerobic > Unclassified ...
TGATAGTTCAGATTCAGCTTCACCTTGGGGTACTTGGGCGTATACTGCGACACACCCCAGTATAGCCCATTACGCCGGTAGCAGTCCGCATAGGCTTCCGCGCTTGGCCAACTATCCCACAGCTTAAATTGCGATTCGGTCACAATCACGTCGCAGCGCCGCAGGTCTGCCTTAATGGGCTTCCCGTCCGCGTCTTTATACACCGTGTCCACCCAGTAACTGCCGCCGTTTACTTCTTCGCAAAACTGGTGGATGGGGAAGGTGCATAACATCCCCTTGAGGAAAGACTGGCGCACACAAAACTGCGCCGGTATATAATCAAGCCCAAGTTCCTTTGCCCACTTCTCGGCCTGCTCGGGCGTTATCAGGCCCATCCCATCCGTGCGGTTCATCCCTACCGATACTTCGCGCTCGTCAATCAGGTCATCCAGCGCCCAGTCGGTTTCCGTGTCAAAGTTCGCGCGGAAGGTGGCTATATTGGCATAGTCCGGCACCACCACAAAACGTGGCTCCGATACTACAAACGTGGCAGACCCAGCCAGTCCAAAATAAGCGTTGAACTTGCTATGGGCCATATGTTTACTCATGTCGCGCCCATTGTTGATGCGGTCGCGCACGAGGTCACGTATATCAGCCGGACAAAAAATCACGCGCGACACACGCGCCTGTCCGGCAGAGCAGCTCAGGCGCACATACTTTACCCCATTGATGGTAAATCCGTTGGCCTGTACATGCTCATAGTGGGCCGGATGGTCAAATGTCACCTCCACGTAGTCCGGCACAAACAGGGTGCGGTTGATGCGCCCCTCCAGTACATGCAGGCGTTCCAGTGCGGCGGTTTCGTGCGGTTTGCGTTGCAGCATCTTCCACAGGCGTTTCTTTTCGGCAAACAAGCGTTCTAACCTCGTGGGGTTGATGGTGCGGTTGCGCACGGCGCGTATAGTACGCAGGAATTGATTGTCTGCCAGCGTCACAATCTCGCGCAGCTCGCGCGCTTCGTCAAAGGCGGTGGTAATGTCGTACCCGCACGCCTTGAGCCGGTTGGATGTGAAGTGGTACACCAGCAGTTGTCGCTTCACCAGCAGGGCCTCCTTTCACAAAATTGGGGGCGGGGCCTCCCGCCCCCTGCGCAGTCCCTATTCCGTCGCCTTGCGGTTGTAGACGGTGCGCAGTTTGAACAAAACGGTCGCAGTCGGGGCGATGGCCTTCGTGATCTCCTCGCTGTCCTTGTAGGCCATCGGGGCCTCGTCCAGCGTGCCCTTACACACCGTTGTGGAGTAAATGCCGTTCTCTTGCATCGTGGCGGAAAATTCCTCCATGCTCAGGGTGCGCTTGGCAGCGGCACGGCTCATCGCGCGGCCAGCTCCATGCGGCGCGGAGTAGTTCCACTCGGGGTTGCCTTTGCCAAGGCACACCAACGTACCGTCGCGCATGTTCAGGGGAACGAGCAGCCGCTCGCCAATCTTTGCCGATACAGCGCCCTTACGAATGATGCCATCCTCCACGTAATTGTGTACGGTGTCGATGGCATTGGCGGGGCAGTACCACGGCTCATACTTGGGCGACCTCTCGAAAAGCACGTTGCTCATCGCGTCCACGATGGTCAGCAGCATCAGCAGGCGGTTGCAACGCGCCCATTCCTGACATAGCAACATGTCATGCAGGTAGTCCTCAGCATCTTGACCCACCAGCGATGCAGTATCAATGTCGATTTCCCGCAGCTTGGTCTTTGCCTCGGTCATGTACTGGTCTATCACGCAACCCTGCGTGGGCACAGATACTTGTTCAGGTGCTTGATGATACAGTGCGCAGCAATTATCAACCATCTGTGTGTGCGCTGCAATCGCCGCCTCTTTCGCCCCTTCCATCAGGCGGCGCTTCGCGCTCTCGTAGGCTACCTTCTGGTAGTAGGCACACACCTGCGTGCCAAGGTTGCGGCTGCCGGAATGGATGAGCAACCACGGTCGCCCACAGTCATCCTCTCCTACCTCGATAAAATGATTGCCGCCGCCCAGTGTGCCTTCAGAGTGCTCAAGGCGCTCAACATTCACGAGGTTGTTGTAACAGCGCAAGTTGCTTACGCAGCTAAAAGCGTGGTGAGTTAGCCAACCCCCATCATCCATCACAAACATGATGGTGATGTCACAGAGCTGCTGAAAGTGTGTGGGGTCGCGCTTTGGGTCATGCACATTCATGCCGGTAGGCACCCACTTGGTAATCATCGCGTCCAGCGTTTTGAAGAACAACTGCTGGTCACTGCGGTAGATTGCCGCCAGCCGCTCGGGAAAGGGATACCCCAGCACGCCGCAGCCGATGTCCACTCCAATCACCGCAGGGATGATCTCCTTGCCGTCCGTCGTTGCTGTAAAGCCAATCATCGCTCCCTTGCCCTCATGCGCGTCCGGCATCATACACACCTGAGCATTGCGGAAAGCCGGTAATGCGGCGAGTTGTTGGAGATGCTCGACCGCCGCAGGCTCCAAATTCTTCGCGTAGTTGTACACGTCATGTGCCATATAGTCGCCTCTTTCTGTGTTAGTGTCATACAAAAATGGGTATGCGTGGCCCATACAATTCGTCGCCCATATGGGCCGCGCATTACTGTCGCTTATCGCTGGCCGCCCTTTTGGGCCGCATCAAGCCGACGCTGCGCCAGCGCCGTCTCGTAGGCCAGCCTGTCGCGCTGACGTTTGAGCAACTTGGCCATGAAGTATTTCTGCCCGCGCGGCGTGACCTGCGTCTGGAGATAGGGAACGACCACCTTGTCCGACCCCTTCTTGTACACCTTCTCCGCAGTCGCCAACACGCCCAGCGTCAAAGCGCGGGCCGTGGGCAGGTTGCGGGGCGGCTGGGTGGTCAGGTAGCCCTGCCCGCGCATGTAGTCGAACAGTCGCAGCTCGCCCATGGGGATGTTGTTGCGGCACAGCAGCGTGGAAAACTCTTTGAACGTCAGGTTGGTCTTGCTCTCCATCACCGCATCGGCAAACTCCACTTTGGGCGCATCAGCCTCGATCTTCACCTGCGCCGCCGCTACGGCCAGTTCGGCCTGTTGGCGAGCCTGCCGCTCGGCCTTGAGTGTCTGCAAAGTCTGAATCATCACGTCGGGGTCGGCCAGCATGGCTTCGACCGCCTCGGGGGTCATGTACGCCCCGTGCTTGCGGATGCTGGGCAGGATGTCGTGCGTCACCCAGCGTTTGAACGCTTTGGCCTCCGGCTTGCGGGAACTGAGGACGAGGGAGTAGAGGCCAGCTTCGCTGATGATGGTCTTATTAGGGTTGCCGCGAATACCGTCGCTTAAAACTACGGTATTCTTTTCATCCGCGTCGAGGCGTTGGGTGGCATCACGAGGATTCTCAATCTCCAGCGTCTTGCACACATCGCCCGCCACGAACCACGGCTCGCCGTCGCGCATCACAACGCGCAGGATGCCAAAGGTGGGGTGGGTACACTTGGTCACAGAAACGTCGAACGTAGGAGTAGGATTGGTATTATCCGCGTCAAGGGCGGGCATGTCCATGTTGGTATCCATCATAGTCACTTAGGTTTCTCCTCTCAAATTTGGAAATGGACGGCCTGCTGGTCATACCCTAAACGCATTGCGCAGGCGGTTGATGTAGTATTCCTGTCCGCGCGGCGTGACAAGGGTTTGGATGCCAAGATGCGCTTCGCCATCAGTTGGCTGAAAGGGTTTTTCAATAATCTTGAGATAGCCCTGCTTGATGGCGGCAGCATAAGGCGCATTATACATCTGTGTGCCCACCTTCTTGTAGCACACATGCCCAATATCCCGCAGATATTGAAACATCTGGTTGCGCCCCATGGGAATACCAATACTGCTCACCAAATCGGCCAACACCTGTACACTCACGTCCTTGTTGCTGGCCATCAGTATGCCACCCAGCCGCACAATGGGCGCATCGGCATTAATCTTCTTCTGAGCAGCGCCCAACGCAGCTTCAGCTTCTTTACGCGCCTGCTGTTCAGTCTTAAACGCCTGCAACACCCCAATCATCACATCAGGGTCTGCGAGGATTTCCTCTACTTTAGCGGGCGTAGCGTACATACCATATTTGCGAATAGCGGGCAGCACCTCATCGAACACCCAACGCTCAAACTTCTCAGCCTCGGGCAGCTTGCTGCGGGCAACAAGGCGGTAGATATCCCCTTCAAAGATGTACAGCATGGCTTGTTTGCCACCATTTGTGAGGGTACTCCGTTTTACCGTATCCTTGCAGTGTGCCATAATGGCTTGGTTTGGACGTTCGTACCCCAACGCCTTGGCGACATCACTGCCGCAGAACAGCACCGTGCCGTTCTCAACGAGGGTGCGCACCTTGCCAAATCGCTCATTGGTGAAGATGCTGGGGGTCAGAGCAGCCGTGTCGGAAAAATCCTTGGCCATGTCAGGGCTAATGTCAACCGTGTTCATGGGAAACCTCCTAGTAAAATTTGGAAACCGGTACCGTTGTGCTAGTGTCACTTTTCCGAGGTATAGTTGGACACAAAAGCGACCATGCCTACCCTGTCTTTAGCCCCTGACCGTAAAGGAGAATTGCCGCAGCCAATCAGCATTCTGCTGGGCATTAACTCCCTGCTGGTCGCCAGCCTCCTGCCGGTTGTTTGCGGTGGGCACTCCCTGTTGCACAGCCAGATCGTCAGCCCCCAAGGCAAACAGGGTTGGCACGGATACTCGCATGGCCATCGCCATACAAAGCAAGATCAGCACCAGCAGCACAAACTCTTGTTTGATCTGCTTGCATGGATTGGGCATATTAATCACACTCCTCACTCCCTCTATTGCCACCGATGTATGCTTCTCCATCCCACACAGCAGGAGCCGCTGATTGTATGCCCTCGTCCACACTCATTACCTGCGCGTTCCACAATGCAAGGGCATCGGCTCTTTGCCGTAGTGGCGTAGTGGATAGGTTCGCAGGGCAGTGCTTGCTGCACTGGTTTTGGAATGCAGTAAGGCGCTCACCACCCCACAGTAATGTAAATAGTTCTTTTGGGGTTGCACCACATACAGGACAGGGCAAAGGCCTAGCTTCCAACACTGTAACAATCTGAGCGCTCACATCCCCGCACACTCACTATCACCCTCCATTTCCACAAGTTCCCCGGATGTATCCAGTCCTGAAGCGCGTGCTACAAGCAGGGCATCACGCAAATCTTCGGCCCTCTGAGCTTCGTGACGCTCATACTCCAGTTCCTTAATACGCAGTTGTAGTCCCACCTTCTCCTCAGCCAACCGCACATTCTCTTTCAGCACGTTACCAAGGTCGCACTGAAGGCTGTTATAGTCGCGGTGTTTCGTTTCCAGCGCATACTTAGCAGCGCACAGAGCCTGCGCTGTACGCGCCGCCTTTTGATTAAGGATGACAACGTATCGCAACAGGTTTACCAAAGTGCTGGGCATGGCAATCACCGCACCAGCTACGTCATAGGTCAACTTGCCCACCGGCTGACGTATTGCATGACCAGCAATATTACGCCCAAGAAAAATAGTGCCGTCCACTCCCATACTCAGTTCGCCGTCAAGGCTCACGAGGAGTTTGTGAATATCCTTCAACTTTTCAGTCGGCATATTTTCTCTGTTCCACGCGTCTACCGCATCAAATAGGGTTTCGTAACCATCCATAACGGCTTCAGGGGTCGGCGCAGGTTGCGCAGAGCAACTACAATGCAGTAACAGCCGCTGATTGTTCCGTCGCCCGATTGTATCGCAGTTCAACCCGTCTTGAGACACTTCCATCAGGGCCTGATTGCTGATTTGCATAAACACTTTGGGGCGACCACCACAATGGCAGCAATTCACCGCAAACAGCGCAGGCTTATCATTGGGGTTGTCCACGTTCATAAGTTTGATCTGCTCCACCTGCGGGTTCATGGGCTGGGCTTTATCAATATTCATTCACATTGCTCCTTTTACTTGGTCTGGTCAGTAGAGTTCGCCATCCCCGCTATTGCTGCTTGTGCCATTTCGTGCATACTGGGCATCTCATATGCCTGCTTGGTGGCATCAAAGGCGATGGCGAGCATTACATTGAAATCACACAGAGGCTTCTCAGGCGTACTATCCTTGGCAGCAATGTTGTTTGCTACCAGATCATCATGGGTGGTCATCTGTGCTATCCCTGTGCTCGCAGTCAATGTAGCAAAGGCAAGGAATGTACCGGCCATGCCCAGCAATTCACTACTACTCACCTCGGAAATATCAACCTTGAAATCGTCATTCTCGAAGATGACCTTGCAGGTACAGGGCGCATCTCCCTCTTGTCGTTTGGTGAAGGTAAATCCGTGTTGTTTTGGCTTCAGGAATTTTTTGAAAAAAACATTGCTTCCCATATCCGCTCCTCCTCATCATCCTCGTCGGGATAATCCATGCCAATGAGTTGGTCAGCCCCCATATCCCCCACCATTCCCAATACCTTGGTGTTGACAGCATAATGCTCCAGCGGCGTTTCATAGGATGCATACAACTCGTCCAATGCGGCTGATTCTTCCCGCATTTCTTGTATCTCTGCTTGTAGGATGGGGTCATCATCATTCAAGGTCGCCGCCACTCCATCCTCGCATTTTCCTAAATGAGTGTCAGGGCATGTTCCTTTGAAAATGCAGTTAGCACAGGTGGTACCAACGTAGATGTTGTAGAAACCTTCGAGATCACCAGTCTTTTCTTTCACGGTAATAACCCCTCTCTGCCTCGCTATTTGCGGGCCGCTGCTTGTGCAGCCTGTATGTGTGGTAGTGTCACACCCACAAGGGCAAAATAAAAGTCCACAGCCGTCTCGCTCATCGCAAGGCACCTGTGTGTAGGTTCGTGCTCTTTGACCACGATAGCAGTGTATCACTAAAAGTGTGTTACTGTCAATATGCTTTTCAAAACTATTTTATACTTATTCACTAATGGCACGGCTTTTTCTGTACGTTATCCCCATCAATAATTTAATATTACACTTTTTCCCATTGGTGTTAATATCAGATTAATATTGACATATTTTATGGTGTTATTTGTTATATTTCATATCTATGTGATTCAAAGCCTTATTTCATAAGGGATACAAGTGCTTTTTTGGCGTTTTCATGAAAAATTCCTTCATACCAGTAGACATTTGTATTATATATATAAAGAGAAACAGAATTATACCGATTAAAAAAAAAGAGAAAGAAAACGTAGGGGGGAGAAGTACCTGAACCGTTGCTGCTCCACAGAGCAGCAACGGTGAAGGGGGCTTCGCCCCCACTCGTAAGGCAACGAAACTGTTATGAGATAGGGATTTGAGGGGATTTGAGGAGATGATAATCAAGGGGAAAAGAGGCGAATCAAGTGGACGGGGTGATAGGGCAGGATGCAGCAAACCCTTATATTATAAGCATTGGACATAAATAGGGACTAAGAAAGAACATCAGTGATGCAAATTTTACCATATTACCAAATAAAAGACAGGGGGCTACACCCATAGCACACAAGCACGTATTCTGCATATGTGAAGATATAGAAAGCATGGCGGGGTGAACCCCTTGCATCTTTCCGAGGTTCTGTTTGGCGATCTGACGGTGCGTAAACGCACCGCTCATATCGCCGCACAAAACACTCGTTCAGGATGCGCTTTTTGCTTCGCCTGCGGCTCCGCAAAAACCATTCATATTTTCCCCTTTTTGGATAGGGTTAAAAAGTAATTGTGCGCCCTTCCACAGCGAAGTATGCATCACGAATAGTTTCAGCGTCTATGCCAATGTAGCGCAGGGTCTGCATGGGGCTGCTATGGTTAAACATACGCTGAACGAGAGCAACATCTCCAGTGGCTTTATATAAGTGATAACCAAAGGTCTTGCGTAGGCTGTGGGTGCCGAGATTCAAAGGTACTCTGCATTCTTTCCCAAGTTCTTTGATGATGCGGGTCATAGAACGCACATCCAGCTTACCATCTTTGTCGCCTTTACGAGAACGGAAAATCAATTCCTCAGCAACAGGAATAATACCAGTGCGCTCCAGATAAAAACGCACAGTTTGCTGAACGTCTGCATTGCAGATGATAATAGCTTGTTTGTGGGTCTTTTCCTCCACGATGCGGTTGTACTCACTAGTGGTAAATGTCCAGTTCCCATCAGGCGCAAATGTCAGGAGATCGCCCCATTTCAGTGAGAGCGTATCACCACCACGGCGACCAACATTGATAGATAACACAAAGTATAACAAATTACGCAAAGCAATATGGCTGCCTTTATAGCGCTCCTGCTCTACTTTGGCCAATAGGGTAAGCTGCATATCCTTGAGTATGGCAACATCCTTAATGGGGAACACCTCCGAGGTTTTGCCACTGGGCCGGTGTGTCGCTTTCCCAGTTTCGGTTTTGTTTTTTGTATAGGCCGAAAAATCTAATATCTTTGCAGTCTGCATGTAAAAGCCTCCTTTGCATACTAGAGCCAGCGAGCTGAATAGTTTCCAGCTTCGATTATCATATCACACTTATGTCACTTTGTCAATATTTCAATCCAATGTATAAAATTACTCCACGTCGCACAGTTTTTATTCGGCACATAGCGGTTGTAATGCCAGAATTATATATCATATCTTCATGAAATTGGCCCACAGTGGGCTTTCACAGATCAAGGTGGGTAAGAGGAAGGGTGTTTATCAAGGCCGCTTAAATCGCAAATATTGATTAAATAGCAGCACTTTGATTTTTAATTGCTATTTTCGGGCAAAACCCTTGTAAATTAACCATTTGAGAATATTGGGATAATAAAAATCAGCAGTTTTCTTTTCTTTTGCACTAATTATTGGTATTTAATTCACCCGAGATAGCATGATCTGTGATATTGTCAATTTGAAATGCTGTCCTAGGAACATATCTAATTTGCGCGAGGACGACCTATAAGGTGGCTCTGAATATTGAGGCCAAGGGCAGTATAAAAAGGCTGATAATAAGCTTCAAAAGCGTGACAAAACTAAGGTAATACAACAAATTATCAACATCAGTAGACAAATCAAGACGGGTACAGGAAAGTACAAGAAAGTGCGCATCCAGTGCGCATCTAGTGCGGTTTTGTTATGGTTTTGACAGCGTTTTGCTGAGATTTGTACCAATATTAACGCAATATAACCGAAAGTGGGAACCGAATTATTTCTGATAAAATCGTGGAAAATCGGGTTATTTTCGCATAAATTTGATTATTTTTATGAGTGCTGTGGAAGCAGAAAGCGACCACAAAGCAAGGCAAAAAGCTGAAAAATTGCAGGAAGATACTCTGCAACCAACTAGGGCGATTTCCTGTAAATGGTAGTTGTTTGGCAGGTGGAAAGTATCCCCCACCTTACAGCACAAGGGAAAGCAGGACGAAAACGCGCACGTTGTCAATGTAACGTTTTAATGCTTTGTTTCATTGAAGGGAAACCATGCCGGATTGTGTCCAGTTCATCCCATGCGGGCCGCGCTCGCTTGCGCGTGGCAATCGGCAAGTTGGGCGGCCATGCGTGATAGACAACGAACGATTGACGCGCTATGCTTTCCATTCATTCCCAATAATCCTTCAATCCCTTATATTATAACACTTTCCCATTTATTCCTTCCATATCCTACCAATATTTTACCCTTGTCAATTATTTCCATCCTGCCGTCAATCCCTTATACTGCAACGCTTTCACCTTCTGTTCTCGTATCTGTTCGCGTGTGCCCTGGTCACGGTTCGCCATGTTTCCCTTGCCTATGCTTTCCCTGCTTTCCCTGCTTTCCCTTCCTTCCTGCTTTCCTTCCTGTATTCGCTCGCTTGTGCATTCCCTGCCTGTATGTGCTCGCTTGTGTTCCTCCCTTCCTCCCTCCCTCCCTTCCTCCCTCCCTCTATCCATCCATCCCACAGAAAAAAACTGTTTTATGCTATATAATGAAGGGAACTTTCTTTTCCTTCCCTTTTTGCCTTGTCGTAAAAAAAATAGAATCATGTAAACCCTTATATCACAACACTTTCCTGCCTTCGCTTGCTTCATGCACGCGCTTTTTTCTATCTTTTTTCGCTTGCTATTGCTATATCCTTTCCATTCTTTCCATTTATTCCCTTTTGTGTGCTATCGTCACATCTGCTCAAACCCTTATAAAATAACGGTTTCACCCGATTCTATATTTCTTTCTCACAATTTTTAAAATAGTTGTTGACACCATGACAAGGACGTGATATTATACAGCCATGGAAACCGACACGGACAAGAAAGGCAGGGCAGGGCAGGGCAAGGCAGGGCGAAACAATACGCGGTTCACGGTTCGCCCTTCATCCTTCCGAATGGACGTTTCACAGTTCGCCGGACAACGTGACAAGCCAAGCGCATAGCAAGCGCAAGGCGGTTATGATGGCGAATGCCGAAACTTGACAAGTGAATATCACGCATGAAGCAAAGCCGGAAACATAACGATTTATAGCGCGTTTGTTAGTAAATGGCTCAAGGATGAAGTGCATACATGATTCAATGGCAACATGGGAATTATGGCTCGTCATTACAGGCATAAAGCTATACCGTACTAGGCACGGGATAAGCTAACAAAGAAGCGGATAAGTGACGGTGACTGGACGTGTGTTTGCTGTGCGTGTGTACCAAAACGGTTTCAAGTCATGGTTGCGCTGATTGTCCATCAGTTATAATACCATGCCATAGCCACGCGGCTATGCTTTGTAATGCTTCACAGGGTAAAAAGGGCTGTAAAGCGTATACGTGCTAGGTTTAACGTTGGCCTAGCAACGCATGCGATAAAACTAGCACGCTTGCGTTTTATCTGCCTTTCCTGTGAAGCCTGTGCGCGTTGTTAGCCGACGCGAGTGCTCTATACTGTACGACACGACAAAACGACCCTTGACGATGGTCAAGGCAAGGGCAAGGCAATCATGCCTTGCCTTTGGCATTGGAAAGATTGGTTTCCTGTTGCTCTTTCCTGTACGACGTTTACCGCTTGACCATCACATACACGACGTTCGCCGCATTACGGCGACAAAGCACGTTGTAATAAACTGCAACGTGCTTTTTATATCCTGCCTTTGTGACACCAACACAAGCGCAAACAAGCACAAGGGCAGGGCATAAAGGGCGCGCGCTCTAATTCATTCTTTGGAGGGTTTACATCATGGAAGAATACAAAAAGTGGCTTGCAACATGGCGTTTCATCCGTGACTTGAATCAAAGTGATATTTACACGTATGGCCGCGCTGAATACAACGGAAACGGCGATATTGTAGTCATTTACGACGAACCCGACCAACGCGCCGCATATGCGGCGAAGTTCCCACGCGGTTATTGAATCGCGCCTTTATCGGACGTATGCGTGACAATATCACTCATACGTCCTATTAAGGGTACGCAATCCCTATATTAAACAATGGAGGGTATTACTATGTCACAGTCTAGCACCATGAACACCAACAAGGCGGCAACCATTGCAAAGGTTCCAGTGGCTTTCCAGCGCGAAGCGGCTCAAGCCTTGCGGCACAAGGTGGCGGTTTACGTCCCGGCGACCGTGAACGTAACGGAAGCGGTAGACAACACGTTTTTCGTGGGCGAAGCGGAAGCGACTTTATGCCTCGCTTTTGGCGGCGCAACGATCATGCAAGGCGTGGGCGCATGGTTCGACAATGGCGCGGGGCAGGTTGTGCGGGAAAGCGTAACCGTGGTGTATGCGTTCGCCAATGAAAACGACTTTGAAATGGGCTGTGAGCAGGTTCACGAAGTGGCCGCATGTATCTGCAAGCAAATGGCGCAAGCGTGCGTGGCCGTTGAGCTTGATGGTGTGATGTACTTCGTCGAAGCGTAAGCAAACCGCGCCTTTATAGGGCGTTTTTGTGCAATACTAACACATAAACGCCCAATTAAGGGTACGCAATGCCCCAATCAAACACATGAAAGGCGGTTTCACTATGCAAGCACGGGAATTTACCCTTTACGAAGGCATGAGCACCAACCCCATAGTAATCAATCTTACCCGTATCAGTAAAGCGGAAGCGCGGAAACGCTTTAACAACGGCGAGATTGTACGCCTTGCGCCAAACCTTGCAAACCTTGCTTCGCCTTGGATACGAGGCGGCGCGGCAATTTGCAACAAGGACTTTACCCACAACGCGACCACAGCGCGACTAGCGGGCGCGTTTGATACTCTTGTCAACCAATTCCAACACTATAACTGTAATGCCGAACTAGGCCGGTATGTGGCCTTTTACAAAGAGGGTTGAGCTATGAAGAACACTAAAACATGGTATAACGTAACCGTGTTCGTCCGTGACCATGAAAACGTCCCACAGATTGCATGGTTTGAGAATGAAAAGGGCGAGCGCGTGCCTTTGTTAGTAATGGCACGGGTTCGCTCGCTTGGGAATGCCCATATTGTGGCAAACGCGCTCAAACAGGTTTACAAAGGCGACTTTTGGGGCGTTGTGGTTGAGTAAACAAGCTAGAAAGGCGGTTTCACCATGCGTAAAGTGAAAATGACCATCGCAACCGTACCGGATTTTATCGACTACCGCGACGTACACGACAACACCACGGGCGCACGGGCAACGCGCTTCACGCTTGAGCGCGTCCTTTCTGACGCTGAAAAGGCGGCTTTACTGGCAAAGCATGGTAACATCATTTTCGGCCTTGAGGCGTACTATCGCTATGCGCCGGAAATTCGCCATAGCGTGCTGTATGTTTTCCCCAAAACCCTGCCGCCGTATACCCGCCGCAACCTTGCGGAGAAAGAAGCACAAAGCGCCTAACCGCGCCTTTATCGGGCTTTCTTCTGTGACACTACCACGGCGCACAAGAAAGCCCCATTAAGGGCACACGCCCTAAAACATCATAGGAGGCTTATATCATGGGTAAATTATTCGATCTTCACCCCCACGACCGCCAAAAATCCTTTTACGGCAAGGCTCGCTTATCCCTGCAAGAAAACGGCGATACCATCCTTTTCAGCTACAATACGCCCGTTTGCGAAGTGACCGCAAACAAGCAGTTTGTGCGCCTGTGGAGCGGGTACAGCGCCACGACCATGAAGCACATCAACGCTTTCCTTGCTTACATGGGCATTGAGGGCGGCGGTAAAGCATGGTGGGATAAACAGGAAGTCGAAGCCGCCTAGAGTTACTGCGCGTTTTTTGGGCGCTTTTGTGCGGCACTAACACAAAAGCGCCTTGTAAAGCGCACATAAGCGCCTAAATATGAGGAGGTAGTCAAACCATGAAACACCCGAAAAACAAGTATGCCAATGACGTTCACTGCATTATTGACGAAGCCGACGCGCCCAAGGAATTATGGGAAATTTCGGAAAAGTGGCGCGAGCTTGCTGATGCTGAGGGGGATGTAGGCTCGTGTGTAATGGGCGCGGGATTCATCTTCAAATACCAAAAGAAATGGTATTTCCTGATACCGCGTAGCAGGTGGCAAGGTTCCATTTCATGGGAAAAGCACATCGACACCATCCACAAGGCGCTGGAGGCGCTCGGTGTTACTGATCTGCGCTATGACTGGGGGCATCTGGATTGAAATGCAAAGCGCCCACAAAATGAATGGAGGCAAACACCATGCAAGGTTGTATCATGGCAATTCATTCCGCACAAACCCAAGGCGCAAAGTACCGTTTGATCGACTACTTTGGCGTTTGGGGCAACGCTAAAGACGGGTGGGAAATAAACAATCAATGCGTGGAAGATGGTACGTTTTGGATTGCCGACGATGCAAGCGCTAAAGACGTTTGCAATCTTTTGAAAAACGGCGGCTACCTTGTGTATGTTGATATGCGCCGCTTGTTTGTTGACTTTACAACTTATGACGGTGTGATCGAAGTATACCGAAAGCAGGGCATGAAACCCATGTACAGGTTTGAGAAAATTGCCTAAAGGCAGGAGGTAAACATCATGCGCAACCCCATCAAATACACAATCTGGAACCATGGC